>JACCDS012454402.1_pt1 | contig 24908 bp, 19 predicted proteins | sample 7446441 | NCBI WGS metagenome assembly JACCDS01 (sample SAMN15323445, study PRJNA562643) | freshwater metagenome | isolation source: river surface water | place: USA:Blue River Watershed | collected 2017-08-17 | reverse complement strand
GCCGGCAAATGCGCTGCCCGCGCTGACGATCTGCTGTGCTGGTTGCCGGCGCGCCTGACGGCGGCCCTGCTCTGGCGGCCCGGCGTGCCGCTGCGCATGCTGGCGCGCGAGGCCCGCGCCACGCCTTCGCCCAACGGCGGCTGGCCCATGGCGGCCATGGCGCTGCGCCTGGGCGTGCGGCTGGGCAAGCCGGGCGTCTACGTGCTGCACGCGGCGGGGCAGGGGGCCGACGGCGCCGCCGTGCAGCAGGCGCTGCGTGTGGCGCAGCAAGCCGCGGTGGCGGCTGTGGTGCTGACCGCAGCTGCGCTGGCGGCGCGCGGTCTCTGGGTAGGCGTCGTCTGATGACTGCAGGCTTGAACCCAAAGCGAGCCCATGGCGGCGCCGATGCCCAGGGCGCCGCGCGCTGGGACTTCTCCACCTGCGCCAACGCCGCCGGCCCGTGCCCTGCTGCGCTGGCTGCCGTGCAGGCAGCCGACCCCACGCGCTACCCCGACCCCGCCGGCACCGCCGTGCGCCACGCCCTGGCGGCGCTGCACGGCGTGGCATCCGCCCGCGTGCTGCTGGCGGCCAGCGCCAGCGAATTCATCCAGCGCATCACCGCCGTCAGCGCGCAGCTGGCCCCAGGGCCGGTGCAGGTGCCCGTGCACGCGTATGGCGACTACGCGGCTGCGGCCGCAGCCTGGGGGCGCGACGTCGTCCACTCCGGAATCAGCGAAGTGCAAACCGCCACGCTGCGCTGGCAGGCCGAGCCCTCGAGCCCACTGGGCTGCGATGAGCCGCCGCCTGCTCAGCTGGGCGCGTTCGCCACCGTGCTCGACGCCGTGTACGCGCCGCTGCGTCTGCAAGGTGCACCCACATGGTCGCGGGCCGCGCAAGACGCTGTCTTCGTGCTGCACAGCCCCAACAAGGCGCTGGGGCTGACGGGTGTGCGCGGGGCCTATGCCATCGCACCGGACGCGATGGCCGCGGCCGGCTTCAACGTCGAGGCCTGGTGTGCCGCGCTGGAGCGCGCGGCGCCATCCTGGCCGCTGTCGGCCCACGCCGATGCCATGCTACGCTGCTGGGCCACGCTTGGCGCGCAGCAATGGGTGGCGGGCTCACTGCCGGTACTGGCCGAGTGGCGCGCCCAGACGCAGCAACAGCTGATCGACCGCGGCTTTGCCATCCAGCCCAGCGTCACGCCCTTCTTCGTCGTGCGGCCCCCCCCGTCGATTGCGCACCAGGCTGTGCAGGCGCTGCGCCGCTGTGGCGTGGCGGTGCGCGACACCCGCTCGTTCGGCCTGCCCGGCGCCTGGCGCCTATCGGCCCAAGCACCCGCCGCGCAGGCTGCGTTGTGGCAGGCCCTGGATGACATGGCCCAGACCCAGGAGCCCCCCGCATGAAGATCGCGCTGATGGTGTGGGGCGCCAGCAGCGGCGCCGGCAAAAGCCTGCTGGCCACGGCCCTGTGCCGCTGGGCTGCGCGCGAAGGCCTTCGCGTGGCGCCGTTCAAGGCGCAGAACATGAGCAACAACGCGCGCGTGGTGCCGGGGCCAGGCGGCGTGCCTGGCCAGGCCGACGAGCTGGGCGAAATCGGCTCGGCCCAGTACTTCCAGGCCCTGGCAGCGCGCGTGCCTCCGCACGTGGACATGAACCCGGTGCTGCTCAAGCCCGAGCGCGACACCGCCAGCCAGGTGGTCGTGCAGGGCCGGGTGGACGTGGCCTTGTCGCGCCAGCCCTGGCGGGAGCGCAGCGCACTGCTCGCCGCGGCAGCCCGGCAGAGTTTCGACCGGCTGGCCGAGCGCTTCGACGTGATCGTGATCGAGGGCGCAGGCTCGCCGTCCGAGATCAACCTGGCGCCGCAGGACTACGTCAACCTGGGCACCGCGCGCTGGGCCCGCGAACGTGGTGTGTGCAAGGCGCTGCTGGTGGCCGACATCGACCGCGGCGGCGCCTTCGCCCACCTGTACGGCAGCTGGGCGCTGTTGCCCGCTGACCTGCGCCCCTTGCTGGCCGGCTTCGTGTTCAACAAGTTCCGTGGCGATTCGGCACTGCTGGCGCCGGGCCCGGCGCAGCTGCAGGCGCTGACTGGCGTGCCGCTGCTGGGCGTGCTGCCGATGCAGCGCGACCACGGCCTGCCCGAGGAGGATGGGCTTTACACCACGCAGGCTGGCCCGGCGAGCGGGCCGCGCATTGCCATCGTGGCGACCCCGCACATCAGCAACCTCGACGAATTCCAGCCGCTGATGGCGGCGGCCTCGGTGCGCTGGGTGCGCCGTGCCGATGAACTGGAAGGCGCCGACTGGATCGTGCTGCCCGGCTCCAAACAGACCAGTGGCGATCTGGCCTGGCTGCGCGCGCAAGGCCTGGATGCGGCCATCGTGGCGCACGCGCAGGCCGGCCGCCCAGTGCTGGGCATCTGCGGCGGGCTGCAGATGCTCGGGCAGAGCCTGGCCGACCCCGACGCTGTGGACGGCGAGGCCTTCGATCACTTGCCCGGCCTGGGCTTGCTGCCGCTGGCCACGCAGTACACGGCGCCCAAGCGCCTGCGCGCCGGGAGCGTGGGCTTTGCGCCCAGGCTGGGTGCCGGCGACGCACCTGCGGGACCTTGGCAAGCCCTGGCCGGCGTGCAATGGCCCGGCTACGAGATCCGCTGCGGCCGCACCACGGCCACGCCAGCCGGGGCTTTGCCGGCGCTGTTCGATGCCGAGGGCGCGCCCGTGGGCTGGTGTGGCGGCCCCAGCCACAACGTGCTGGGCATTGCCACCCACGGGCTTTTCGAAGACGCCGCAAGCCTCCGCGCCCTGCTGGGCCAGCAGGTGCGCACCCTGGACCAGAGCTTCGACGGCCTGGCGGACCTGATCGACCACCACCTGGGTGCCGCGACCCTGCGCGCCCTGCTGAAGGCATGACATGAACACTTCACCGACCCCCTTCGCACGCACCCTGCCCCTGGCGCCGCTGGGCGACGACACGCTGCACCAACGCATACAGACCGCGCTGGACCAGAAGACCAAGCCGCAGGGCTCGCTGGGTCAGCTGGAGGCGCTGGCACTGAAGCTGGCTCTGGCCCTGAACACCGAAAGGCCGCAGCTGCTGCAGCCGCAGCTGGTGGTATTTGCGGCGGACCACGGCATCGCGGCGCAGGGCGTTTCGGCGTTTCCAGCCGAGGTGACAAGGCAGATGGTGCTCAACTTTCTGGCTGGAGGAGCGGCGGTGTCGGTGCTGGCGCGCCAGCACGGCCTGGCGCTGACCGTGGCCGATTGCGGCGTGGCCGCCGACTTCGAATCGCACCCGATGCTGGCCGTGCTGAAGGTGCCCGGTGCCGAACACGGCACGGCCGACAGCACCCAGGGCTCGGCCATGAGCCGCGCCCAGTGCGAGGCCGCGCTGCAGCAGGGCCGGCGCCTCGTGGCGGGCCTTCCGGGCAACGTGCTGCTGCTGGGCGAGATGGGCATTGCCAACACCTCGGCGGCGTCGCTGCTGATGTCGCGCCTGACGGGCGAACCGCTGGCGCACTGCGTGGGCATCGGCACCGGGCTGGATGCGGCGGGCCTGAGTCGAAAGCACAAAGTGCTCAAGCAGGCGTTGGAACGCCATGCCGAGGCCATCGAGCCGCTGGACGCGCTGGCGGCCCTGGGCGGCCTGGAAATCGCGACCATGGTGGGTGCGGTGCAGCAGGCGGCGGCCAGCGGGCGCGTCATCGTTGTCGACGGCTTCATCACCACCGCCGCTGTGGCTGTGGCCGCGGCGCTGCAGCCCCGCCCGACGGATCTGTTGGCGCGCTGCGTGTTTGCGCATTGCTCGCAGGAAAGCGGCCACGCCCGCTGGCTGCAACAACTGGGCGTGCGGCCGCTGCTGGACCTAGGCCTGCGCCTGGGCGAAGGCTCGGGCGCGGCGCTGGCCTGGCCGCTGTTGCCATCGGCCTGCTGCATCCTGGTCGAGATGGCCAGCTTCGCGTCGGCCGGTGTCAGCGGCCGCTCCGACACGGCGGCATGAACGCGATCGTCCAGCGGCTGAGGAGGGAACTCCTGCTGGTCTTCGTGACGCAGCAGTTCCTCACCCGCGTGCCCGTGCCCGCTTGGGTCGGGCGTGAGCCCTGGAACCCGGACTGGCTCAACCACGCGGTGCGCCACTTTCCGCTGGTGGGGGCGGCAGTGGGCGCGGCAGGTGCTGCCGTGGCCGGGCTGGCGCTGCTGCTGTGGCCGCCGTGGGTGGCCGCCGCGCTGGCCGTGGGCGCCACCGTGTGGCTCACGTCGGCCTTCCACGAAGACGGCCTGACCGACACGGCCGATGCGTTGCTGGGCGCTGTCTCGCGCGAGAAAGCACTGGCCATCATGAAGGACTCGTGCATCGGCACCTACGGCGCCGTGGCGTTGACGCTCGCGCTGCTGCTGCGCGTGGCGCTGCTGGCCGAGCTGCTGCGCGCCAGCCCACTGCTGGCCGCGGTGGTGTGTGTCGCCGCCCATGCGGGCGGCCGCACGGCAGCGGTGGCGCTGATGGCCGTGTTGCCCTATGGCGGCGACGAAGCCCACGCCAAGGCCAAGCCCCTGGCACGCCAGGTGCGCCGCCGCGATGCCGTATGGGCCGGTGTGCTGGGTGGTGCGCTGCTGGGCCTGCCCTGGCTGGCCGTACCGGCCCTCGTGGGCGCCGGGCAGGTGCTGAGTGCTGTGATGACGCTTGCACTGCTGGTGACCGCGATGCGGGCCTGGCTGCAGCGCCGCCTCGGCGGCTACACCGGCGACACGCTCGGGGCCTGCGAGCAGCTGGGCGAGATCGTCGTGGCGCTGGCCTTCGTGGCGGCCTGGACGCCCTGGTTGACGCGGGTGCCCGCATGAACACCACCGCGCTCAGTAACGTCTACGGCAACGACGGGCCGGGTCCTTTCACGCTTTACGCCTGGCGCCACCCGCGCGCCATCGGCGCCCAAGGCCGCTGCGTCGGCCATACCGACTTGCCAGTGGACCCGCGCCGCGCGAAGCGGCTAGCCCACCGCATCCGCCGCCTGGCGCGCGAGCGCGGCCTGCCGCGCATCGTTGTCACCTCGCACTCGCAGCGGAGCCGGGTCGTGGGCCGCTGGTTGGCGCGCTGGGGCTGGCAGCACCGCGTCGACAGGACGCTGGCCGAGATGGACTTCGGTGCCTGGGATGGCCGACTTTGGAGCGACATCGGCAAGGGCACTTTCGACGCTTGGTGTGCCGACTTTCTGCACCACGCCCCGGGTGGCGGCGAGCCCTTGGTGGCGCTGCTGGCCCGGGTCCGCGTTTTCAACCCGGGAAGCGCGCGCATCGTGGTCACGCACGGCGGCTGGTTGTCGGCGGCGCAGTGGTGGGCCGAGCACGGCGAGCGGCCGCCTACCGCCGCAGCGTGGCCGGTGCCGCCAAAGCCAGCGGCGCTCACGGTGTTGCGACGACCCTGATGCGAAACCTGCCGGGCCCCTGCGATCGAGCGCCGGCGAGGCCTTGAACCTCAACCCGCACCCAGCCACCGCGCCAGGTGGTAAGTGAGTCCTGCAGCCCCATAGGCCAGCGCGAAAAGGTAGGCGGTGATGATCAACGGCATGCGCCAGCCACCGGTCTCGCGCTTGATGGTGGCGATCGTGCTCAGGCACTGCGGCGCGAACACGAACCACGCCAGCAGCGCCAAGGCGGTCGCCAGGCTCCACTGGCTGGCGATCAGTGGCGCAAGCGCTTCGGCGGTGCCGTCGCCGGTGGCCGAGAGTGCGTAGACGGTGCCCAGGGCACTGACGGCGACCTCGCGCGCCGCCATGCCGGGCACCAGCGCGATGCAGATCTGCCAGTTGAAGCCGATGGGCGCAAAGAGCACCTCCAGACCCCGCCCAAGCGTGCCGGCCAGGCTGTACTGGATGGCCGGCCCGGTGGCGCCTTCAGGCGGTCCCGGGAAACTGGCCAGGAACCAGATGACGATGGTCATCGCCAGGATGATGCCGCCCACGCGCTTGAGAAAGATCTGCACCCGCTGCCACAGGCCCAGCAGCACGTTGGGCAGGTGGGGCCAGTGCCAGCTGGGCAGCTCCATCATCAGCGTGCGCACCCCGCTGCCGCCGGCAAAGCGCTTGAGCACCCAGGCCACGGCCGCGCCACCGGCGACGCCGGCTGCATACAGCGCGAACATCACCAGACCCTGAAGGCCGACTCCAAAACCTGTCACGTAGAAAGTCCGCTCTGGCACGAGGCTGTGTGAGAACGCGCTGGCCGAGGCCTCCGGAGCGGCCGTGTCAGCGGCGGCCGCTATCGCGCAGCGCGTTGAGTTTGGGGTGAAGGGCCTGCGCCCTACGCCTTCATCGCTGTCATCAGCGGGCCGGCGCCGAGGATCTTGATCGTCCGCTTCAGGTTGTAGGCCAGAACCTGCTAGCTCATCTCGGTTCGCACCCGCGGCAGCGTTCTGGTCAGGAAGTGGTTCGGCCCCATCCAAGCCTTGAGCGTTCCGCACACGTGCTCGACGGTCTGTCTTCGCAGCTTCATGGCCTCGGGGACACCCTCCAGCCGCTGTTGAACGACATCGAGGACTTCTTCGTGCTCCCAGCGGGTGATGCGCCGGTACTTGCCCTTCGTGCACCGTGGCTTCATCGGGCACTGCAGACAGTCTGACGACCAATACTTGTGCTGGGTCTTGCCCGCTTCCTCGGTCGTGAAGCGGTGGATGGCGATCCTGCCCGCGGGGCACCGGTACTCGTCGTTGCTGGCGTCGTAGACGAAGTCCCGCTTGTCGAACAGTCCTTCGGCCAGGTTGTTCGAGGTCATGGGCTTGGGCACGACGGCGGCCACCCCCGCACGCTCGCACTCCAGGATTTCGTAGCCTTCGTAGTAGCCGCGATCGGCCAGCGCGATCAGTTCGTCTTCTTCGGCGGCCGCCTTGGCAAGCTTGGCCATGCTGGCCAGCTGGTCGCGGTCATGGCCCACGTTGATGACCTCGTGCGCCACGATGAGGTGGTGCTTGGCATCCACCGCCGCCTGCACGTTGTAGCCCACGGTGCCCGTGCCGCGGCCGCTGGTGGCCATCGAGCGAGCGTCGGGATCGGTCAGCGAGATCTGCCCATCCTCGGACGCCTTCATCTGCTCACCGATCGCCTCCAGTACCTGCATCTGCTGCTTGACCTTGGCGATCTTGTCCTTGAGGTGGGCCACCCGGCCAGGCAGCACGGAGGTGGCGTCACGGTCAGCGCGATCAAGCTCGATGAGGTAGCGCTTGATGCTGTCCTCTAGCTGCTCGATGCGGGCTTGCAGCTTGCGGTCGGTAAAGTTCTTGTCGCGGTTGTTGACCGCCTTGAACTTGCTGCCGTCGATGGCGACGATGCCGTCGGTGAAGAGCTTCAACCGGCGGCACAGCAGTACGAACTCCTTGCAGACCTTGCGGATCGCCTCGCCGTTATCGCGGCGGAAGTCGGCGATCGTCTTGAAGTCCGGCGCCAGCCGCCCGGTGAGCCAGATCAGCTCGAGGTTGCGTTGCGCCTCGGTCTCAAGGCGGCGGCCGGACTGCACTCTGTTGAGATAGCCGTAGACGTAGATCTTGAGCAGCGTCGCCGGGCTGTACCCGGGCCTGCCTGTGGCGGCCGGATCGGCGCGCTCAAAGCCCAGCTTGCGCAGGTCCAGCTCGTCGACGAAGACATCGATGACGCGGACGGTGCTGTCCTCATGGATCCAGTCATCAAGTCGCTCGGGGAAGAGAACGCTCTGCGTTCGATCCTGGCCTTTGACGTATCGCCCCATCGATCACTCCCGTCGGTCTGACGAGAGCTAGGACATCGGCCGAGGCAAAGAGTTTCCACACAGCCTCGGCCGGTACTAGTCGTTGTCAGCCTTCGCCGACAGCAGCGCCCCGTATTGCCGAGGGAGTCGATTTCTTGGCCTTTGCGGCGAGGGCCATGGGGCTCCTCACCCGCAGAATGCGAGGGTTTGAGCATCCGGCGCCATGGAGAGCTTGTTGTCCCACCGCAGCGATGTTGTCGCGACCCCCTTGCCGGGCGTGTTTGTCACGCTGACGGACAGCGCCCGCAGTTTCCCTCGCCACTGGCATGGGAACTACGGCCTCGGCGTGGTTGACAGTGGTGCGCAGCGGTCTGCCAGTGGGCGTGGCGCGGTCGAAGCTTTCGCTGGGCACTGCCTCACCCACAACCCGGGCGAGGTGCACGATGGCACGCCCATCGGTGGCACCGCCCGGCGCTGGCGCATGTTTCACATCGAGCCAGGCGCGATGGCTCGCCTATTCGGCGTGTCCTCGTCGGACGACCTCGAGTGGCATGCGCCGGTCATGGATGACCAAGTGCTGCGCTTTGCTCTGGACCGCGCGTTCGCCGCATCAAGGGCGGCAGGGCCCACCCAGCAGACCCCTGACTCGGCGGACTCGCCACTTCTGGAAGAGGCTCTCCTCCTGGCTGTTGGCCGGGCATCTGCGCCAGCCCGCTCCCCTCAGGCTCGCAAGTCAGACGGAGAGAACCTTGCGATCGTCGTCGAGCGATTGGCCGACAACGTCATGCAGGCGCCGACCCTGGACGAGTTGGCTGCCCTCGTGGGCACGAGCCGATACACGCTCGTCCGGCAGTTCGGCCGCCGCCATGGCTTGCCACCCATGGCTTGGCTGCTGCAGTTGCGGCTGCAACGTGCCCGAGAGCGCATCGCTGCGGGCTGGGGACTTGCTGACACGGCTCTGTCCTGTGGCTTCAGCGACCAGAGCCATCTCACGCGTTTGTTCACCAGACAGTTTGGATACACCCCGGGCTCTTGGCGCAGGGCGGCAGCTGACCCGCGCGTCAACGACGCAAGAGCGTTCTAGACCGCCCCTGAGGCGGTCGGCATCCTGCGGGAATGACTTCAACCACCGCCTCAACGTCCCCAACCGCAGATACCCGTCGCGACTACTGGGGTCCGGTGCTCTGTGGCGCTGCGATGGCAACGGTGGGTACATCGGTCATTGCAAGCAAGCTCATTGGAGCTCAAGTTGAACCCTTCGCGGCCACCGCGCTGAGGCACCTGCTGGCACTGCCGGTCCTGGCGCTGCTGTGTTGGCTGTTGAGGCCGGCTTGGCCAAGCCCGAGCCGGCGCGACGCCCTCGTCTTGCTTGTGCAGGCGGCATCAGGCAGCGTGGGCTACACCGTGCTTCTGATTGCAGGCACATCCATGAGCAGCGCCGCCGACGCCGGCGTGGTGGCCGGCACGCTGCCCGCGATGGCGGCCCTGTTCGCAATCCTCATCCTGGGCGAGCGACCCGGTCTACTCGCCATCCTGGGCATCGCCCTGGCGACCGCGGGCGTGCTTCTGCTGTCTTTCGGCGGTAGCTTTGAACACGGCTCGCCATGGGCGGGTCGCACGCTCGGCATCGCACTCGTGACCGCGGCGGTGGCCTGCGAAGTCATCTTCATCCTGGGGCAGCGGCGGCTCAGCGCACCCATTGAGCCGCTGCCGATGGCAGCGCTAATGTCTGCGGGTGGCCTGCTGCTGTCGCTGCCTGCAGCTGTTGTGGTGTGGTCGATGGACTGGTCTACGGTCAGTGTTCATCCCACTGGGCTGGGGGCCGCACTGGCCGCTATTGCTTGGTATGCCTGGGTGCCTACCGTGCTTGGCTTCTGGCTTTGGTATGCAGGGGCTCGCCGAGCGACGGCAACCCAGGCTGCAGCGTCGACAGCCTGGTTGCCGCTGGTCGCTATCGTCGGCGCCGCGGTGGTGCTGGGGGAGCCTCTGACGGCTCCTCAGCTAGCCGCGCTGGCGCTGGTGCTGACCGGCGTGCTGATCGGCTCCATCCAGCGGCGCACGCCGCAGCAGCCTGGCTAGCACCACATCAAGCGCCGAAGAAGTCGGGGCTGGATGCGCTGAGCAAACGGCTCGTCGTCATACAGCCAGGGACTCGTTGGAGCGCCTCATCAAGCCAAGTCAAGGCGGATGCGACCGTCGACGCGGCGCCGTCGTGGAAGGCTTCGATGACGATGAGCACCGACTCGGTGGACGCGCTCACAGCCGAAAGGCTCGACTGGCGATGCGCCCACTTGCGAGCATGAGCGCGGTCGGCCGCATCGACGAAGACCACCTCCGCCTCGGCCGGGTGTTCGACCTGCCCGGAGAAGCTCCGAAACTCCTCATTGCCTCGGGCAAAAGCAACTGAGAGTGGCCATGCGACCTGAGCACAGTCGAAGATGGCGATGGGTGCCGCCGCGTGCACCGAGACCGCGTTGCACAGGTCCACGAGCGGGTTGACCTTCGGCAGTTGCCCGTCTTGACGCAGCCGCCGCAGCAGCGCCTCAGCCGCGCATCGCACCTGTGTGGGTTGCAAGCCCATCTCGGAGTAGACCCGGCGCCAGGCCTGGACCTCTGGCCACTGGCCTTCTGGTAACGGGGCTTGTCGCGGCACACCAGCGCTGCCGTCGAGTCGATTCTTGGCAGCCTGCGTGTGTGCATGGATCAGGTCATCGAACATTGGTGCTCCGTGGACGCCGCGTACATGCATGACGCCGGCAGTGAGCCGAGGGAACGTTGACCAGAGCTTGGCGGTGTGAGTGAAGTGCATCTCGCAGGTGTTTCGAGCTTGGCCGACGAGTTGACCACCTGGTTGGATGGCAAGTCTTGAACGCGGTTGCGCTGCTGCGCCCGCTGCTCCGGCTGCACGCGGCCGGACGCAGGGGCGGCCTGGCGGGGCACTCGACTCTGAATGTCACCAGGGGATGCCGGGAAGCTGACCTTTGCCAGCGTCAGCTCTTGGCCGGGTGCTGCCCATGCACTGGCGTGTAGCTAGCTGACCTGCGCCGAGGTGAGAAGCTTGTCTTTCGACGGGTGTACCTGCCGGCAGGCCTGCATGACCGCTACGGCCTCTACCAGGGTACCGAGCGGCTGGCGCACCGTGCCACTCAACGGGCGTCCCGACCGATTGGCACCCGCTCTACGGCGGTCACTGCGTCATCGATGGTATGTCGCTAGGGAGGTTTCTGGTGAGGTAGACGCCAGGCGGATCGTCCGTTGCAGTTTCCGCGGGCGCAAGCCGGGCCGGTGTTCGCCGTTCGAGCCTCGCGTTGTGGCGGGTGCGCGGACGACGAAGGGCGGCAGGCACCGTCGTGATGTGACTGTCCACGCACCCTCTCACAAAGGAACCGATTCAGGCGTTCGCTGGGAGATCGCTGTCTACTTGCATGTTTTGCGAGGTGATCAACAGCACGCGAGCCCAACACAGGTCCGTCGCGAGCCGGCAAAGGGACTACTTTCTCGACTGCCGCAGGGCGGCTGGGAGCTTAAGCTCCACAGCCCACCATCCGATATCCACCTATTCCCTTCGCGGACTCCCATGGCGTGAAGCTAGTCCCTTTCTCAAAGGAGTATCTCCGGCTAGACGTCGCGCTGCCGTTTCCGCTGCGGGACGGCAGCGGCAACCTGCTGCTTGCTGCAAACCAGAAGATCGCCAGTGAGACGCAGCTGACGTCGCTCAGCACCTTGGAGTTGTTCACTGGTGAGATCGAGGCTGCCGAATGGCGCCGGCGTGTCGCCGAGAAGGTCAATGGGCTGCTGATCGGCGGCGCAACGCTGAACGCCATTGCCGAGGCGCTGCCCGACCAAAAGGTCACCGCGGCGGCGTACGATGGCCACGAGCACCCATTCACCGTCGAGTTGGACACGTTGCTTCTCCAGTTGGATGGCGCGCTCCGCCAGGCGGCGCCTGGAGGCAACTGGCCGGGCCGATTCGCGCAGTTGGCGGGAGCGTTGCAGCAACTGACCCGTTGTCGATTTGACAGCGCGGTCTACACGCTGGTGCAACACGCCAGCTCAAGGCTAGAGCGCTACAGCGCCCACCACGCCCTGCTGGTGGCCGCAGTAGCCGCAGAGACTGCTCGTCTCATGGAGTGGACGACCCCGGAGATCGACAGTCTGTTCTCGGCGTGTCTGTCGATGAACATTGCGATGACGCGTGAGCAGGACATGCTGCTCATGCAAACGGGGCCGCTGACCTCCATACAGCGTGAACTCGTTCGCGAACATGCAATGCGCGGCGCCTTGGTTCTCAAGACCGCTGGCGTGAAGGACTTGATGTGGCTGGACGCAGTGGCTCGCCACCATCTGGTGGAGCCCGCCGTTCCACTCGCCGCGCGCACCCCGGGCCAGCGTCTCGCGGCGCTGATTCGACGTGTAGACATCTTTGGTGCCAAGCTGAGCAGCCGGGTATCCCGTGCCCCCGTATCGCCGATCCAGGCTGCCCGCGAAGCTTGTCTCGGTCAGGACGGCGCGCCCGACGAAATCGGAGGCGCGCTGCTCCGAGCGGTCGGCCTGTATCCACCGGGCAGCTTTGTGCAGTTGGAAAGCGGGGAACTTGGCGTCGTGATCGCCCGCGGAAGTCGTGCGAACCTGCCCATCGTCGCCGCGCTGGTCGGCCGCAGCGGTCTGCCGCTGTCGGAGCCTGCCGTGCGCGACACGCTCGACAAGCGCTACGCGGTTACCGGGGCCTTGCTTCCATCAGCCGTCAAAGTGCGACCACCCCACAAAAGACTGCTTGAGATGATTAGGCTCAAAAGCATTGCGGCTCCACGGACAGGGGCACGTTAGGGACGGTCTAAAAAGGACCCCTTCTTGAAGACGGAGTCGAGTGGGCGAGGAGCCCGACCTATCGTGCCACGGGATCGAAAGGTGCCCCGACTGATTCGTCGAGCATGCGCAACAAGATCTCGGCGTCCTCTGCACCCTTACGCCGTGTCGCAGGAGCACCCATGCTTGGGCTCCGAGTACTTGCCGCCGAGTCATCTATAGATCGCTTAGCGCGAACAGCACCTTCAGCCGCGCGGTGTTCTTGGCCAGACAACAGAAGGCTAGGGGCGTACTTGATCGCAGGACGGAAGACGATGCTTGTTCGTGCGGCTTCACTTTCGAGCTAAGTTGCCCGGGGAGGCGGGCACTGTAAGCCTGGCTCACGACGATGCGCCATGTACCGCGGACCACACTTGCAGTGGCGGGTCACTTACATTAACACGTCCGCCCTGAACAACGTCGAAACCCGCGTCGTTGCGAGCGTTGCGGGCGATTGCCGATGTTGTGAGTTGCAGGATTGAGGCGCAATGGTCCTCGGTTCATTGCAAACTGCACCGAGGTTGCCGATGGGTCCGAAGCCCCGACAGAACGCCGCCGAGCAGGACTTGTTCCGGATGGAGCTGGTCAACTTGATCGATCAGCAGCATGAGCTGGTCAAGCTGGCCGCGCTGATCGGCTGGCCGGCGTTCGAACAGCCCTCGGGCCCCAAGTTCGAGTCCACCACGGGCCGGCCCGCACTGCCCACACGGTTGATTGCCTCGCTGCTGTACCTGAAGCAAACGTACGCGCTGTCGGACGAGGACGTCGTCGAGCGCTGGATCGAGAACCCGTACTGGCAGCACTTCAGCGATGAGCGCTACTTCCGGCACGAGCTGCCCTGCGATCCGTCGAGCCTGGTGCGCTGGCGGCAGCGCATCGGCGAGGAAGGCTGCGAGTGGCTGCTGGAGCACAGCATCAAGGCGGCTGTGTCCGCTGGCGTGATGAAGCGCCAGAGCCTGTCCACCGTGATCGTGGACACCGCGGTGCAGCCCAAAGCTATTGCGCAACCCACCGACAGCCGTCTGCTGAACCGGGCGCGCGAGCAGCTGGTGGCGGCTGCTCAGGAGGCTGGCATCGAGCTGCGCCAGAGCTACGCGAGTGTGGGCAAGGCTGCTGACGCCCAGGCCGGCCGCTGTGCCCATGCGCAGCAGCGGCGCCGCATGCGGCGCGAGGTGAAGAAGCTGCGCACGTGGCTGGGTCGGGCGATCCGCGACGTGCAGCGCAAGGCCGGCGAGATCACCGGCACGCTGAAGACCCGCATCAAGACCGCGCAGCGCCTGCATGCCCAGCAACGGGACTCCAAGAACAAGCTGTACGCACTGCACGCACCCGAGGTGGGGTGCATCGCCAAAGGCAAGGGCAGGATGCCGTACGAGTTCGGCGTGAAGACCTCGGCGGCGATAACGGCCAAGTAGGGCGTGGTGGTGGGCATGCGCTTGATGCCCGACTCGCGCTACGACGGCCACAAACTGCACAGCCAGCTCGAGCATGTGGAGATCCTCACACACTTGCAGCCCAGCATGGCGCTGGCCGACCGCGGCAACCGCGGCGTGCAACCGCCCGAGGGCACCCGGCTGCTGATCAGCCACACCCGGGGACTGCCGCCTGCACTGAAGAAGCTGCTCAAGCGTCGCCAGACCATCGAACGCACCATCGGAAACATGAAGACCGACGGGCTGCTGGCGCGCAACTGGCTCAAGGGCAGCGACGGTGACGCCATCCACGCGGTGCTTTGCGGCGCCGCGCAAAACCTGAGGCTGATCTTGGCGCACCTACGGGTGCTTCTCGTGGCCTTGATCGTAATGACGCGCTATGCCGGCAACTCGGTCAGGGCTGTGTGGCACGCGATGACGGCAGCCCTGGACTCCGCCGTGCGCTTGCCTGCTCCGGTCCGTTCGAGCTGAAGGCGTTGTCCAGGGCCGACTGGGTAGTAGCAGTTCACGGCCGTTGACAGCAGTCATTCGGCCGCCGCCACCGGCAGTAGCAGTCGGCAGGCCGCTCACGAGAGCGGAGCGGTCACAGGTAGCTCCGACCAACATCCGACTGCTTGCGGCCAACGCAGCCGTTCAAACGCCGAGCTGGAGTGGCAGCAGCCAGTGTGATGCGACCGTGCAGTCCGCCGACGTGAGTGACGGCAGATGGCCGGTGGCAGTCAGTCGGCGGGCAGTCGACGAATGTCCTCCACCGCTACGAGGCGGCAGTGGCGCCGAACCTGAAACTGCATGGACGCGACTTGGTCCGACAGGACAGATGACTTCACGTTCTGAATCCGACAGCTGAGCCCAAGCCCCTTCCACCACGGCAGAGCTTCCGCAATCCACGGATCGTGCGTCAAACAAGTCCAGCCTTGCGCTTGAAGATGTCAAGCAGCAGGTCAGCCAGCAGCGCGGCGTCGGACAAACCCCTCACTGCCTGTCCGTCGACGATGGGATCCGCCTCATGCACAAGAAAGTCGAGGTCCTCATCTCCGCCAAGCCCTCGCGAGACCGTTGCCCGGTACTGGATTGGGAAGCCGGCGGCCGTGATCTGCATGATCCTGGTCTCCAAATGGCTGCTGTCGTACGCTGCGGAGAGCAGGCCTTCCCTGGTAGTTCCAGCGGCAACCGCCTCTGCAAATTGAGGGCTGTGATTCTTGATGACGCTCAGCGAGAGCTTCCGTGAATTGCCGAGTCGGAAGCCTTTCAGTTGGGCATCAATGATGAGGTCGTCCCGCAAGGGGAGTTTTCGCTTGATCGGCTGGACATCCCCCCACTCGATATCGCCCTCTGGATCACGCGTGACATTCCCCTTTTTCACACCGTAGACCAGCGCACGCGCCAGCGCAGGGTCCGGCGCGGCCTGGATCCGCTCTTCTACGTCCTCGTGATACTCGAAGCCACCCGCCGCATCGTCCTGCAGGAGCTGGCGGACCTGCAGCATCGTCTCACGCCGCGCCTCCCCATTGATCAATAGCGCGGGTGTGTCGGCTGCCAACTTCTCGACTGCCTGCATATCCGCGGGCTTATGGGCGGCATTGGGCGGGCTAACTTCGGTTGGCCCAGAAGATGCGGAAGACTCGGTCGTGGTCGACGCGGCATCGATGCCCTGCGCCGGCTTGCCGGTATCAGTGGATATCTCAGGTCCCGGCTCGAGCGAACTCAAGTCTAGGATGAGGGTGCCCATAGCCAGGCGCACGACATCCGCCCGCCTCCAAACCGGGTAGGCGCCATAAACCGTGCCGTGCTCGGCCTCCCATTGCCGGATAGCCGAGCGCATGACCGACGTAACGTGGTACGCGCTCAAATGCATGCCATCGGCGCTATCCAGCGAGGAGAACTGGGGCACGACGATGCCCTCGTGCTTCAGGGTGGCGTGAACGAGCTTCTTCTTGTAGGCCCGGTTCTTCAACTGCTTGCTGCTCATGGCTACTTTCCTAGTTGCGTTTCGATCAGCCCCAGGATGTGGACAGCCATGCGGATGAGGGCGCTCCACATCGCCGGTCGGTGAAAGTCCTTCGGTCGCGCATGCGGCCAAGGCACCACGCGCGTCGTCGACGCGTCGCGACTCCGCTTCAGCGTCTCTCGGAGGTGGAACCGGGCGACACGCTTCAACGCCTCGGTTTGCGCCGTGCTGAGGGCCCCGGCCGCGGGGGCGAGTTCGAGACCCAGCCGCGACGGCAGGGCCCGCAAAGCCAGCTCGAGCCGCTCGGGCGACAGCGCAAGGCCAATCCGCTCGGGCACCCGAACCTGTTCCAAAGTCAAGACGCGCTGAAGCGCGTGCACGCAGTGCGCTTCAGCACGGGCCAAGGAGCGCAGCAGAAGCAGTCCCTCGGGCGACTGGACGAGCTTCAGGGCGCTGCCGCGCGGTACCGCCACGCCAGAGACGCGTTCGCGAGCGGTGTGCACTTCGTCGAAGCGGGGCGCCGCGTCGTAGATCTCGTCGCAGGTGCTCTGATGCTGCCGGGCCACCCGCACGCCATCCAGTTCAGGGTCGTGACCGAGCAGGCGCAGCAGCACGTGGCGAAGGGCCGTCAGCCTGTGAAGCGGCCCCTCGGCCGATGGCGTCTTGGGCGGACGCGGCTCCCTCGGCGGCTCCGCGGCCTGGCGCTCGTCCTTCATCGTCCAGCCGGGGACACTGGCCTGGATGGTCCAGGCCCACTCGTCCACGGGCATGCGGTACGTGTGCCGGCAGTCCCAGTTCCACTTCCTCAGCGAGCCGCTGTTCCGGTCAGGCAACGCGTTCGCCAGTTGTGGCGACACCTTCACCCGTTGCATCCGCAGGCACAGGCCGGCTGCGTAGATGTAAGTCCAGAACGGCAGATAGACCGCGGTGGGCGTGCCTTCGCTCAGGTGAGCCGTCCGGCAGATCGCCCACTGGAAGTGGCCCGGCCCGCGCTCGGCCAGAGCGTCCAGCAACCGGCGGGCGTGTCGCGCCAAGAAGGGGCCGCGCAGCCACGACATCACCTGGATCTCCCAGCCATTGCCCACGTGCTGCATAAGCCCGGCACCGCGAAGGCTGTACCAGCGCACGCGGATGTTGCCGGTCTGGGCTGCTAGCTGCGGCCAGAGCTCGTCCTGCAGGCTCTCGCCGATGCGCAGATCGACCTTGCTTCCCGACTGAATGAACACGTAGCGCTGGACAACCGGCAACTGCTGCAGGCTGGCCAGCACGTAAGCTGCGGCCTCTTGGGTGGCGGGCGCCAGCGCGTTGTAGCGCCGACCGTGGGTGTTCTTGAGGTGGGACAGCGGGCTCTCGCGCACCACCGCCGTGGACCGGTCCGAGCTGAAGTCCCGCGGCCGCACGCACAAAGGTTCAGCGGTGCGGCCGCAGAGGTCCATCGGCAACATGAAGAGCAGGGCGCGCTTTTGCGCTTCGAACCGGCCCAGTTCGGACGCCTGGTGTACGTTCGCCACGCAGGCAGCGATGTCGCTGGGCAGCACCATGGCGCTCGCCGCGCTCGGGGCGTACCGCTCGACGGGCTGCTGGTTGGTCACGCCTTCGAGAGCGTGCATGGCCAGCCGGTACTCGGGTCTTTCCGAAAGCAAGAGGACAAATCGGGTCAGGGCTTTGCGGAGCCCTGTCAGGATGCGGGCCTGGACTTCCGTGGATTTGTAGGCCGACACATCAAGCACGAAAGCCCCAAAGCGGCGCCAGCCTTCTTCATCAAACTGGTCAGGCTGCCACTCGCGCGGTGCCGCACTCAGGCGACCGGCCAGATAACAGAAGTACTGGTACCAGGTGATAGGCGCATTGCGCCTGGCGTGCAGAGGTGCCCACCGACTCGCTTCGAGGGTGAGCCAGACCCACCCGAGCCACTCGCATCCGGAGAATCGGCTGGGACCGAATTTCAACCACAGCACGCGGCCTACTCGGAGTGCCCGCTTTTCGTCGCCGCCCAGCGGGCGTGTGCGGTCCGTGAATCGCCACAAGGTTCCCCGCAACTCGGCGATCGCGCCGTCACGACTCCTTGGCCGGGGCCGCCTGTAGCCCGACGGAGCTGGCCACGGCAAAGGCCGCTGCGGCCTGCCCCACAACCGGTCGTGCGACAGGCGGTCGAAGGTGGCGGCCATCAAGGCCGGCGCGTAGGCCTTGACGGCGAACGGCGGGACGACCAGCCTCACCACGCGCGCCGCGAGGAAGCCCAGCGCAGCGATGACCGCACCGTTCTTGGCGGGCCAGGTCGACGCCGGAAACGTTTCGAGGAGCCAGCCCCGGAGCGACGCCTCCGCCTCACGAAGCGGCGGGAGACTCGCGACCCCGGCTTGCTTCAGCAGCACCAGCGCGACCCACAGGGGGTGCAGAAGCGGCAGGCTCATTTCCTGGCCACTGGTCCGTGTCCAGACCAGTTCGCGCGCCAGCGTCCCGGCATACATCGACTGCAGGACGGCCCAGAGCAGCTCGACGTCCGATGAGTCCACCGCGCCTTGCGCCACGATCAAGGCCAGCAGCACCCGGGCGTCGCCATCCATGCGAGGGCCCTGGCCCAATGCGTCCTCGCAAACCTCGATGCACTGCAAAGCGGGCAGGGTGTACGGGTCGCAGTAGTGGCCGAGCAGGTCGCTTGGTCGACTGCCCACGGGCTTGCGCCGGTCAACGAACGAGAGGTCCAGCGAGAACGGCCGTGCGGTCAACCGACTAGCAGACTGGCCGGCAAACGGGGGCAACCGCAGCCGGCGCTCCGCTGCGTGAACGACATCCCGGACCTCTTCGAGCCGAGTCAGGACCGGGATGGTCTGAGCGGGGTGGCCCGGGTGTGCGGCGCGCCTGCCATGGCCACCCAGCACGCGCTCGGCGCCGTGAACCATCGACGTCAACCCTTCAGACAGCCAGAACGCGCGCCCGTCGGTGTCGCCCGCCTTGTAGCCCTGGGGCGGGCCACCGTGCTCCCGCGATCCCAGGGCAGCGACGGCCCAGCGGCCAGGCTGCCTGGGATGCGGAAACGCCTGGAGGAACAACGGGGCCTTGCCCTTGGGCGCTGCCAGCAGCATGGGCAGATCCGAGCCCTCGACGCCCAGCGCCCGCAGGCGGTCAAGGTAGGCCTCGCGCAGGGCGACGGTCGCCGCGAAGATCGACCTCAGTGCTGACCCGATTGGCAGCAGGCGATCCGAGCGGTGTGAGCCGTCCTCGTCCCACCGGTAGTGCCAATCCGGGTGGGACAGGGCACTGTCCAGGGTGACGCGGCCCGGAAGCTGAGAGCGGCTGGGCGTCGTGGCGATGTACCCGCGCCACACCGCGACCATGCCGGCGTTGATGCCAACCGCAGCGGCGTTGAGATCGGCCGCTTTGCCCAGAAGGGTCAGTGCTTCGAGTACGGTCCGCGAAGCCTCGGTGTGTTCCTGCCGCAGCTCGTCGTCGCTCCAGAGGCGTCTTCCGAAGACGGCACCTCGCGGCGTAGCGACCGGCTCGCCCAGGCCCAGGGCAGCAAAGGCTAGGCGGACATGCAAGCGTACGGTGTCGGTGGGTACGCCGTAGTAATGGCTGCCGGCGTCGGGGGCGAGCACGAGGCGCCCCGAAAGATGGCCGGCCATGGCATCACCAGCGCCGGCTGCTGCCACTGCCGGGCCATAGCTGCGGGCCCACCGGCCCAGGTAGAGCGGATAGGCGGAATCGCCGAAGCTCATCAGGTAGCGCCGTGCCTCCTGGATCCATGCCTTGTCCGCGGGGCGAGACAACAGGTCTGCCAGTTCCACTGCTTCCGGGCGATCCTGCAAACGCCCGTTGATGACGTCGACGAGCTTCTCGGGAAGGAGGAAGTAGAACCAGCCTCCGGACCCGTCGTCGGCATCAGCCAGCTTCAAGAGCGCCCGCCGACTCAACCAGACGCAGCCCGAGGTCGGGGCGTAGAAGAAGTCGTCGTTGTCGCGCAGGCTCAGCCTGAGTGCCGACGCCAGGTGATGACTGGTCAAAAAGCTCACCAGCAAGCCGATAGCAAAGTCCACCTTTTCCGGCTCGCCGGAGCACAGAGCATTCATCAAGCCGGCCGTGCAGGACGTCAGCCCCGCGAGCGGCACGGTGCCCCAGGCCTCCGACACGCTGGTCGTCATCGAGGCGCGCGCGTGATATGCCAGCGACACCAGGCTCGCCGCCGACGGCGGGCGCACACGCCTAGTCGACTTGGCGTTGGTGCGCGTGGCTTGGCCAGACTGGCCAGCAGGAGCCTGCTGAGCCGGCTGCTTGGCTGGGCGGGGCGGCCCCATGAAACAGCTTCTCGGCGGCAAGCCGCAGTCGGGGTTCTCCAGAGCTGCGGCGACAGCATGGGCCAGCCGGCGGACTTCGCTGTTGGCGACAGTTCCCGCGAACTTCCGCAGGGCATCTGCCGTCATGGGCGACAGGCGCTCCATCTTCTGCCACTCCGCCACGGCCTTGTCGTTGCGAAGGCCGCCGCAGGCGCGGGCCATGCTCACCAGACGCGCCAGCGTGCGGACCTCGATCGCCCGGGGTGCCGAACCGTCCATCGGGCGAATCGCTTGCGCAACAAGCACACCCAGCATGGCCTGCACGCTCGGAGACAGCATGTGGCCGGCGTGCAAATCAGCTAGAGCCACCAGTTGGTTGAAGGAGATCCAAGCCGGCGGTGCCGGTCGCAAAGAGCGAGCGAGACCGAGGCCCGGCGGCAGGTCGCTCGCGTATGCCAGCCTCTGCCTGAGGAAGTCAGCCCAGCCTGCAGCTGGACCTTCGGGCTGGACCACTCGGGCGGCCTGGTAGGCCGCGCCCAGCATCTCGAGCACGGGTAGCGCCGCCTGACCCTGTGGGAAGGCTGCCGCGCTCGTGAACAGATCCTGAAGATCCTGCCGGCAGTCGTCCGAGTCGCCGCCAAGGTGCTGGGTCAACCGGGTCAGACCATCGGCGGCCACTGGCGCGCCGCTCATGTGCGCGCTCCCATGGTGGTGCTTACGGCGCGGCCCGATTCCAGTCTGGAGATCACGCCAGCGTTAAGCCCGTGCGTTACTGCGGTGAGCTCATCTGCGAAATGAAGGGCCGTCGTGCTGTAACGGGCCTGGCTGCTGGGCACCGGCAAGTTACCGCGCTCAGCGCCTAAGGAAACCCCACGGCAGCAGTGGATGGTTTCGCGGCCATCGGTGACATCGTGTTGTGGCTGGAACCAGCACAGTGGGTACCCCCTGTGCGCAAGAGCGGAGAAGAGAGCGGAAATCGCGAGGGATTTGGACATGCGTAGACAAGCGCACAGCCAGAGGGCATGCATTGCAAGTAGAGAGGGGGTAGTGCCAGCTGATCGAGGAGATCGAGCGGCGGACGATCAGCGCGCGTGGCGCCGGTCGCGGATCACTACGGAGGCTTCATGGCAGCGGGTCTCCCGGTGCCAGCCCGCACGTTGAAGTGAGCACCTGACCGGGTGCTGGCGATGAAACCCGGCGGCTGAACCGGGCCACCAATGAACCCATCGAATTACCGAGGCTCCGCCTCTTTCTCCCCGGGAGAGCTCCGTCTATGCGAACGCTGCTGAGGGTGTGGGTCATGTCAGGCAGGAGACGAGAAACGCGCCACCGCGTGCTGCCGATCTCAGAGGAGAAGTCTGCCGCGAATGGGGTATGCCAACTTGGAGTTACTACAAGGACGGTCAACGCACAGCCGCCATCTGGAAAGGGCATGCCGTTACAGCCGACCGGACTCGACGAATCCGGCTGCCATGCGTGCTGTAACGCACCGCCCTGCTGGAGAGACCTCGGCCACTTCTCGTGCGCGCCGCAGAAAGTGTCCGTCTTGGGCAGAGAGTTTGTACGCCATCGGTGACATCGTCTCGGCAGAAGCTCCACCGCCTTTGCAACTGCGTGGCAGGCGCGCCGGGTCGCGAGAGTTGACATGTCAGTCAGTGCTTAAATCAGGACAGCCCTGAGCTACAGATACTCGTCGGGCAGGCACATCAGCGTGGCAGACCGGTCGGCCTCCGTCACGACCCAGATGCACCGGCCTCGATAGAGCCGATAGTTGCTGTAGGTACGCTCCAACCCCGTAATCAAGGCTCGGTCATTGGCCGCGCGGTCGTCCTGCTCGACCTGACCCCAGTCTCCGGTGGCATGCCGCCAAAGCAGCACCATGGCCTCGGTCTCGGTCTCCTCCAAGACCCTGGCAGCCCCGGATGTCACGAAGACCCGCCCGAGGTTGGCCGTCTGCAGAAACCTTGCCCACTTCTCCTCGAGCGTTGCTTGATGCTCTTGTTCACCGTGACCGTCGTCGATCTCTTTCACTTCAGCTTCCCTGGTTCGCTGTGCAGAACCACGAGGGGAACGTTACCGGCGATCTTCGGCGGGTTTGTTCGGCAAACGATGCCCTCCCCGTCGCTTTGCTCGGCGTTCTCCTTGGGCAGGCGCGCTAACCTGAGGCGCCGTGGTTGCTGTCAGTGGACGGGCGCGCTGATGGCTTCGCTGCTGGCCTGGCCGGTGCGGAGAAGCGGTACGACGTTCGGGATCGAGCCGCTGGCGGTCACCCCCAGCAGGTCTTCAAGGAGTTGGGGCTTCACATGCATCTGCCTGGCGACGGCGGCGATCGGGATGCCCAGGTCGCGCGACAGGACCGTCAGGCCTTCGGTCACGACCTCCGGCACTTCCATCGGCATGCCCCTGTCCTCGTGTTCCTCGAGGGCTTCTCCTCGCCGCTTCAGGTGGACGTAGCCGGCGCGCAACTGGTCTGCCGTGAACACGCCCAGCTGGCCGCCGCGGTAGAGGATGGCCGCCTTGGACACGCCCCATCGCCGCTTGAGCTCGCTCATGCCTTCCCAGCTCAACCTCGAGCGCCGCAGCGCGACATGGCACTCGGCCATGAAGCTCGACCGGGGCAGCAGCAGCGCGCTCGCGAAGCGGTTCGCCTGGGTCTCCGTCAGCCTGTCCCCAGTCAGCACCCCCGTGTGCAGCGCGAAGTGCCCGAGCTCGTGCGCCACCCCGAAGCGCGCCCGACATGCCGAGCGCCCGACCGCGTTCAACGCGATCACGGGCCGCGTCGTCGCGAACGACACGGCGTCGATCTCGCCAGCCATGCCCGCCACACGCATGACGACGGCGCCGGCGTTCTCTGCAACCCGGGTGACGTTGCTGATCGGCCCCCACCCGAGCCCCCAATCCACACGGCAACGCTCGGCTCCTCTCTCGATGGCCTCGTCGGACGTCGGATCGGCTTCTGCGACCTTGTAAGCCGGCAGTTCCAGGTGCGCGTCGAGCACATCGACGAGACGCTTCAGCATCTCACCCCGGGCGCGCGCGTACTGGCGCAGCGCCACCTTGGTGGTCAGCTGCTTGCGGAAATGGCACTGCTCTTCGGTGATTGGAGTCGCCTTGACGTCGCGCAGGAACTCGGGAAGCACGCCGAGCTCGTCCAGGAGCGCGGTCTCCAGTGCGTCGGAGACCGGCTCGGCACCGGTCTCCACACGGCTCAGGAACTGCTTGGAGCGCCCTAGCCGTTCACCGAGCTCAGACAGCGACAGTCCGTGGAACAGCCGGGCCAACCGGATGTTCGATCCCAGGACCGGACTCATGTCCCGGCCGATGCCGCAGCTTCGTCGTCTCCTGCATCGCGGCGCTTGGCGACGACCACGGGCCTGGCCACTTCGACGGGCTGCGGCAAATCGGCCTTGATGGACGTCAGCGCCCTGACCGGGGTGGCGGAACGCCAGCGGCAGACCAGCTCGTCACTGGCCGTGTAGCCGAGTAACTCGATCCGCGGATCGCTGTTCTCGTCGATCCCCCGGTCCACCACGAAGCAGAAGCGCACGGCCACGCCGGGCTCCGCGTCCTCGATGAGCGGCAGCTGGAAGCGATGAGCTTCGAGCACCGCACGCTTGCTGGGCGCCGTGAGGCTGTCGTTGCTGAAGCGACACGGCACGCCACCGATCGAGAAGACCAGGTCGTTCGCACTGTTCTCGATGCCGAGCCAGGGGTGTCTGCCCCCGAGGTACTCGTTCAGGATCCGCGCGCGCTGCCGCCCGAAGCAGGTGGTGCCCCGCGTGTACGCCGAGTCGGTCTCCCGCACCAGATCGTCCTCGGTGGCGGCCCACTCCTCCATCAGCCAGGCTGCGACGATGCCGAGCCGGTCGTCGGTCAGGACGGGATGGAAGTCACTGGGCTTGCGCTGATCCATAGTGTGCAAATATGTCAGGACGTCAACCTATTATGTGCGGATCAGCGGATTCGTCAATCTCTCCAGTAGGCCTGAGGCCGAGAGCCCGCTCCGCGGCATCGATCGCTTCGAATGCTGCGAATATTTCGATTGCGGCGTAAAGTAGAGGTCTGCCGGGGCTCGACCGGCCACAGACCCTGGAGATCCGATGTCCACCAACGACCTGCTCGAACCACCGGCCTCGGAACGGGAAGCCGAGATGGCCAAGGTCGCGCAGCGTTGCCTGATGGCCGCGCTGGACCACTCGCGCGCGCAACGCATCGCCCTCGTCAACGAGAAGGGAGAGATTGCCGACGCCCCGGTCCTGGAGCTCCCGCCGCAAGCCTTGCGCTTCTTCGCCGAGATGCTGGGCATGATGGCGCAGCGCCGGCCGGTGATGCTGGTGCCGCAGAACCACGAACTCACGACCCAGGACGCTGCGGCGCTGCTCAATGTGTCGCGGCCCTTCGTGATCAAGGAGATCGAGGCCGGGCGGCTGCGCTGCCGCAAGGTCGGCCGGCACCGCCGGATCGAGTTCGAGGAGCTGCGGCGCTACCAAACCGCGCAGCGCGCCCAGTCCGAGGAGGCCCTGCAGAAACTCGCTGACCTGTCCCAGGAACTCGGCCTCGGCTACTGATGGCCGGCTCCTCGCAGTACACGGCAGTCCTGGACGCGAACACGCTGTACCCGGCACCGCTGCGCGATCTGCTGCTAAGCCTGGCGGTCGACGGCCTGTACCACGCGCGCTGGACGGCCCGGATCCACGAGGAGTGGGTTCGGAACCTGACCG
>JACCDS011082820.1_pt1 | contig 24917 bp, 25 predicted proteins | sample 7446441 | NCBI WGS metagenome assembly JACCDS01 (sample SAMN15323445, study PRJNA562643) | freshwater metagenome | isolation source: river surface water | place: USA:Blue River Watershed | collected 2017-08-17 | reverse complement strand
CCGCGCCCGTGTGCGCCTGTTCCTGCTCAACTTCGAGAAAGAACTGTTCACCCACGTCTCGACGCTGGAAAACCGTTCGCTCAAAGGCAATGACAAGGCGCTGGAGAAGGCCCGCTCGCACATCCGCGACCGCCTGACGCAGCTGGCCCCGGTGTTCCTCAAGAACAAGTTCATGCTGGGGGACAACTTCTCCATGCTGGACGTGGCCATTGCGCCCTTGCTCTGGCGCCTGGATTACTACGGCATCGAGCTGTCCAAGAATGCGGCGCCGCTGCTCAAGTACGCCGAACGCATCTTCTCGCGTCCGGCCTACATCGAGGCGCTGACGCCCTCGGAAAAGGTCATGCGCAAATAACGGCGGCCCGCCATGATGGACGCCGATCTGCCTTCCACGCGGCCCTACCTGATCCGGGCGCTCTACGAGTGGTGCACCGACAACGGCTTCACGCCCTATGTGGCCGTCAAGGTCGACCCGACCGTCCAGGTCCCGCGCGAATACGTGCAAGGTGGCGAGATCGTGCTCAACGTCAGCTACGACGCCACCAGCTCGCTCAAGCTGGGCAATGAATTCATCGAGTTCAAGGCCCGTTTTGGTGGTCAGCCGCGCGACATCATGGTGCCGGTCGGCCGCGTGATGGCCATCTATGCCCGCGAGAACGGCCAGGGCATGGCTTTCCCCGTGCAGGACGATGCCCAGCCGGCATCCGAGCGCAGCGACGGGGCGGCTTCGCCCGATGAAGACCCGCCGACCACGCCGGCGCCGTCGGCAGGCCAGCGGCCCGCACTCAAGCGCGTCAAATGAGCGGCTTGACGGTCGCGCCAGGCCCCAACGGTTAGAATGCATCTGCGCCGGTTTAGCTCAGTTGGTAGAGCACCCGCCTTGTAAGCGGTAGGTCGTCAGTTCGAATCCGACAACCGGCACCATAAAAATAAAGGCCAGAGAGAGTAGTGGTAACTAACTTTCTCTGGCTTTTTCTATTCTTGGATACCATTTCGGATACCGTAGTGTCCTGATGCCTCTATCCCCCCAGACCCCCCTACGTTTTGCTCACCCCACAGGTGAGGTATGTGAAAACTCCGAATAAGACGATCCAGCCTCTGATGAGATGTTCAATCTAGCTTTACGGTCTGCACACACTCGAAATCAGGATGTGTGATCCTCTCAAAAGCTGCGCTGAACACTGATACGTCGGTTATCCGTTCTTGAAGCGGTGTCGATGTGGTGACCCACTCCTCGGTTTTCGGATTGACTCCCAGTGGTAGTAGTCTCGGCAGCAATCCTTGAACTGCTGTTGCAACCGCTTGTTCTGTGTTTTTTGTGAGTTCAATTGCGCCGTAAGTGGCAGGCGCACCCAAAGGGGAGTGATATAGCGGTGGGCTGAATGTCAGCCAGCCGGTCTCGGACATCCACAGAGCCAACTCCTCGCCCGGCAGCGCATCGCCGATCAACAGAAGAGCCTCACCTCTGAGCTCTTTGCGATCAAGCCTGATCTGTCGAAGGGTGATGGTTGAGGGAGTGGAATAAACACGGACGTTTTTCTGAAGCCACTCGCTGACGGCTTGAATATGATCGCGGTTTGAATTGTTAACCGTCACGGTGCTGATCTCCTTAGTTTCTCGACAGCTACCGATCCAGTAGGGGCACTTGTGTAGCTTCAGCCGATCAAAATTTACGGTGATACCCAGACCCCCGGGGGGAGGTCCTTGCGCATCGGCATAGTGGCCGCATGGTGCCGCGAACAATCTGAATTTTTTTAAAAAGTCTTGTTGCAGAACGACACCACATCAAGTCATCAATCGGCTAGCACCTTTTCTACTAGCAAGTCGTACTGGCTTTTTTGCAGCAAACCTTTTTCGAATAAATCCTTGAGTTCACGCAGTTTTACCTCTCGCGACTGTGGAGCAATTCCTCTGTTCTTCTCTCCAATAGAGGAAATGCACTTGAACTTAACTTCGGCTCGTTGTGGTGATACGCCCCAGACCCCCTCCCGTCGCTCGTCGATAAGTTCCAGTTTCTTGCCCATCCCTTCGCAATACAGTAGTGCCCTTTGGTTTGCGTCTTGGGAGGCTCTATCCCAACTGCCATTCATCGAGCCATATTGTGCGGATACCTTGTAGGTGTCATCAAGATTCCTCATCACTTCCGTGGTTCCACAACCGGAAAAAAGCAAGACGACCAAAGTTACTACAGGAAAATTCTTCATAAATGCTCTTCTACGTGCATTGATTCAACTCAACCTGATCAATCGTCAGTAACTTACTGCTTCCTAGCGAGCTTCCCATCAGCCAACACAAAAGGACCAGCTTGCCGTAGTTTTGACTCATCAATTACAAAAGCGGTACCTCGCATGTTTTGCGATCTAGGTGGTTGCGAATCTGGTTCTGGAGTCATATATGGTGGCTCTACTGGCTGTTTATGAGTGGAGGGAGACCGAAAGACCGTTTGCAACAGTTCCTCATTTACATCAATACCAAGCTTCACTTGTTCTGCGCGTAGCTTGATGTACTTTGCTCGAGCAAGTTGCTCATCTCCAGCCGCTTCTGAAAACGCTTTAGCCCACATCCCGGGGCGAATTTGCTCGTTCGTAATTTCATGGGCCACCACCTCATAAACCTGTTCCTCGCGAAGATTGGCAAAGAATTTTTCCTGTTTAGTTTTGAACCAGTGCATTTCCCATTGATCCTTTACATGGTCGACTAGATGCAAGAATTATTTTACCAAGCAATGAAAAAGCAGCGTGCAGCAATCAGCAGACATTCAATTATCATTTTTGAGATCGATGCGTTGCTTAAATCGATTTCTTCGATATGCATCGTACGGTGAACCGCATCGAAAGGTATTATTTTTGAAAATATGTCTATATTTGTAATCATCAATGTCATCATAAACCCAATCTGCTCTATCTAAGAAGTTTCTTTCGTTAAGATAGGGTATAAACTGATCCAACATTTCATCGTCAATTTGCTGTTTGGACTTAGGCCACACTCTTTGTTGAATTAATTTTGTTCCAACCCAGTCAGATCGGTATTCTTCGCCTGGATAGCTCCGATGCGGGCTGTAGCACATGTAATCTCCACTGTTACTCTTCTCAACTCTATATTGTTTATCATTGAAATTTTTTTTCAAAAAATCATCCCAAATCTTTAAAAGCTGAGCTTGCTCAACGCTTTTTCGCCTCTCAAGTTCATATTCGGCTACTTGAGCCTCAGCTAATCGAGCCTTCTCCCCAGAGACCGTGCTGTAAAAATCAACTGCTGTGTCTATGCTCCACTGAAGATTTAAGCCAATGATTATTGAAAGGCCAATAATTAGACTAGGGAAAATACCCCTAATGGCACTAAGCAACTTCGTTATCGATCGAGTATTCATATATCAAATAATATAGCGCTGTAGACAAACAAATCGCTTTGTTCTAGGGCAAGATAGAGAGTCGGTGGGAGGTGAATAATATTGTGTGTGTTGTGCAGTTTTTTAGAGACGATGTCACGTATTTTGACTAGTCTTGAACTCATCGCTGAGGATGAGAATTTCGTTCTTGCAAAATGCTCAAATGAGAACGAGGCATTTGTATCACCTTTTTTCTGACGATGCTACCTCACTACCAGCACCATGGAGTGCTGCGCCAATCAACTTCATTTGGCGGTAAGGGATCTTCACCTCGCCATAGGACTTGCAGCCGCTGCGCTGATCGTCTGCCTCGGTATTTCGGTGGCACCAGCCGCCGTATATATCCAAGGCGCTTGAGTTCAGCCAAGTACTTGTTGGCCCATGATTGAGATTTTCCGCACAGGGCAGCCAGTCGACGCTGGCTGGGATAGCAGATGCCCCAGACGCTTGCATGAATGCCAATAGCACCCAACAACAAAAGCAATGGCTTACGGCTGTTGATGCGAGGGTCTGTGATGGCTCGGCTTGGTATCACAGCGAATTTCGTATGGGGAGGCTTGTCGCTGACCCGTGGATGGTTAGGCTCACCACGCTTATGCCTCCTTCCTTGCGATTTTTCAGAAAAATTTTCGGGATGTATCCCATCATCGCTGCTAGCCCCCCAGGGGGGAGGTGTGCCCTCTGCTGGGTAACGGTTGATGACTGGCTTCTGCGGCAGCTTGAATTCATGGCTCATGGCTTCTCCTCATTTCGGCTTGCCGTACCAGGCTTGGAAATATTCCAGAAGATCCTGACGCTGATCTCGGGGTGTAGCTCTTATTTCGGCCACCATTTGCGCCCGTGCCTCTGGGCCATCCTTCCAATAGTCACAGCAGCGCATGGCGGCTCCGAGCAGTTGGCAATCCAACTCGTCATCAGCGACAGCCGCTGGCGGTGCTATGCGCTTGGTAGGTGTCTCTTGCCTCAAGGCGGTAACAAGATCGGTCTTGTGAGCCTTTAGTAGATCACGCAAGGCGGGGGTTAGCCGATCAACAGGTTTGGCGTTGATGCTGCCCATAGCGGTCAAGTGCAGGGTAAGACCAGCCTTGCTGACTTCTTCCAGAACATGACTAACTGGCATCAGAAGTCCTCTCCTGGATCATCAGTAGCCCCGAAGAAGCTCATTTCATCCTGAAGATGCTCGAAGGTGCTCATGTTTTTTTCTATAGCATCTTCGTATTCTTCAGCAGTTATGGGAGCATCTTTAGCTGCTGGCAGACTCCAATACCACCCATCGTTCATGCCGCCTTTGCGTTTGATGACCCGCAGATTGTCGGCGGCACGACGTACAGTACTCCACGAAATTCCTGCTTCCTTGGCCTCTTCCTGGATGGTTTTGGTTGGCGTCAGCCCAGGCTTTAAGCATTGCCTGAGGAAGTTCTCTGCCTCGGTCGCTGGCCCCGCCTTCTCTTGTACTTCTGCCGATTCCGATAACAGCTCACGGGCACTGCCCACTACCGATTCGCCCCAGACCGTTCGGCTTGCCGGGATACCCGGTAGGGCCTCGACCTGCTCAAGACTGTAGGTAAAGCCCCCATCGTCAGGCCCCAGATTGGACTTGCATCGCGCCAGGATTCGGCGCTCATGACCCTCCTCATCCTTTTTCTTCGCGCATCCCAGCACCACCCGAGCAACGGCCGTAAAGGCAACCGATCCGATAACGCGCTTTATTGGATCAAGATCAGCGCCGTCCTTCGTGTAGTGAGTGATGCCGATCAGTACAGCCCCAACCCTGGCGGCAAAGTCCACCAGTGGCTGTAACCCTCTGCGGACTTCAGTGTTCTGGTGTGAGTTACCCGTAACTGCATTAACCACTGGGTCAAAGATAACCATCCGCAGATCGGGTAGCCCCTGAGCCGCCTCGAGCAGTCTGGGTGTGTCTTTAGCTGGGTCGAACGGCCTGCGCTCACCTTGCGGATCGACATCACCAACGAAATAAATCCGATCATGGTTAGCACCAGCGGCGATCAACCGGGGCTTCAGGGTATCGGTAGGATCGTCCTCGCCAGACCAGATCAGCACATCACCAGCAGGGCACCGACTGCCATCAGGAAAGCTTCCGCCTGCGGTTACCGTCGCGGCAAAGCTCATGGCTGCTGTGGTCTTCCCCGTCCCTGGCGAGCCAGCCAAGAGCACCAGCTTTCCCTGTGGTAACCAACCGGGCCACAGCCACTTGATGGGTTCCGGTGTTAGGTCAGAGCCGCGCAGCAGCTCGACAGCAGGCTTCTCCAGCCCTGCCTTGGCCTGCTCCATGTCCCTATCAATAACTTCTAGCAACTTGTGCCGCCTGTCCAGGACTGGGCGCGCTGGCGGGGAGAGATGTGTATCGGGCACTCCTTTTCCAGTAGTCGGAACGGCACTCATGTGAACATCTCCCGGATGTGTCTGATCCGCGCTGCGGCCATCTGGATACGATCCAGATCGGCAGCAGAAGGAACAATTCCGACGCCTATGCGCGAGCACTCCAGCGCAAGCAGCTCCGTCTCATCTGCCAGTACCGAAAGCCCATCTCGAGCGGTCAGCGCCGTAGGCCTGATGTGCTGCTGCATAGCACCACCACCTGACCACGCGCCGAGCCGTTTAGCGGCTTCGACAAACCCGATGCCATGCACCGCCCGCTCGTAGGCAAGAACATCTCCTCCCTTTGCTCCACAGCCACCCATACAAACGAATGCGCCCGTGCGGAGATTGATACGCATGCTGTCACTTCCACCATGAAATTCGCAGCGGGTGGTTTTCCAGGCAGCGTTGCGGGCTCCTTGCAGGGTTAAGCCTTGTGCCTCGTAGTAGTTGACGGGATCGGGTAGTTTTTCGCGTTCGAAGGTCATTTGGAGCCCTTCAGACGCGATAGCCTGCAGAATCTTTCCGCTTTTCATGGAGACGCCTGACGAGGTCGCGAAGGTGCTCGTGTGAAGCGCCAGCAATACGAGCTTCGATGACGCGGGCCACCTCTGACTCTGGCCACCCTGCAGCCCGAGCTCCTAACTTCACAGGCCTTACGAATAGTCCTGCTTGGATATCGGCGTATAGCGGGGACCGTGTTTTCCCCGTTCGTTCAATGACTGCCGGGAGTCGAAGAATTCTTTCCATGTGGCACCTCCGTAAACTTCCAAGGAATTCCTCGGAACTGGGGCCACACGTTATTGAGAGATGGAAATCTTGGGAACCGACAAAAAAATGTTTATGTCGGTTGACGTCGCTTCTTTTGGTCTCGGAGGAGGGCTCTTTCTATCGACTTCGGCTCTGAATGCTGGGCCGCGATTTCCAGTATTTTGCTTTTCTTCAGCCCAAGTTTGGTTCCGAGCTTGACTGCGCTTTTCACGAGGTCGGTATCTATCCTCGATTTGTTGCCGCGTTTATCTTTGATCGGACTGTTCTTAACCAGCCCCCGAATTGCAGCTCGAAATCTAGGGTCTTTGCCCCAGAGTGCCTCCACTTTGAGCAGCAGGCTTTCCCGGTAGGCGACCTGTTTAGCCTCGGCCCGGAGGGCTGCAAGTATCTCTGTGGCATCTTTGTCCATTGAGTGTTTTCTCTTTATTGAATCAAACCCTGCGCTGGCTGATGCGGTACACCGTTGCGCCGCCTTGCATCAGGGCTGTCAGGTGCTGCCCAGCTAGCTCCCAAGCCGACCGCATTTCACTGAAGTAGTCATGCCCGTCATAGACACGGCGCATGGTTTCCTTTTCTTGGTGGTTCATGCACAGCTCGGCGATATGTGGCGCCACCCCGACCCGTGAGAGCAGCGTACGGAACGAGCGTCGTAAGTCGTGCGGCTTGAGTGCCTTACCCCCTGTTTCAGCCAAGCGGTCTTGGAGGCGGCTAAGAGCCCGAGCGAGAGCCATCTTGTCTAACGGATTACCGCTCTTGCTGGGAAGGACAGGCCCCGTCTGCTCTTTGCTGAGTTTCATGGCTGACCCCAAAGTGGCCATGGCAGCATCCGAAAGGTAGATTTTGAATTCCCTGCCTGATTTCACTCTGTCAGCAGGAATCACCCAAAGGCGCTTACCCAGGTCGAATTCATTCCACATTGCCTGCCTGACTTCCGTAGGTCTGGCGCCGGTTAGCAACTGTAACTGGATAGCAAGCCGTGTGGCGTCGTGCATCGAAGATTCCTCGACAGCCTTCAATAGCGCAACGATCTCATCGTCGTTGGCCGCGTTGACTGGCGCGGGGCGGTAGGGGCGGGGATTCTCAACTCCCCGCATCGGATCAGCCCCTGTAATCAGCTGGCGCTTTAGGGCAAAGTTGACTAGCCCCCGGAGTGTTCGATAAACATGGGCGGCCGCTCCTGGCGCTCCGCGCTTTCGTGGGCCGTCAATGCAGGCCTGGATCTGTTGCGGCGTCAGACGATCGATCTTCGTGTCGCCCACGGCTGCGGCGATATCGGCCAAGTAGTTTTGGGTGAGGATATCAATCGTCCGCTGGCGAACTGGCTCACCACCTTTGCGCTTGCTTCCCAGGCGCTTGTCTTCGAGCCAGAGCGTGAAGACCTCTTCGACGGTCAACTGGGCCTTGGCTTTACTCCGTTGCCGCTTGGCCTCCTGGACGGGGTGATCCGCTTCCCCCTTCTTGGCGGCCTCCTGCACTGTCTGAAGCTTCAGAAGTTCAGATCTGGCTTGAGCGAGTCCGACCGCTGGGAACGCTCCGAGAGAGAGCCATCTGCGCTTGCCATCAACCTGTGCTCGGTACTGCCAGTGTTTGCTCGTTGAGCCGTCTGCGCGGCCCCGAGCGAAGAGGTATAGCCCCTGCTCAATGGCGATCCGCTTCTCCTTTGCCTCGGGCGGGAGCTTCCATGTCCTGATCTTCTCATCTGTCCAACGCATCACCGTTGTTCACCCCATTGATTGGATACCACCATGGATACCACAACGCAAGGATACTTCAGGACGAGTACGGATGTCTATGGAAGATAAGTCATTGAATTTAAATAGGATATGTGTCCTGAAAAGTCCTCAATTATCCTATGTGGCACGCCTTGTAAGCGGTAGGTCGTCAGTTCGAATCCGACAACCGGCACCATGGATCTCCGAAGCCACCCAGGCCCTAGCCGGGTGGCTTTTTTCTTGGGCGCGCTGGGCGCATGCGCTCAGAGGCTGCGCGCCTGAACCTTGATGCGGATGCCGCTGACCGGCAGCCCGCAGGCGGCCAGGTGCTGCTGCACGGTGGGCAGCAGTTGCCGCAGCTTGGCCGACACGGCGTTGGAGCCCACCAGCAGGCACCACTGGCCGTCTTCGAAGGGGCCGGCCTGAACCGAGGCCATCAGGGGCCGCGGCAGCAGCGTGCGGATGGCCTCGAGGCGGCGGCTGGAAGCCTCCATCCGGTCGACCAGCCGCGCCAGGGTGGGCGACTCCCCGGCCGCTTGCAGCAGCGGTATGGCGGTGTGGCGGCGTTGGGCGGGTGTCACGGTCGCCGGATTATCTCGCATCCCTGGCCTGCCGCTAAAATGGCAGGTTGGTTCTCACTGCTCCGCAATGAGGACATCAAGACCCAACAACCTGACAGGACAACGGTTGCATCGTGCGGCGCGCGCCGCTCGAACAAGGCATCCGTGCAGACATGGCCATCCAATTCCTCACCAAAATCTTCGGCAGCCGCAACGACCGCTTGCTCAAGCAGTACCGCAAGACCGTTGAACGCATCAATGCCCTGGAGCCGAGCCTGGAGGGGCTGAGCGATGCGGCCCTGCAGGCCAAGACCCAGGAGTTCCGTGAGCGCCTGGCGGCCGGCGCCACGCTCGACGCCCTGCTGCCCGAGGCCTTTGCCGTCGTGCGTGAAGGCTCCAAGCGCGTCATGAAGATGCGCCACTTTGATGTGCAGATGGTGGGCGGCATTGCGCTGCACAACGGCAAGATCGCCGAAATGCGCACCGGCGAAGGCAAGACCCTGACGGCCACCTTGCCGGTCTACCTCAATGCCCTGACCGGCAAGGGCGTGCACGTGGTCACCGTCAACGACTACCTGGCCAACCGCGATGCCCAGTGGATGGGCCGCCTGTATAACTTTCTGGGCCTGACGGTGGGCATCAACCTGCCGCAGCTGCCGCGTGCCGACAAGCAAGCCGCTTACAACGCCGACATCACCTACGGCACCAACAACGAATACGGCTTTGACTACCTGCGCGACAACATGGTCTACGAGCCGCAAGACCGGGTGCAGCGTCAGCTGCACTTCGCCATCGTCGACGAGGTGGACTCCATCCTGATCGACGAGGCCCGCACGCCCCTGATCATCAGCGGCCAGGCCGAAGACCACACCGCCATGTACCTGGCGATCCGCCAGGTGGTGCCCCAGCTGACCCAGCAGATCGGCGAGGCCGATCCCCGCACGGGCGAGGGCATCGTCACCCCCGGTGACTTCACGCTCGACGAAAAATCGCGGCAGGTGTTCCTGACCGAGCAGGGCCATGAAAAGGCCGAGCAGGTGCTGGCCGGCCTGGGCCTGATCCCGGAAGGCGCCAGCCTGTATGACCCGGCCAACATCACGCTGATGCACCACCTGAACGCGGCGCTGCGGGCCCAGCACCTCTACCACCGCGACCAGCACTATGTGCTGCAGAACGGCGAGGTCGTCATCGTCGACGAATTCACCGGTCGCCTGATGGCCGGTCGCCGCTGGAGCGATGGCCTGCACCAGGCTGTGGAAGCCAAGGAAGGCGTGCAGATCCAGGCCGAGAACCAGACCCTGGCCTCCATCACCTTCCAGAACTATTTCCGCCTCTACAGCAAGCTGGGCGGCATGACCGGCACGGCCGACACCGAGGCCTATGAATTCCAGGAGATCTACGGCCTGGAGACGGTGGTGATTCCGCCCAACCGCAAGAGCCTGCGCGAGGACCAGCTCGACCGCGTCTACAAGACGGCGCAGGAGAAATACACCGCGGCGATCGCCGACATCCGCGAGTGCCATGAGCGCGGCCAGCCGGTGCTGGTGGGCACCAGCTCGATCGAGAATTCCGAGCTGATTTCCCAGCTGCTGACGCAGGCCAAACTCGAGCACCAGGTGCTGAACGCCAAGCAGCATGCCCGCGAAGCCGACATCGTGGCCCAGGCCGGCCGCCCCGGCATGATCACCATCGCCACCAACATGGCCGGCCGGGGCACCGACATCGTGCTGGGCGGCAACATTGAAAAAGACGTGCAGGCCATCGAGGCCGACGAGTCGATCCCCGAAGCGCAGCGGCAGGCCCGCATCGAGGCCTTGCGTGCGGCCTGGCAACAGACCCACGAACAGGTCAAGGCCGCAGGGGGGCTGCGCATCATCGCCACCGAGCGCCACGAATCGCGCCGCATCGACAACCAGCTGCGTGGCCGCTCGGGCCGGCAAGGCGATCCGGGTTCCTCGCGCTTCTACCTGAGCCTGGACGATCCGCTGATGCGCATCTTTGAGGGTGACCGCGTGCGCGCCATCATGGACCGCCTGAAGATGCCCGAGGGCGAGGCCATCGAGGCCGGCATCGTGACCCGCAGCATCGAAAGTGCCCAGCGCAAGGTCGAGGCCCGCAACTTCGACATCCGCAAGCAGCTGCTCGAGTACGACGATGTGTCCAACGACCAGCGCAAGGTGATCTACCAGCAGCGCAACGACATCCTGGACGCGCAGGACCTGCATGCCCAGATCGCGGCGCTGCGCGAAGGTTGCTTCACCGACCTGGTGCGCCAGTTCGTGCCGCCGGAATCGGTCGAGGAGCAATGGGACCTGGCGGGTCTGCAGGCCGCACTCAAGAACGACTGGCAGATGGAACTGGACCTGCAGGCCCAGGTGCAGGCCTCCACCGCCATCACCGACGAAGAGATTCTGGAGACCGTGGTCGAGGCCGCGCACCGGCAATTCCAGGCCAAGCTCGACCTGGTGGGCGCCGAGAACTTCGTGTCCTTCGAGCGCATGGTGCTGCTGCAGAGCATCGACACGCATTGGCGCGAGCACCTGAGCGCGCTCGACTACCTGCGCCAGGGCATCCACCTGCGCGGCTATGCGCAAAAGCAGCCCAAGCAGGAATACAAGCGCGAGGCGTTCGAGCTCTTCGGGCAGCTGCTCGATTCGGTCAAGAACGAAGTCACCCGTGTGCTGATGACGGTCCAGATCCAGAGCGGCGAACAGGTCCAGCAGGCCGCCAGCGCCATCGAGGAAAAAGCCGAGCAAATCGGCAACATGACGTACAGCGCGCCCGATGAGACCGGTGAGCAGCAGGTGGCCTCCGCCGACGGCACCGCCCCCGAGCGTTTTGCCGGTGTGGGTCGCAACGAGCCCTGCCCCTGCGGCTCCGGCAAGAAGTTCAAGCACTGCCACGGCAAGCTCAGCTGATGGCGCAATCTCCTCACTGAACGGGCTTCGGCCCGTTTTTCCTGACTTTTTGCCGACGAAAGAGTCCCATGCCTGTGAATTTGCCCCCCATCGATCCCGCGCAACTGCAGCCCGTGGCCGGCGTGCGCTGGGGCGTCACCGAGGCCGGTGTGCGCAAGGCCCATCGCAAAGACCTCAGCGTGATGCTGCTCGAGCAGGGGGCCAGCGTGGCAGGGGTGTTCACGAGCAACCGCTTCTGCGCCGCGCCGGTGCAGGTCTGCCGTGAGCACCTGCAAGCCGGTCAGGGCATCCGTGCCATGGTCATCAACACCGGCAACGCCAATGCCGGCACCGGCGCCCCTGGCCTGGCCCATGCGCGCCAGACCTGCGAGGCCATGGCCCGACTGCTGCAATGCCAGCCCGCGCAGATCCTGCCGTTTTCGACCGGCGTGATCATGGAGCCGTTGCCCGTCGAGCGCATCGTGGCCGGCCTGCCCGCCGCGATCGCGGACGCCTCGGCGGCGCACTGGGCCCGGGCCGCCGAAGGCATCATGACCACCGACACCGTGCCCAAGGCGGCCAGCGCCCAGCTGCAGATCGGCGGCAAGACGGTGAACATCACGGGCATCAGCAAGGGCGCAGGCATGATCCGGCCCAATATGGCCACCATGCTGGGCTTCCTGGCCACCGACGCGGCCATCGAGCCCGCGCTGCTGCCCGCGCTGGCGCGTGACTTGGCCGAGGGCTCCTTCAACCGCATCACGATCGACGGCGACACCTCGACCAACGATTCTTTTGTGGTGGTCGCCACCCACCAGGCCGGCCATGCCCCCATCCGTGACTGGGGTTCGGCCGATGGCCAGCGCCTGAAGGCGGCCCTGTTGCAGGTGGCACGCCAGCTGGCCCATGCCATCGTGCGCGACGGCGAGGGCGCCACCAAATTCCTGACGATCGAGGTCGAGGGGGGCAAGAGCACCGAGGAATGCCGCCAGGTGGCCTACGCGATCGCCCATTCCCCGCTGGTCAAGACCGCCATGTATGCCAGCGACCCGAACCTGGGGCGCATTCTGGCGGCGGTCGGTTATGCCGGCATCGACGACCTGGACCAGGGGCTGATCGAGCTGCATCTGGACGATGTGCATGTGGCCACCCGGGGCGGTCGCCACCCGGCCTACCGCGAGGAAGATGGCCAGCGCGTGATGAAGCAGTCCGAGATCACGGTGCGTGTGGGCCTGGGCCGCGGCCAGGCCAGCGACACCGTCTGGACCTGCGACCTCAGCCACGATTACGTTTCCATCAACGCCGACTACAGATCATGAGCCCCCACGTTCGTCACTGCGTGTACTCACTGCCCCCCGAGGGGGTGTTGCGCTCCTTGGGGCGGCCCGGCGGAGCACAGACATGACCACCCCCCTCGAACAATTGCTGCACAAGGTCAGCCAGTTGGTCGACCGCATCGAGACGGTGCTGCCCCAGCCCCTGTCGGCGCCCGACTGGACGCAGGCGGTGGCCTGGCGCTACCGCAAGCGCGCTTCCGGACACGGCGTTCTTGAACCGGTGCGCCACATCGCGGCCATGTCGCTCGATGACCTGCGGGAAATCGACGACCAAAAAGAGAAGATGCAGCGCAACATCGAGCAATTTGTGCAGGGGCGTCCGGCCAACAACGTGCTGCTCACCGGTGCCCGCGGCACCGGCAAGTCCTCGCTCATCAAGGCGTGCCTCCACCATTTCGCCCCACGTGGCCTGCGCCTGATCGAGGTGGACAAGGACGACCTGACCGATCTGCCCGACATCATCGAGGTGGTGGCGGGCCTGGAAGAAAAGTTCATGGTCTATTGCGATGACCTGAGCTTCGAAGACGGCGAGCCCGGCTACAAGGCACTCAAGTCCATTCTGGATGGCTCGGTCGCGGCCGCCACGCCCAATGTGCTGGTGTGTGCCACCAGCAACCGGCGCCACCTGCTGCCTGAATACATGAGCGAGAACCTGAGCTACAAGCACACGCCCGATGGCGAAGTGCATCCGGGCGAGGGCGTGGAGGAGAAGATTTCCCTCTCCGAGCGCTTTGGTCTGTGGATCAGCTTCTACCCCTTCTCGCAGGACGAGTACCTCACGATTGCCAACCAATGGCTCGGTGCGCTGGGCGCCACGGCCGAGCAGATCGAGCAAGCCCGCCCGGCGGCTTTGCTGTGGGCGCTCGAGCGCGGCTCGCGCAGTGGCCGTGTGGCCTACCAGTTCGCGCGCGACTTCATGGGCCGTCTGGACTGAGCATGGCCAGCACCCTGGTGGCGGATGCACAGCAGGCCCGGCAAGGCGGCCCCGAACGGCCGGTGACCGATGTGGCCGTGGGCGTGCTGCTGCAGCCCGATGGGGCCTTCCTGCTGACCTCGCGTCCCGAAGGCAAGGTCTATGCCGGTTACTGGGAGTTCCCGGGCGGCAAGCTCGAAGCCCAGGAGACGGTGGAGCAGGCGCTGCGTCGCGAACTGCACGAGGAACTGGGCATCACCATCGCCGCGGCCGAACTCTGGAAAACGCAGATGGTGGATTACCCCCACGCGCTGGTGCGCCTGCATTTTTGCAAGGTGCGGCAATGGGCCGGGGCGTTGCAGATGCGCGAGGCCCAGTCCTTTGCCTGGCAACAGCTGCCGGTGCAGGTGGCGCCGGTCTTGCCCGGAACGCTGCCGGTGCTGGCCTGGCTGGCCGATGAGCGGGGCTATTCAGGCGCCACGCACGCCTGATTCAGTGGAGCTTGGGGTCGCCGAATTCGCCATCGGCAGGCGTGTCTTCGGGCACGCGGAAACTCTCGCTGGCCCATGCGCCCAGATCCAGGCCCTTGCAGGCCGCCGAGCAAAAGGGCCGGAACGGGTTGCGCTGGCTGTACACACACCACTGCTGGCAGGCTGGGCAGCGCACCCGGCGCTCCACCCCATCGGACCTGGACTCGCTCATGCGCAGAGGGTCATCTCGAAAGGCACGTCTTCGCTGCTGGCCAGCAGCTTGCCGTCGGCCTGTTGTTGCATGAGCCGGATCACCACCAGCAGGCGGTTGCAACTGATCTCTGGCGTGAGCCCCAGCGCGGGGTCGATGCGCAGGCGCAGCAGCTGAAAGGCGCGCCCCTGCGGCAGGTTCTGCTGCACCTGGCCCTGGGTGGCCATGACTTTCTGGGTCATGCCCGATTCACGCAGCATCTGCATCAGCAGGCCGATCGCCTGGGCCAGCGGGGCGAAGGGGGCGATCCAGCGCGTGAGGTCGGCCTGTCGGCTGGCGGCGTCCTGGTGTTTCCAGGCGTGGTAGGCGGGCAGGTCGAATTCGCAGGTGCCGCCCGGGATCACGGAGCGGCTGCGGATGGCCGACAGGAATTCGTTGTCGTTGAGCACGTGCCCCAGCCGTCCGCTCTGGCTGTTGAGCGCCTCGAAGTGCGCATCGAGCTGGGAGACCAGCTGGTCCAGGGCCTGCTCGGAGATGGCCGGGTTGCCGCGGTAGCTGTTGTAGAGCTGCTTTTGCCGCTCCAGGTCCTTGAGCGCGTCGGCCTTGAGTTCTGGCCGCGTGGCCACTTCCATCACCTCGAACAGGGTGGTCAGGGCAAAGTGGTGGTCGATGGGATCGGTGCGGGAGAGCAAGGTCCCGAGCCGGTCAAAGAGTTCCTGGAGCCGCAGGTAGGTGCGGATGCGCTCGTTGAAGGGGTATTCGTACAGTATCACGCGGCGGTCTTCCAATCCCCAGATCATAGCCCGAAGTGCCGTGCCGCTTCGCGCACTTGCTGCCGCAAGGCCTCCAGCGACAGCCCCTGGTTGAAGATGACCAGATCGGCGCAGGCCAGCCGCTGCAGGCGCGTGGCCTGCTGGGCGATGATGCGCTCGACCTCCGGCCCTGTCAGGCCGCTGCGGGCCACCACGCGCTCGCGCTGGGTCGCGTTGTCGCAGTCGACCACCAGCACACGGTCGACCTGGCTGCGCCAGCGCGCGCCCGATTCGACCAGCAGCGGGACATCGTGCACCAGGCAGCGATGGCCCGCCTGCACGGCCGCCTGGGCCTGCTCGCGGCTGAGCTGGCCGACCAGCGGATGCAGGATGGCTTCGAGCTGCTGGCGCGCCTGCGGATCGCTGAAGACCCGCTGGCGCATGGCCTGGCGGTCCATGGCGCCGTCGGCACCGACCATGTCCGGGCCGAACCGCGTGCGGATGGCGTCGATGGCGCGGCCGCCCGCTGCGGTGAGGCTGCGCGAGAGGGCGTCGGCGTCGATGACGGCGGAGCCGAGATCGGCCAGCATGGCCGCCACGGTGCTTTTGCCGCTGCCGATGCCGCCGGTCAGGCCAATGCGCCAGAGTCTGGTAGGGGTCATGGTGCTCACAACTTCAGCCAGGACGGGGTCCCGAAAAACATCAGGCAGGCCCCGGCCAGTGCCAGAAAGGGCCCGAAGGCGATTTGCCGGTTGGCCGGCAGCCGCTGGCGCCAGGCCAACACGCCCGCGCCCAGCACGCCGGTGACCGAGGCGATCAGCACCAGGGCCCACAGTTGTGGCCAGCCAAACCAGGCCCCCAGTGCGGCCAACAGCTTGAAGTCGCCGTGGCCCATGCCCTCGCGGCCGGTGGCCAGGCGAAAGCCCCAGTACACCAGCCACAGGCACAGGTAACCGGCCACCGCGCCGGCGAGCGCGTCGGGCAGGCTGACGCCGGTCCAGCCCATGGCCGCAGCAATCAGGCCGCCCCAGGTCAGCGGCTGGGTGATCGCATCGGGCAACCAGCGCGTGCGCGCATCGATCACCGCCAGGGCCAGCAGCGCCGCCGCAAAGCCGCCCCAGGCCAGGGCCGCCGGCCAGTCTGCATGGCGCAGCAGGGCCCAGACGAACAGCCCAGCCGTGAGCAGTTCCACCAAAGGGTATTGCCAGGAAATGGCGCTCTGGCAGTGCCGGCAACGGCCCCGCAGCATCGCAAAACCGATCAGGGGCAGCTTGTCGCGCCAGGCCAGCGGGTGCTGGCAGGCCGGGCAGTGCGATGCGGGCCAGGCCAGGCTCAGGGTTGGCGTGCCGGGGGCAGGTGCCTGCCAGGACTGCTCGATCATGATCGGCAGGCGGTGGATCAGCACATTGAGGAAGCCGCCGGCCACCAGGCCCAGCAGGGCCGCGAGCGCCACTTCGGGGAGCAGGTCGGCCATGCTCAGAAGACCTGGCCGAGCTGGAAGATGGGGAGGTACATGGCCACAAGGATAACGCCGATTGCGCCCCCCAGCAGCACGATGATCAGCGGCTCGATCAGGCTCGCGAGGGTCTGCACCCGGGCATCGAGCGCCTCGGCGGTGAGCTCGGCCGCCTTGCCCAGCAGGGGGCCCAGCGTGCCCGATTCCTCGCCCGTGGCGCACAGCTGCACCAGCATGTCTGGAAAGCGGCCGGTGTGCGCCATGCCCTCGCTCAGGCGCCCGCCCTGCGCCACGCGCCTTTGCAGGTGCTCGTTCAGGCGCTCGTAAAGCGGGTGACCGGCGGCCTTGCCGGCCACCGGCAGGGCTTCGGTCAGGGGCACACCGGCCTCCAGCAAGGCCGACAGCGTGTGCGCCCAACGGGCCACGACCGTGTCACGCACCAGGCCACCGAAGACGGGCCAGCCCAGCACCTGCCGGTGCCACTGGCGCTGCCAGGCCGGCCGTTGCCAGGCCCTGCGCCAGAGCAGCGCTAGCGGCAGGGCCATCAGCGCCGCCCAGGGGGCGCCGGTGCCCAGGGCGTCGCTGAGGCCCAGCACGGCGCGTGTGCTCCAGGGCAGCGCGGCCCCGAAGGACTGGAACACCTCCTCGAACACCGGCACCACGAACAGCAGCATGAGCACCAGCACCGCCAGGGCCAGCACGACCACCACCAGCGGGTAGGTCAGGGCCGCGCGCAGCCTGGCCCGCAGCTTCTCGTTTTTCTCCAGGGTCTGGGCCAGCCGCTCGAGCATGGTCTCCAGAATGCCCGCACTCTCACCGGCCTGCACCAGGCTGACATGCAGGGGACCGAAGACCTGCGGGTGCTGCGCCAGGGCCACCGACAGGGGCTGGCCGCCTTCCACATCCTGCCGTACCCGCGCCAGCAGGTCGGCCAGGGCCGGCGTGGCGGCGCTGCGATGCAGCAGCTCGAGCGCTGGCACCAGGCTGATGCCCGCGCGCATGAGCACCGCCCATTGGCGCACCATCGCGGTGACCGCCGCCGGCTTCACCTCTTGCGGTCTTGACCACCACTGGCGCTGCAGTTGTTCGACCTGGACCCCCTGGCGGCGCAGCAGCGCGAAGGCCAGACCGGCGTCGGCCGCCTCCAGCGTGCCTTGCCGGGGCAGGCCGCGCGCATCGCGGCCTGTCCACCGGTAGGTCGGGGGCGAGAGGCCGGTTTTCATGCCTCTTCCTGTGTGGCGCCCAGCACTTCGTCCAGCGAGGTGTCGCCGGCCATGACTTTGCGCAGGCCCGCCTCGCGCAGGCTGCGCACCCCCTCGCGCGCGGCCTGCTGCGCGAGTTCGGGGGTGCCGGCTTCTTGCAGGATGAGCGACTGCAGGCGGGCGCTGACTGGCATCACCTGGAAGATACCGGTGCGGCCCTTGAAGCCTTTGTGGCAGGCCGGGCAGCCCCGGGGGGCATAGACGGGGTAGCTGTCCTGGGTGAGCGCGTGCCGCGGCATGCCCGCGCGCAGCAGGGTCTCGGCAGGCAGCACTTGGGGTGCACGGCAATGGCGGCACAGGCGGCGCACCAGCCGTTGCGCGGTGATGAGCGAGACGCTGGCGGCCACGTTGTAGGAGGCCACGCCCATGTTGCGCAGGCGCACCAGGGTGGCGGGCGCGTCGTTGGTGTGCAGCGTCGAGAGCACCAGATGCCCGGTCTGGGCCGCCTGGATGGCGATGCTTGCGGTCTCCAGATCGCGGATCTCGCCGACCATGAGCACGTCCGGGTCTTGCCGCAGGAAGGCCCGCAGGGCGACGGCAAAGCCCAGCCCGGGCTTGTCCTGCACATTGACCTGGTTGATGCCCTGGATCTGGATTTCGCAAGGGTCTTCCACCGTGGCGATGTTGACCTCGGTGGTGTTGAGCCGTTGCAGGCAGGCGTAGAGCGACTGGGTCTTGCCCGAGCCGGTGGGGCCGGTCACCAGCACCATGCCGTGGGGTCGGTGAATCGCTTGCTCGAGCAGCGCGAGCTCGGGCGCTTCGTAGCCCAGCGCGGCCAGATCGAGTTGTGCCGGGGCGGCATCGAGGACCCGGACCACCACCTTTTCGCCGAACAGCGTGGGCAAGGTGCTCACACGCAGGTCCAGCTCGCGCCCTTGCTGCAGCTGCAGCTTGATGCGGCCATCTTGCGGCAGGCGCTTTTCGGCCACATCCAACCGCGCCATGACCTTGATGCGGGCCGCCAGCCGCTCGCGAAAAGCCAGCGGTGGGTGGGCCAGGTCCCGCAGCACGCCGTCGACGCGCATGCGGACCCGGTAGTTGTCTTCGTAGGGCTCGAAATGCAGATCCGAGGCGCCCCGTGCCACCGCCTGTTCCAGCAGTTGCTGCACAAGGACCACCACCGGCGCGTCCTCCACCTGCGTGCTGCGCGGTGGGGCGCCCTCCCTGGGCTCGGCCATGTTGGCTCCCGATGTGAATCCAAAAGGATTCACATCATGGGTCGCTCAGGCGGGCCTGTAAAGAGGGGCGATCCCGCTGGGGTTCAGGAGTCGGCCTTGAAGCCCAGGGCGGTGACCAGGCGACGCGCCATCTCGGAGTCGGCGGCCAGGCGCCGGTTGTGCTCGGCCGTGGTGCTCGATTCGATGTAGGCCGCCAGCGGGGTGACGAAGTCTCGGATGTCCTGCTGACCCATCGCTGCACGCAGGGCGGCATTGAGGCTTTCGCGCTGCGCCTCGGGGATGCCGGCAGGGGCAAAGAAGCCGAACCATTCGCGCACCGTCAGCTCGCCAAAGCCCTGTTCGCGGTAGGTCGGCACATCCGGGGTGTAAGGCGAGCGTTCCGGGCCCGAGGTGGCCAGGATGCGGACCTTGCCGCCTCTGTGGTGCTGCACCCAGTCGCCCAGGGGCGAAGACATGCCTGCCAGCTGTCCGCCGAGCACCTGCGGAATGGCGGGACCGGACCCCGGGAACGGCACATTGGTGATCTGGAAGTTGCCCAGCATCGAAAGGCGTCCGGCCAGCAGATGCGGCATCGATCCGGCGGCCGGGTTGCCGATGCTGGCCTTGCCCGGGTTGGCCTTGGCCCATTCGACGAAATCCCGAATGTTTTTGACCGCATCGGGCACCGCCGGACCGACCACAAAGGCGTGGTCGGTCGAGTGGCCCATGCCCAGCGTGGTGACGTCCGATGGGGCGTAACCCAGGCGGGCGTAGGAGTGGGGGTAGATCGTCAGCATCGAGGCCGGCGAATACAGGATGTGGGCGCCATCGGCGGCGGCGTTCTTGAGGGTCAGCACCCCCATCTGGCCACCGGCGCCCGGCTTGTTGTCCACGATCACGTTGTTGGCATAGGTGCCACGCAGCTTGTCCGCGATGCGGCGCGCAAAAGCGTCCGTCGTGCCGCCGGGTGGGAACCCAACAATGACGCGCAGCGTCTCCACGCGGGCCTGAGCAAAGCCGCTCAGGGGCTGCAGGCCCAGCATACCGGCGGCGGCGGCGCCCTGGAGAAGTTGTCGGCGGGTGGTCATGGCAAGGGCTCCTGAAAAATGGGGGTTGAGGAAGAAAGCGTCTCTTTGTAAGCGCTCGGGCCCACCCCTCCTACAGGGATTTCACCCATGCCCTGGATGCCGCAAGCATCGATAACATGTCAATTTGAAAGGACATTCATTTGTGTTCTTTTTGAATGACGCTTAGAGTCTGGCCAACCGGCGCATCACCGTCGGTCCAGGAGCTTGCCCATGCACACCGAATCCCCCCTCAGCCCCCAGGCCGCGACCGCCCGCCGACCCCGCACCCTGGAAGACAGGCTGCTCAAGTTCATCGAAGGCCACAACCCCCACATCTGGACGGTGATTGCCTGCGTGGCCTTGTGGGTCGTCTGGACCCGCTGACGCCACGGCGCCTGGCGCGCTGATCCGGGCGGACCGCAGGACGGTCCTGTGCCCGGGGGGGCGGGGCAGACAGCCATAATCGCTGTTTTGCGCTGGAGCCTCTTTGGACACCGAACTGCTTGTCAAGGCCGCCATCATGGGTGTGGTGGAAGGCCTGACCGAATTCCTGCCGATTTCTTCTACCGGACACCTGATCCTGGCGGGCAGCCTGCTGGGCTTTCATGACGAGAAAGCCAAGGTCTTCGAGATCGCCATCCAGACCGGGGCCATCTTTGCCGTGATCCTGGTCTACTGGCAAAAAATCAGCAGCACCGTACGCGGCCTGGGCCACAGCCCCGAGGCGCAACGCTTTGCCTTCAATGTCCTGATCGGGTTTCTGCCGGCGGTGGTCCTGGGCCTGCTGCTGGGCAAGGCGATCAAGGCCAACCTCTTCACGCCGGCGGTGGTCGCCACATCGTTCATCGTGGGGGGCTTCATCATCCTCTGGGCCGAGCGTCGTCCGGCCAGCGCGGTGCGCGTGCACGAGGTCGAAGCCATGCGCGGCCGCGATGCCCTGAAGGTCGGCCTGGTGCAGTGCCTGGCCATGATCCCGGGCACCAGCCGCAGCGGCGCCACCATCATCGGCGGCATGCTGCTGGGCCTCTCGCGCAAGGCCGCCACCGACTTTTCCTTCTACCTGGCCATCCCGACGCTGATCGGGGCCGGGGCCTACAGCCTCTACAAGGAGCGGGCCTTGCTGAGCCTGGCCGACCTGCCCCTGTTTGGCGTGGGCCTCTTGGTTTCATTCATCAGCGCCTGGGTCTGCGTGCGCTGGTTGCTGCGCTTCATCGCCTCGCACAGCTTCGAGGTGTTTGCCTGGTACCGCATCGCCTTCGGTCTGCTGGTGCTGCTCACCAGCCATTTCGGCTGGGTCCAGTGGCACGGCTGAGGGGCCCGGCCGCCTGAGCCGCTGGGCACAGGCGGGCGGCTTCAGGCGCCCATGTTGCGCAGCGCCGCCTCCACGGCCGCTGCCGTGGCCAGGGGCTTTTCCATGGGGAACAGGTGTGAACCGTCGAGCATCATCAGGCGCCCCTTGGTGACCTGCGTGGTCAGGTCCATGCCGACCTGGCGCATTTCACGCGAATGGGTGCCGCCGATGAAGGCGGCCGGGCATTTGAGCGGGTGGCGCCGCAGCAGCCCCGCGATGTGGTCGGGCAGGGTGTTGTAGATGCGCGTTTCGATGTCCCGGTCAAAGGCCAGCCAGCGCTGCCCCTCGCGCTCGACGCTGCCGCAATCCACATAGTCGGCCAGCACCGCCGGGTCCCAGCGCGCGAAGGCGCGCTTGTGGCGCAGGTGCTCGAGCATGGCCTCGCGGTCGGGCCAGTGGTTGCGGCGTTTCTTGCTGACCTGCCCGGGCGAGAGCGCGCCCACCAGCTGGGTGCGCTTGGCCAGGCTCAGGGTGGAGGCTTTCCAGCCGCCCAGGATGGGCGAGTCCAGCAGCAGCACGCCGCGCGCCAGTTCGGGGTGCAGCGCGGCGCACATCAGGCTCAGGATGCCCCCCAGCGAATGGCCGACCAGAAAGGCCGGCTGGCCATCGCTCTGGTGCGCCGTGGCAAAGTCGGCCAACTGCTGCACCAAGTGCGGCCAGTTGTCGGTGACCGGGTAGCGCGGGTCGTGGCCAAACTTGTCGATCGCATGGACCTCAAAGCCGCGCTGGCGCAGGCTCTCGAGCATGCGGCGGTAGGTGCCGCCCGGAAAGCTGTTGCCGTGCGAGAAGATCAGGCGTGCGAGCATGCTCAGATCAACTTTTCATCGGGGTTGCTGATCTTCTTGAGCACCGTGTTGCGCGCGGCGGGAACCATGATGGGCACCGCGGACTGCTGTCCGTCCCAGGCCGGGTGTTCAATGCTGTCGAACATCTGGCGCAGTTTTTCGCCCCAGCTGCTGCGCACCATCTGGAAGTAGGGGTTGTGTTCGTCGATGCAGACGATGCGGTCGCTTTGCAGGCGGCCGGCTTCATAGACCACCATGTCCAGAGGCAGGCCCACCGACAGGTTGGACTTGAGCGTCGAGTCCATCGACACCAGGGCGCACTTGGCCGCCTCGTCCAGTGGTGTGTGCGGGGTGATCACGCGGTCGAGCACCGGCTTGCCGTATTTGGACTCGCCGATCTGGAAATAAGGGGTTTCGTCGGTGGCCTCGATGAAGTTGCCGGGCGAATAGACCTGGAACAGGCGCATGCCTTCGTTGCCGATCTGGCCGCCGAAAATCATCGACACATTGAACTCCACGCCGGTGGCGCGCAGGGCGGCTGCGTCGCGCTCGTAGACCCGGCGCACGGCCGCGCCCAGCACGCGGCAGGCGTCGAACATGCTGGGGGCATTCCAGATGGTCAGCGGCTCGTCCTGGCCGGGTTCCACCAGCTTTTCGACCTGCAGCACCTCGCGCACCGACTGGGAGATGCTGAGGTTGCCGGCCGACAGCAGCGTCATGAAGCGCTCACCCGGCTTCTCGTAAATGATCATCTTGCGGAAGGTGCTGATCTGGTCGAGCCCGGCATTGGTGCGCGAATCGGAAAGAAAGACCAGACCGGCGCGGGTCTTGATGGCAACGCAGTAAGTCATGTCGGCTTCTTGGGCAGCAGGCGCTGCAGGCTGTACAGGGCATCGAGCGCCTCACGCGGGCTCAATGCATCGGGGTTGATCTGGGCCAGGGCGGCTTCCACCGCGGTGGGGCCGGTGGCTTGCGCTTCGGGCGGGGGGGCGAACAGGTCCACCTGGGCGCGGGCATCCTGCGCGCCCGACTCCAGGGCCTGCAGGGTGTGGCGGGCGTGGTTCAGCACGGCAGCAGGCATGCCTGCCAGCCGGGCGACCTGCACGCCATAGCTGCGGCTGGCTGGCCCGGGCTGGATCTCGTGCAAAAACACGATGTCGCTGCCCGATTCGGCGGCGCTCACATGCATGTTGACGGCGGCGTTGTGCGTGGCCGGGAATTCGGTCAGCTCGAAATAGTGGGTGGCAAAGAGGCCCATGCACTGCACTTTGTTGTGCAGGTGGGTGGCGATGCCGCTGGCCAGGGCCAGCCCATCGAAGGTGGAGGTGCCGCGCCCGATCTCGTCCATCAGCACCAGGCTGTGCGGCGTGGCGCTGTGCAATATTTGCGCGGCTTCGGTCATCTCCAGCATGAAGGTCGATTGGGCGTTGGCCAGGTCGTCGGCGGCACCGATGCGGGTGTGGATCGCATCGATGGGGCCGAGGCGGCAGGCGCTGGCGGGCACATGGCTGCCGATGCTGGCCAGAAGCACGATCAGTGCCACCTGCCGCATGTAGGTCGACTTGCCGCCCATATTGGGGCCGGTGATGATCTGCAGCCGCTGGCGCGGGACCATCACCGTGTCGTTGGCGATGAAGCTGCCGCCCGAGAGCTCGGCCAGACGCGCTTCGACCACCGGGTGGCGGCCACCGCGGATGTCGATGCAGGGCTCGCGGCAGAACTCGGGGGCGCACCAGTTCAGGGTGATGGCGCGCTCGCTCAAGGTGCACAGCGCGTCCAGACCGGCCATGGCCTGCGCCAGTCCGGTGAGGGCGGGCACAAAGCTTTGCAGCTGGTCCAGCAGCGCTTCGTAGAGCCATTTTTCGCGCGCCAGGGCGCGTTCCTGCGCCGACAGGGCCTTGTCTTCAAAGGCCTTGAGTTCGGGCGTGATGAAGCGCTCGGCGTTTTTGAGGGTCTGGCGGCGGCGGTAGTCCTCGGGCACCTTGTCGAGCTGGCCTTGCGTGACCTCAATGTAGAAACCATGCACCTTGTTGAACTGCACCCGCAGGTTGGCGATGCCGGTGCGGGCGCGCTCGCGGGTCTCGAGGTCGAGCAAGAAGGCGTCGCAGTTGTTCTGGATGGCGCGCAGCTCATCGAGCTCGGCGTCCAGTCCAGGGGCGATCACGCCACCGTCGCGCACCAGTGCGGCGGGCTCCTCCAGCAGCGATTGGGCCAGCAACTCGGCGCATCCGGCGGGCGGCGTGAGCCAGCGCGCCAGGCGCGCGAGCAAGCTGCCCTCTGGGGGGGCCAGGCCTTGCAGCGTGAGGGCCAGACCTTCGGCGCGCTCGAGCGCATGGCGCAGGGCCACCAGCTCACGCGGACGCACCTGGCGCAGCGCGGTGCGGGCGGTGATGCGTTCCACATCGCTGGCGCCCTTGAACTGTTCGCGCAGCGTGGCCCAGGCCCCGCT
>JACCDS010640583.1_pt1 | contig 24925 bp, 20 predicted proteins | sample 7446441 | NCBI WGS metagenome assembly JACCDS01 (sample SAMN15323445, study PRJNA562643) | freshwater metagenome | isolation source: river surface water | place: USA:Blue River Watershed | collected 2017-08-17 | reverse complement strand
CGCCAACTGGCGCTGAATCCCGCACCATTCCGACATGCCCCTGAAATCCAACTACGCCGGCCGCCTGATCTCATTCGAAGGATCCGAGGGATCCGGCAAATCGACGCAGATTTCGCGGCTCGCCGCCCATTTCCAGAAAGCGGCGCGCGAGGTCGTGAGCACCCGCGAGCCCGGCGGCACGGAAATCGGCGAACAGATCCGCAACATCATCGTCCACAATTCCAAGGGCGACGAGATGTGCGCGGAGACGGAACTCCTGCTCTTCACGGCCGCCCGCGCCCAGCTCGTGCGCGAGGTCATCGCCCCCGCCCTGCTGCGCGGCGCGATCGTGCTCAGCGACCGGTTTCTCGATTCCTCGACCGTGTACCAGGGCATCGCGCGCAACCTCGCCGCCGATCCCGTGGCGCAGATCAACCGTTTCGCCGTCGGCAATGTGCTGCCCGATCTCACGATCGTGATCGACGTGCCCGAGGAAGTGAGTCTCGCCCGCGTCAAGCGCCGCGCCTCCGACCTGCCCGACCGCATGGAGCGCGAGAACATCGGCTTCTACAAAAAGGTGCGCGAGGGCTACCTCGTCCTCGCCCAGGGCATGCCCGAACGCTTCATCGTCGTCGACGGCACCAAGACCGAGGATGTGATCGAGAAAAAGATCTGGTCCGAAGTGCAGGCCCGTTTGAAGTGAGCGTCCGCCTCCGGCCCGCCGGAGGCCGCGCGTCCCGCCTGCCGTCGCCATGTCGCCCGTCGTTTCCTGGCCCGATGCCCTCGCGGGCACGCCGGCCATCGCCGTCATCGAGCAAGCCATCGCCCGCCGGCGCCTGTCGCACAGCCTGCTGATCCACGGCGACGATCTCGCCACGCTCGAGGCCGTCGCCCGCGGCATCGCGGACCGCCTGCTCAACGGCGAGCCGGGCAAACGCGCCGCCGCGACGTTTCCGCCGGACCAGCATCCGGACGCCTTCGCCCTCCGGCCCGCCGGGAAGATGCGCCAGATTTCCGCCGACGCGACGCGCGACCTGATTGCCAAAATCCAGGTCTCGCCGGCCGTCGCGCCCAAGAAGGTCGCCGTGCTGCACGAGGTCGACCGGATGAACGTCGCCGCCGCCAACGTGTTCCTCAAGACCCTCGAGGAACCGCCGGCCAACACGGCGCTGCTCCTCCTCACCACGCGGCCCTACGCGTTGCTGCCGACGATCCGCAGCCGAGTGCTGCATTTCCGTTTTCCCTCCGCCGCCGCGCCGGTGGCCGCCGACGGTTGGACGCCCTGGCTCGACGACTATCGCGCCTGGCTCGGCCGACTCACCGAGGGTGCGCCGACCGACAAGGCCGCAATCGCGGATCACGTTTTCACGCTCTACGGGCTCGTGGCCCGCTTCGGCGCGGTGCTCGATTTCGCGACCGACGCCGTGTGGCAGCAGCAAAAGGCCAATCTGCCGCCGGACCTCGGCGACGACGAGAAAGTAGCGATCGAAACCGGCATCGCCAACGGCCTGCGCGCCCGGCTCTTTGCCGAAATCGAAGGCGCGACGCGGACCTTTGCGTTGCCGAAATTGGAAGCCGGCGACGAAACCGTCCGCCGCGCCCTCGTCGCCGCGATCGAGAAACTGGAACACAACGTCGGCCTGCTCCGCCTCAATCTGAACGAATCGGCCGCCCTCGAGGATTTCCTGCTGGCGTCGCTCCGCACCTGGACCAGGCGTTGATAAATTCGGAATTCGGAAACCGGATACCGGTAAACTGAATTCGATCCGGGGACAGGATGGACCGGATTTGGGCTGGGATGAACAGGACGGGAATCGGGTGAGGCGGGCGACTCTGCTTTCTTCGCCTTGAATCCTGTAGAATCCCGTTTTTCCAAACCTGTCCGTCCTGTCCTCAACAAAAACCGCGCGACTACCGCACGTGCCGCCCGCCTGCGCTCAGGCCAGACCGAGCTTCTGCAGCACTTCCTTCGGCGGGCCCTCGAACTTCTCGATCGCGATGTTTCCGGTGTAGCCGATGTCCTTCATGCCCTCCGGCGTCGTGTAGTAGCCGCCGGCGGTGAGGTCGCGGAAACGGCGGAAGAAATTGGCCGCGGTCCGGAACTCCGGCTTCGCCTTTGGCGCGAAGCAAATGTCGTCGCAGATCGCCGTCTTCTGGCGGTTCACGAGATTGCCGTAGGGTGCGCCGAAACGTTTCTGCGCCTCGGCTTCGATCCAAGCCAGCCCGTCGACGATGATTTTGCGGTCGTTGTCGTGGCCCGGGTACGGCGCGCTGATCCACTCGTCGATGAAGTCCTGCACCTTTACCGCGGACGCACTCGGCCCTTTGGCATCGGCCGGAATGATCGTGTCGCACAACGCCGCCGCCGTCGCGCGCTGCGCCGGCGTGAAGGTCAGCGGCCACACGTCGCCCGGCTGGTAAATCTTCACCAGGTCGGGATCGGTGCCGTAGCCCTTGGCGGGCTTGGCGGCGCCGGTTTCCGCGGCGAAGGTCGCGGCGTCCATGAACGACGCCGAAGCGGCGGCGGCGAGCATCCACTTGAGGGCGTCGCGGCGTTCCATCGGCACGGAGTCGGGAGTCGTCGGGGTCGTCATGGTCAGAGATTTCCTTTCTTCAGCTCGGCGAGCAGGTAGTCGCTGGCGCGCCACGCGAGCGCCATGATGGTGAGCGTGGGATTCTTGTCGGCGTTGGAGCAGAACGGGCCGCCGTCGGTGACGAACAGGTTCTTCACGTCCCAGGTCTGGCACCATTGGTTGGTGACGGATTTCTTCGCGTCGGCACCCATGATCGTGCCGCCGACTTCATGGATGATCTTGCCGCCGGGCTCGATCGCCTTGGCGCCGTCGGTCTGGGGCTGGGCGCGGACCTTGCCGCCCATCGCCTCGATCATTTCGGCGAACGTTTTCTGCATGTGCGCGGCCTGCCGCGTCTCGTGCTCGGACCACTTCCAATGGAAACGCAGGACCGGGATGCCGTACTTGTCCTTCACCTTCGGATCGAGGTCGCAGAACGAATCGTCGTTCGGGATCATCTCGCCGCGGCCGGCGAAGCCCATGAACGAACCGTAGTAGCGGCGGGCGTCCTCCTTGAATTGGCGGCCGTAGCTGCCGTTGGTGAAACTGTCCATGCCCGCGCCCGTGCTCAGCCCCGGCATCTGCCGGCCGCTGCCGAATTCGATGTGGTAGCCGCGCGCGAAGCCGAGCTTGCCGGCGAGTTGGTCCTTGTAGAGCCACCACGGCACGTAGGCGTGGTTGCCGCCGGCGCCGTCCTCGTTGTGCAACGGCAGGTTTTCCAAAGCCGGGATCTGGCCGCCGAGGCCGGCGCCGACCGTATCCATGATGTACTTGCCGACGAGACCGGAGGAATTCGCGAGGCCGTTCGGGAAACGCGCCGACTTCGAATTCAGCATGATGCGCACGGACTCCGCGGAACTCGCGGCGAGCACGACGACCTTGCCTTTGACGCGGTGCTCCTGGCCCGTGGTCTTGTCGAAGTAGATCACGCCCGTGGCCTTGCCGTTGTCGTCGAGCGTGACTTCGCGGGCCATCGCGTTGGAGACGATGTCGAGGTTGCCGCTCGCGAGTGCCGGCGGCAGATGGACGGTCGTGGATTGGTAATTGGCCTTGATCGAACAGCCGCGGCCGCAGGGCGTCGCCCAGAAGCAGGCCTGGCGCGCGCGCATCGCGTCGGCGAGCAGGCGCTGCGCCTTCGGATTGTTCGGGTGGATCTTCTTCGGGAGGACGTCGGCGTCCTGCTTTTCGCTCAGCACCGCGCGGTGGATCGGGATGACGGGGATGCCGAGTTTCTTGACGCGGGCGCGGGCCAGTTGCTCGCCGGCGCGCAGAATCGGCGGCGGCTGCAGGCAACCGGCCGGGGAGTCGGGCGTGTTTTCCAGGCCGTTGTTGTCGCCGTAAACACCGATCAGCATCTCGACCTTGTCGTAATACGGGGCGACATCCTCGTAGCTCAGGGGCCAGTCGAAGCCGAGGCCGTCGCGCGTGTGCGGTTTGAAATCGTAGGGTCCGTTGCGCAGCGAGATGCGGCCCCAGTGGTTGGTCCGGCCGCCGAGCATGCGCGCGCGCCACCACCAGAATTTCCGCGTCGGGTCGTCGGACGCGCTCGTGTACGGCTCGCCGGGCACCTCCCAGCCGCCGTCGATCGTCGAATCGTAGAAACCGAAGGGCTTGTCCGGCGTCGATTGCCCGCGCAGCGGCGCCTGGTTGTTCGTCTGGAACATCGGCGTCTCCTTCACCGGATCGTAGTTCCGGCCGGCCTCGAGCATCAGCACCTTCGCGCCCTCCATCACGCAGGTGTAGGCGGTCTGGCCGCCGGCGGCGCCGGAACCGACCACGATGACGTCGTAGCTGGGTTGGGTTTTCGAAGACGGGATGTGGGCCATGGGAAAACGGGGTCGCGGGGTTGGGGAAACGACGCGCCGAACATCACGCACCCGGTTTCGGAAATGCAACCGGCATTTCGCGAATTGCCGCCGCTTCAACCGAGCGCCGCCAAAAACTCCGCGCGCGTTTCCATGTGCGGGTTGTGTCCCGCACCGTCCACCGTGCGGATCTCGGCCCGCGGGAAATGCGCGCGGATCGCCGCGTGGTCCCCGGCCTCGATGTAATTGGATTTACCGCCCGCGATGAACCGCACCGGACCGTCGTAACGGTCCGTTGGCGCGAGGGAATTCGCTTCCATCGCCGGCAACGCCGCCGTGAGCACCGGCAAATTGATCTGCCAGTACCAAGCGCCGGCGTCGTTGCGTTCCAGATTGGTCGTGAGGAATTTTCGCAAAGACCAACTCGTCACCCGCGCCTCGAACCGCAGCTCGGCCTCGGCCCGCGAACGCAAATCCGCCAGCACCAATTCGTTCATCGCCGCGAAACTCTGCCGGTGGCCGGGCCAGAAATATCCCTTCGGGGCAATATCCACGACAGTGAGCCGGGCCACGCGCTCCGGCCGCCGGCACGCCAGCAGCATTGCGACCTTGCCGCCCATGCTGTGCCCCATGATCTCCGCGGTCGCGATCCCCTGCCCGTCCAGCCACGCGACGACGTCGTCCAGCATCGCGTCGTACGTCATCGGCTCCGCGTGCGGCGACGTCCCGTGATTCCGCAGGTCCAATGCGAGCACGTGGCGCTGCGCGGCGAGGTCGCGCCCGACCGTTTGCCAATTCCGCGAGGAACCGAGCAACCCGTGGAGCACGACGAGCGGCGGCAGGCCCGCGCCGCCGAGATCGCGAAAGGAAAGAGAAACCACGCAGCGCGAATGCCAGACTCGGCCGCGGCGTTGCCAGCCTTTTTCCGCTGCCGGCTTGCGTCGCCGCACGCGCCCCTCTGGCATCGGGGTTTCCGACCATGTCCGAAGCCAAGCTCACCCCGATGATGCAGCAGTACTTCGAGGTGAAGCGCGGCCTCCCGCGCGACACGCTCCTGCTCTTCCGCCTCGGCGATTTCTTCGAGCTGTTCTTCGACGACGCCGTCACCGCGTCCAAGCTCCTCGGCCTCACGTTGACGAAACGCCAGGAAACGCCGATGGCCGGTCTGCCCGCCCACGCCGTCGACAACTACGTTTCCAAACTGCTCGCCGCCGGCAAAAAGGTCGCCCTCTGCGACCAGGCCGAGCCCGCCAAAGCCGGCAAACTCGTGCGCCGCCAGCTCACGCGCATCCTCTCGCCCGGGACGACACTTGCCGCCAACCAGCTCGACGCCGCGCGCAACCACTACCTCGCCGCCCTCGCCTGCGACAAACACGGCCTCCACGCCGCCTGGCTCGATCTCTCGACCGGCGAATTCAAGGTCGCGACCGACCCGCAGCCGGCCAACTTGCTGCCCGTCCTCACCGCCTTGAATCCGGCGGAAATCCTCGTGACGGAGGGCGAACGCGAACGCTGGGCCGCCGCCCCGCACGACCAGACCGCGGTGCACGCGCTGCATGCCTTCTGCGCCGACCGGCTCGTGTCCGAACTTCCCGGATACCACTTCGACGCCGCGACGGGCGGCAAGACCGTGATGGACGCCCTCGGCGTCCTCAACCTCGAGGGCTTCGGCCTCGCTCCCGGCCACGCCGGCCTCGGCCCCGCCGGCGCGCTGGTCCACTACGCGACGGAAAACCTCTGCGCCAAACCCGAGAATCTCCGCGGCCTGCAGGAATACCGCAGCGCCCGCACGTTGCTCCTCGATCCCGCGACGCTGCGGAATCTCGAGATCTTCGCCTCCACCCGCGGCACGCGCGAAGGCTCGCTCCTCCAGGCCATCAATCGCACCGCCACGCCGACGGGCGCCCGGCTGCTCGAACGTTGGCTCGCCGCCCCGACCCTTGATCTGACGGAAATCCGGCGCCGCCAAACCCTCGTCGGCGAACTGCTCCGCGAGCCGCGCCGCCTCGCCGAATTGCACGAAGCCCTCGGCTCCGTGCGCGACATCCCGCGCATCTTGGGCCGCCTGCAAAATCGCCTGCGCAACCCGCGCGAACTCGGCGGCGTCCGAGACACCCTCGCCCAGATCCCCGCCATCCGCACCACGCTGTCGGCCTTTGCTGCGAGCACTCAGCTCTCAGCTCTCAGCTCTCAGCTCCAAGAACTACCCGACCTGCGGCAACTCCTGACCTCCGCCCTCGCCGACGAACTCCCCAACGACCTCGCCGACGGCAACTACATCCGCGGCGGCTACGACGCCGAGCTCGACCGCCTGCGTTCGCTCACCTCGAACAACAAGACTTGGCTCTCCGACCTCGAGCGCACCGAGCAGGAACGCACCGGCATCCGCAGCCTGAAGGTCAGGTTCACGAACAATTTCGGGTACTACATCGAAATCACCAAGGCCAACCTCCACCTCGTGCCCGCCGACTACATCCGCCGGCAGACGACAGTCGGCGGCGAACGCTACGTGACCGAGGCCCTCAAGCTTAAGGAAAAGGAAATCTTCCACGCCGAGGAAAACGCCCTCGCCCGCGAGCTGGAGCTCTTCAACGCCCTGCTCGCCCGCGTCCTCGACGAATCGCTCGCCCTTTCCCGCACCGCCGAGGCCCTCGCGGAACTCGACGTCCTGATCGGCTGGGCCTTGCTCGCCCGCGAATGGGATTACTGCCGGCCCGAGCTCGACGACGGCGACGTCCTTGAAATCACGGAAGGCCGCCATCCCGTCGTCGAACAAATGCTCCGCAGCCTCGACGCGCCCGCGGCCCGCGGCGGCAATTCCGGCTTCGTGCCCAACGACACGGTCCTCGCCTGCGACGACGCCCAGATCGCCCTGCTTACCGGTCCCAACATGGCCGGCAAATCGACCTACATCCGGCAGGTCGCGCTCATCACGTTGATGGCGCAGATCGGCTGCTGGACTCCGGCCAAGGCCTGCCGCGTCGGCCTCGTCGACCGCATCTTCTCCCGCGTCGGCGCCAGCGACGACCTCGCCCGCGGCAACTCGACCTTCATGGTCGAGATGAACGAGACCGCGAACATCCTCAACAACGCCACCGACCGCTCCCTCATCATTCTCGACGAGATCGGCCGCGGCACTTCGACCTACGACGGTCTCTCGATCGCCTGGGCCGTCGTCGAACACCTGCACCGCGCGCCCGAACGCGGCCCGCGCACGCTCTTCGCCACGCATTACCAGGAACTCACGCAGCTCGACAAACACCTGCTGCGGCTCCGCAACTTCTCCGTCGCGGTGAAGGAATGGAACGACGACATCGTCTTCGTCCGCCGCGTGATTCCCGGCGCCGCCGACCGCAGCTACGGCATCCAGGTCGCGCGTCTCGCCGGCCTGCCGCTCAGCGTCATCGACCGCGCCAAGACCATCCTCGCGAAACTCGAGAGCGACGACACCAGCGTTTCCCTCCCCGCCCCGCAGGCCAAGCCGAAGAAGAAAATCACCGTCGCCCCGACCGACGACTCTCAGCTCAGTTTGCTGTAGCGCCGCCTAGCCTGTCGTTCAGTCGAAAACAAAACGGGCGTCCAAAGGTTTCTCGGAGATCACGGCTTGGGTTCGGGACATCCGTGCCCTCTGTGAAATCCGTGGTCAAAAAATCCGGTTCCTGAAACTCCGGAATCCGCTCAGCGCGCCAGCGGCAGCGCCAGCAGCCGCGCCGCGTCGATCATCCGGCGGTCGTTCGTGAAGAGCGGTCCGGCGTCGAGATTCGCGAAGGTCGCGAGGTGGATCGCATCGAGGGTGCGCAGCGGCACCATCGGGTGCACGCGCGCGATCATCTCGGCCGCCTCGCGCACGACGACGCCGTCGAGTTCGATCAATTCGACGGCGTCCTCGAGCAGGTGGATTTCGAAGAGTTGCCAAACCCGTTGCCGCGCCTCGGGCGTGAGTTGGCCGTGCCGCTCCTTGGCGAGCAGCGCCGACCACAGCTCGGTGTAGAGCAACTCGGACGACACGAGCCGGTGCCCGGCCACGACCTTCTCGCAATCGGCCGAGTCCGGCTCGCGCGTGTACAGCTTCACGAACACCGACGTATCGATGTACATCTCAGTACCCGCTGTCGCGCCCTTGCCGGAGCATCTCCGTCGAATCGGGCGTCATCGGCAGACCGGCGCGGAAGGTCGCCAGCGACTGCCACGGCTTGCCGCCGGCCGTCGGGCGGTGCCGCACGAGCATGGCCTTCGGCTCGCCGTCCGAGGTGATGACGATCTCTTCCCCTTCGGCCGCGCGCTGCAGCAGGCTCGACAACTGGTCCTTGGCTTCCCGGACCGAAACCTCGGTGCGCCGCCGCAACGGCGAAGCTTCCTCGCCGCGCCCCGAGCCCGGCGAAGCCAAGGCCCGCGCCCCCAAAACGCGTTTTGATTTCTTCATGTGGCCACGAGTGGCCACGCCCCCATCCCCCGTCAACTATTTCTTCGCCCCAATTCCGCCCCGCCGCAGTTGCCAGAGTTGTTTGGCCTGGCGGATCGTCTCGGCGAGCACCGGCGGCGTGAGCGCCTGTTTCGGATCGTCGCCGATACCCTTTGCAGGTTCGACGTGCGCCTCGATGCAGAGACCGTCGGCGCCGTAGGCCACCGCGGCGAGAGCACAGGCGGGCACGTACGAGGCTTTGCCGACGGAGTGCGAAGGATCGACGACGACGGGCGCCCAGGTCTTTTCCTTGAGCAGCGGCGTGATGCTTTCGTCGGGATGGTTGCGGTAGCCGTCGATCGTCGGCGTCGTGCCGCGCGGGCAGAGGATGACGTTGGGGTTGCCGAAGGCCGCGATGTATTCGGCGGCGGAGATGAACTCGCTGATCGGGCCCATGTGGATGCTGCGTTTCAGCAGCACGGCGGTTTCGCGTTCCGCGATGGCTTTGCCGACGGCGCGGAGGAGCGAGTAGTTGAGCGCGTTGCGGGCGCCGATCTGCAGGCAGCAGACGCCGGCGTCGAGAGCCAGTTTGATGTGCGCCTCTTCCATGACCTCGGTGTCGACCGGCAGGCCGGTGCGGCGCGAAGCCTCCATGAGGATATCGAGGGACTTGGTGTCGCCTTGGAACGTGTACGGATTGGTGCGCGGCTTCCAGACGCCGCCGCGGATCGCGTGGGCGCCGGCTTCCTTCACGGCGTGGGCGGTCTCGTAGAAGTAATTCGGATTCTTCGGGTCGATCGTGCAGGCGCCGGCGACGACGAACAGTTCCTCCCCGAGCACGATGCCGCCGAGCTTGATCCGGTGGCTCGCGAGGTCGGAGCGTTTGTCCATCAGCTTGAACGGCGACTGGATCCGGTCGATGCGGTCGACGTAGTCCAGGCCCTCGAGCCGGTTGATCATGAGCTCGTCGCGTTCGTCGCCCACGATCGCGTAGATCGTCCGCACCGCGCCGATGATCGGTTGGATCTTGCAGCCGAACTCCGTCACGATGGCGGTGACTTCGTTGAGTTGCTCGGGCGTGAGGCGGTTGGTTTTCGGAAGGATCATGGCGCGAAGAACCCGACGGATTCCGCCGAATCCCGGGGACCTGTCAAAGGAACTTCTCGAACTCGGGCGGCAGCGGCGCCCGGGCCGCGAAGTGCACCGTGCGGCCGCCGTACTCGTAGTCGAAGGCCGTCTCCATCGAATGCAGGAACAGCCGTTTCGTCCCGGCGATCTTGGCAAAGGCGCGGTTGGCCGGGAAATTGCCGTAGGTCTGGTCGCCGACGATGGGCAGGAAGCGCTTCGCGCACTGCACGCGCAACTGGTGGCTGCGGCCGGTGCGCGGTTCCAGTTTGACCAACGTCACGCGCGGCTCGCGGCGCCCGGGGCGGACCAACGTCATCTGGCTCTCGGCCGGCACATGGCCGGCACTCGCGTTCGTGCGGATCCGGCCGCCGGATTTGTCGACGGCGAGCAGGTCGCGCCACAACTCCAGGGGCTGGCGCGGCGACCCGAAGACGAGCGCGTGGTAAACTTTGCGCACTTGCTTGCGCTTGAACTGCGCGCGGATCTCGCCGGCCAATTTTTCGGTCGCGGCGGCAAGGATCACGCCGGAGGTCGCGGAATCGAGCCGGTTGAGCAGCCAGAGCCGGCGCGTTTCGCCCGCTTCGGTGCGCCATTCGAAAAATTCGCCGTCGAGCACGTAGCGGACGGTGAGGAGCGCGCGCTGCTCGTCGGCCGGCTCGTTCGGATGCGAGAGCACGCCGGCGGGTTTGCCGAAGGCCGCGAGTCCCTGGGCGTCGCGTTGCAGCAGCGTCACGCCGCGGCCGAGCGGCAGTTCCGCCCAGAATTTTTCGTCGCCGGCACTCACTCCCGCAAACCTCGCGCGCTCACTGGTAGTAGAACGTGAACGTCATCTCCTGCTGGTTGCCGAGAACGGCCTTCATGTCCTCGCTCCAGGGCCCGTAGGGGGCGCGGTCGGTGATGCCGCTGATGCAGGCGCGCTTGGCCGTGTCGTTGGCGGTCGATTCCACGCCGATGATGCGCGCGATCTTGCCTTCGTCATCGAGGACGAACTTCACCGTGACCGAACTGCCCGAGGCCGGATTGGCCTTCCACTCGACGAGGATGCGTTCCCACTGGATCTGCACCGTGTCGATCATGCGCTGCAGGTAGGCGCCGTAATTGCTCCACTTGGCGTCGACGGCGATGTTGCCGATGTTCTGCGTGCCGAATTTGTTTTCCGACAAAATCGCGGGCCGGCTCTTGATCGTCTGCGTGATCTGCGGCCGCGGGCGCGGGCGGTTGCGGTCGATCGCGGGCTGGTTGGCGAGCGCGTCCTGGATCAGCGGGATATTCTTCGCGCCGTCGATGCGCTCGGGGATCGGGCGGATGTTGTCTTTGTTCGGCGAAAAATTGGTCCCGACGGCGTCCGTGTTTTCGCCTTCCTTCTTTTCGAATCCGGTCAACGGATTCTGCTCCGCCCGCTGCTGGGCGGCGACGGTCTGTTCCTGCGGCGGCGTTTCCGGAGCGGGCGGCACGGCCTCGACGTGCTCGACCGGGCGGACCAGTTGGCCGCTGACGATCTGGTTGGACTCGCGGTCCTTCTGGCCCTCGAGGGCGGGCCGGTCGCTTTTGCCTTCGGGCGTGGGTTTTTCCTGCGCCACCTGCTGGTTCTGGGCGGCAAAATTGCTGGTCTTGTCGGGCGTGTTTTCCGGCGCCTCGGGATTCGTTTCGACGAACTTGAACGGCTCCGGCGGCTTCGGCGGCGCCTTGGCGAACATCTCGGGGGTGAGCTCGATGTTGAACTCCCGGCCCGGCTTCGGCGCCGGCCCCACGGATACGATCGGATCGGTGCGCAGCAAAATCGGCCCGAGCAGCCAGAGCAGCACGTGGATCAGCAGCACCCCGGCAAGGCCGATCGTCGTCGACCGCGAATCGGGATCGCTCCAGAGCCTCGACAGCCAGCCGCGCAGCCCCAAGGGGGCGGAGGGGGCGGCGTAGGAAGAGCTCATGCGTGGCGGTGGAGACGCTGGAAAAGACGAAAAGTCATGCCGGCAGACCGCAGCGCGTCAAAATTTGTTTCGTCGCTTCGACCGGAAGTCCGACGATGTTCGTCAAAGACCCGCGGAATGCGGCGACGATCAGCTCCGGGGATTCCTGGATCGCGTAGCCGCCGGCCTTGTCGAGGGTGTGCACTTTCGCGAGGTAGGCCTCGATCGTCGGTTCATCGAGGACCTTGAAATCGACTTCGCTGGCGACGCCTTCGTCGATTCTCAAACCGTCGGCCAACCGGCGGAATGCCAATCCGGTAAACACCGTGTGCGTCCGGCCGCTCAGCCGGCGCAGCATCGCGCGGGCCTCGGCGCCGTCGCGCGGCTTGTTCAGCGCGTGGCCGTCGATGAAGACCGTCGTGTCGGCCCCGATCACCAGCGCGTCGGGAAACCGCGCCGCGACCCAGTCGGCCTTCAGGGCGGAATTGTGCGCGACCATGACGCGCGGATCGGTCGAGGCCTCCTCGTGCTCGGTCACCTCGGCGACCACGACCTCGAAGGCGTAACCCAACTGCGCGAGCAATTCGCGCCGCCGCGGCGAAGCGGAAGCGAGCAACAGCCGGGTCATGCGCGGGCGGCGCGCCGGGCGGGGCGGCGGTTCAAGACGATTTCTCCGCCAGCACGCCGCGGACTTCGCCCTTCGAACGGGCCAGCTCCACACGGCTCAGATTGTACTGGTAGATCGCCTCGACGAGGTTGTCGTCGGCGACGGCGAGGCGGTTCTGGGCTTCGACGACCTCGCGGTTGTCGGCCACGCCTTGCTGGTAGCGCTGCTGCGCGAGCCGCAATTCTTCCTGCGCGAGGCGCAGGCTCTTCTCGGCGACCTCGATCTGGGCGTTGCGGGAACCGGCATCCTGCAGCGCCAACTTCAATTCCGCGGAAATCTGCAATTCGAGGCTGCGCAGCCGCAGTTCCTGCGCGCGCTGCCGCGAGAGCGCGATGCGGCGGTCGGCGCCGGCGCGGAGGCCGTCGAAGATCGGCACGCTCAGGCCGACGCCCGCGGACCATTGCTCCTGCTTGTTGTCGTCGTCGAATTTCGCGGAAGCCAAGCCGTAGTTGCCCGTGAGGTTGAGCGACGGCAGGCGCGTAAACGTCGCGGTGCGGACGTTGATCTGCGTCTGCTCGAGCACGCGCTGGGCGGCGAGGTAGTCGGCGCGTTTTTCAAAGGTCGATTTGGCGTCGCTGAACGTGAGCAAATTGGCCGGCGTGCGGCGGACGGCGAAGTCGGCCCAGTTGATTTCCTTGGCCGGATCGACGTCGAGCAGCCGCTTCAAAACGAGTTCGCTCTGCTGGACCGTCGTCGTCTGCTGGAGCCGCGCCTGCTCGGCCTGGGCGAGCTGCGCCTCGGCGCGGGTGACGTCGATCTGCGTGGCGACGCCGGCGTTGAGTTGGTTGCGGGCGAGGTCGAGCAGCGACTTGGCGCGGGCGATGTTGGCGTCGAGCACGTCGAGCCGGCGCAGGTTGCGGAGATGCGTGAAATAGGAACGCATCACCTCCGCCAATACGGATTGCACGGTGGAAAGATAATTGGCCTGCGCGACATCCGCTCCGGCCCGCACGCTCTTCAGGTTGGATCGCCGCTCGAGGTCGAGGAGGGAGTAGCTGCCGCTGACCAGGGCGTCGAACCGGCTCGCCGGCCGGCCCGAGGCGACGACGACGGTCGCGATGCTCACGCCTTGCGAACGGCGCTGCTGGAGCGTGCCGTTGACGATCGGCAGCGTCGTGGCGCGCTGCTGCGTCACCGCCTCCAGGGCCTGCGCGGCGGTCTCGCGCCCGATGAGCACCGTGACGTTGGCACCTTCGACGGAAGCGACGGCCTTTTCCAAGGTCATGGCCCCCGCGTCGGCGGCGTGCAGAAGGCCGGCGGAAAGGTTCAGCGCGAGGGCAAGACGGAACACGGAGTTGGCCATAGACAGCAGGTGTGAAGAAATCGGGCGCGAGACGCAGAGCGCAAGCCCGGGTTGCGAGTTGTCAGCAGGAATAAAGCCGTTCACCTTCACCTCTTTTCCAATTTTCAAATGCGTCTCGGACTCGCGCAGCTCAATCCCACCGTCGGTGATCTGGCCGGCAATCGCGCCAAGATCGTCGCCGCCTACCAGGTCCTCGTGGCCCAGGGCGCGGAGCTGGTCGTGTTTCCCGAATTGGCGGTCTGCGGTTATCCGCCCCGCGATCTGCTCTTCAAGCGCCGCTTCGCCGCCGATGTCGCCGAGTCGTTGCAGGAAATCGCCGCCGCCGTCGGCGCCGTGCCCGCCCTGATCGGCACCGTCGAGGCCAATCCCACGGGCCGCGGCCGGCCATTCTTCAATTCCGCCGCTTTCTGCTACCGCGGCAAAATCGGCGCCATGGCCCGCAAATGCCTGCTGCCGACCTACGACGTGTTCGACGAAGACCGCTACTTCGAGGCCGGCACCGCGCCGACCGTGATCGACCATGCCGGCCACCGCATCGGCGTCACGATCTGCGAGGATATCTGGACCCACCCGATGCTCAGCACGCGCCGCCTCTACACGGGCCGCGTGCCGCTCGAGCACCTCGCCGACCAGAAGTGCGACTTTATGGTCAACCTTTCCGCCAGCCCTTGGCATTCCGCCAAGGAGCAGCTCCGCCAGACCCTTGTCGTCGGCGACGCCGCCCGCTCGCTCGGCTGCCCGGTGGTCTACGTCAATTGCGTCGGCGGCAACGACGAGCTCATCTTCGACGGCCGCAGCCTCGTCTGCGATGCCCAGGGCCGCATCACCGCCGGGCTTGCCGCCTTCGCGGAAGACAGCCGTGTCGTCGACGTGCGCGCGACCGCGACGGCCGCGCCGTTCGATGCGCCGGCACTGCACCCCAGTTTCGCCGCCGACGAATTGGCGGACATGTACCACGCCCTCGTGCTCGGCCTGCGCGACTACGCCCACAAGAGCGGCTTCAAGCGCGCCCTCGTCGCCCTGTCCGGCGGCATCGATTCCGCGGTCGTCGGCGTGATCGCCGCCGAAGCCTTCGGCGCGGAAAACGTGATCGGCGTTTCCCTGCCCTCGGCGATTTCCTCGCAGCATTCGCGCGACGACGCCCGCATCCTCGCCGCCAACCTCGGCGTGCGCTTCGAGACGATCGCGATCGCCGACGCCGTCGCCGCCTGCGAGACCCTGCTCGGCCCGCTGTTCGCCGGCCGCCCGCGCGATGTCGCCGAGGAAAACATCCAGGCCCGCATCCGCGGCGTGCTGATGATGGCGCTCTCGAACAAATTCGGCGCCCTCCTGCTCACGACCGGCAACAAGAGCGAAATGGCCGTCGGCTACTGCACGCTTTACGGCGACATGTGCGGCGGTCTCGCCGTGATCAGCGACGTCTTCAAGATGCAGGTCTACGCCCTCGCCCGCTGGATCAACCGCGAGCGCGAGATCATCCCGGCCTCGACGATCGAGAAACCGCCGTCCGCCGAATTGCGGCCGAACCAGACCGACCAGGACAGCCTGCCGCCGTACGACCTGCTCGACGCGATCCTCAAAGGTTACGTCGAGGAAGGCCTCTCGCGCCGCGACCTCGTCGCCCTCGGCTTCGCGGAAAACGTCGTCAACGACATCGTCCGCAAGGTCGACCTCAACGAATACAAACGGAAGCAAGCCGCCCCCGGTTTGAAAATCACCCCCCTCGCCTTCGGCGTCGGCCGCCGCATCCCCATCGTCCAAAAGTATGTAAGCTGAGTCTTGGCCTTCCGGCGGCAGGTGCCACTGATGCCGGAAATGAGAGGGAATGACGCGGAATTGTTCGAATCCGAGGGGTATGCCCTGATGGGGGCCGCCTTCGAAGTCTACAACCACCTCGGTCCCGGATATCTCGAAGAAGTTTACCACGAAGCGTTGGCCTTGGAGCTGACTGCAAGAGGGGTTCCATTCGTATCCAAGCCGAGGCTTACGGTGTACTACAAGGAGTGCGCGCTGAGGAAATACTACGAAGCCGATTTCGTGGTCTGTTCGGGCATCGTGGTTGAACTCAAATCATGCCGCGCCCTCGCGCCCGAGCATGACGCCCAGTTGCTGAATGAGCTCCGGGCCATCCGCCATCGCGTCGGCTACCTAATCAATTTCGGTTCGGCACCGCGGCTCCAATGGTCGCGCCGGGTGCTCTGATTCCGATTCATTTCCCGGCATCAGTGTGCATTAGTGGTCCACCTCCGATTCTCCGATGTCCTCCCCCCTTTCCGACTCCCTCTTCGCCCGCGCCAAAGAACTCATTCCCGGCGGCGTCAACTCGCCCGTCCGCGCTTTCCGCTCCGTCGGCGGCGCCCCGTTCTTCGTCAAGGCCGCGCGCGGCGCCTATCTCGTCACCGCCGACGATCGCGAACTCGTCGACTTCGTCTGCACCTGGGGCCCCGCCATCCACGGCCACAACCACCCGCGCATCAAGGCCGCCATCGCCGCCGCCTTGGAAAACGGCACCTCCTTCGGCACCCCGAATCCGTACGAGGTCGAGATGGCCGAGCTCATCACGCGCCTCGTCCCCTCGATCCGCAAGGTCCGCATGTGCAGCACCGGCACCGAAGCCACGATGTCCGCCATCCGCCTCGCCCGCGGCTTCACGCAACGCGACAAGATCGTCAAATTCTCCGGCTGCTACCACGGCCACTCCGATTCCCTTTTGATCAAGGCCGGCTCCGGCGCCCTCACCCACGGCCATCCCGACAGCGCCGGCGTCCCCGCGTCCTTCGCCGCCGAGACCATCGTCCTGCCCTACAACGACCGCGCCGCCCTCGCCGCCGCCTTCGCCGCCTTCCCCGGCCAGATCGCCGGCATCATCGTCGAACCTTACTGCGGTAACGTCGGCTTCATCATGCCCGACCCGGGCTACCTCGCCTACCTCCGCGCCATCACCGCGCAACACGGCACCGTCCTCATCTTCGACGAAGTCATGACCGGTTTCCGCATCGCCCTCGGCGGCGTCCAGCAGCGGGAAAACATCGTCCCCGATCTCACCTGCCTCGGCAAAATCATCGGCGGCGGCCTGCCCGTCGGCGCCTTCGGCGGCCGCGCCGACATCATGGACCACCTCGCCCCGCTCGGTCCCGTGTACCAAGCCGGCACCCTCAGCGGCAACCCGCTCGCCATGGCCGCCGGCATCGCCCAACTGCGCCTGCTCGAAGAACTGAATCCCTACGGCCTGCTCGACCGCCTCGGTCGCCAACTCGCCGACGCCGTCGTCGCCGCCTGCCGCACCAAGGGCATTCCCGTCCAGGCTCCGCAATGCGGCTCGATGTTCAGCTTTTTCTTCACGCCGACGCCGGTGCGCGACTACGACACCGCGCTGACCGGCGACGCCAAGCTCTTCGGCCGTTTCTTCCACGCCTGCCTCGCCGGCGGCGTGTACCTCGCGCCCAGCGCCTACGAAGCCGGTTTCCTCAGCACCGCCCACGACGGCCCCGCCATCGATCGCGCCTGCGAGGTCATGGCCAACGCGATCCACGGGCTTTGATCCCAAAACACCTGGTCGATCTGCAAAGACCCAGATCGGCCGCACCTCGCGTTTCGCCCCCTCGGTATTCCCTCCGTGTCCTCCGTGCCTCTGGGGTGACATTGGATCTTCGGAATCTCGGTTGAACGCAGCCGCGGTTCCGGCCCGCCGCTTGTTTCTCGGGAATTGCGGTGCTCGGGGCTGGCGTTCCGCGAGGGCCTGAAGATAGTCCGCCTCCGTCTCCGAACCATGCGCCGCTTCCCCGCCCTGTCCGCCGTCTTCGCCGCTGTTTTCCTCCGCGTCGCCTCGGCCCAGCCCGCGGACGCCCCTTCGCTCCCGCTCGACGAATTGCAGCCCGGCCAGGTCGGCGAAGTCTGGACCGTGTTCCGCGGCACTCAGCCCGAACCCTTCAAGGTCGAAGTCACCGGCGTTCTCCGCAACGCCCTCGGCCCCGGCAAATCCCTGATCGTCTGCGAGCTCACCGATCCCCGCGTCCAGAAAATGGGCGCCGTCGCCGGCATGAGCGGCAGCCCCCTCTACATCGGCGGCCGTTTCGCCGGCGCCCTGAGTTACCAGATCCAGCGCTTCGAGACCGTGCGCCACGCCGGCTTCACGCCCGCCGCCGACCTCGCCGAGGTCCGCGACAAACCCGCCGCCCGCACCGGCCACCTCGCCGCGGCCGCCCCCGCGCCGTATCCGCAATCCACGGACAGCGCGCTCCGGCCGCTGCAACCCGTGCTCACGCTCGGCGGCCTGAGCCCGGCGGTGGCCGAGCTTCTCGCGCCGCACTTTGCCGCCGTCGGCCTTTCCGCCTGGGCCCTCGGCGGCAGCACGCAGGGCGCGTCGGGCAACGATCCCGCCGCCGCCTCCCTCGCCGCTTCGTCGGCCCCGGCCGCGCCCGTCGCCTTGCGCCCCGGCGGCGCCATCGCCGTCGCCCTCGCCACCGGCGACATCACGCTCGCCGGCACCGGCACCGTCTCCCGCGTCGACGGCAACCGCGTCACCGCCTTCGGCCACCCCATGCTTTCCCTCGGCGAAGTGGAATTGCCGATGTGCGCCTCCGACATCCTCACGATTCTCCCGTCGCAGATGCAGTCCGTGAAAATGGCCAACACCGGCGCCGTCATCGGCACCATCACGCAGGACCGCCTCTCCGCCGTCTCCGGCCAACTCGGCCCCGGCCCCGCGATGACGAAAGTCGAGGTCACCGTGAAACCGCTGCGCGGCGCCCCCCGCGTCCTCCGCTTTGCCGTCGTGCGCCAAACGCAAATCACGCCCATGGTCGTCGCCGCCGGCTTGAGCCAGGCCATCATGGGCTCCAACGACGCCGGCCTCGCCAACGGCTTCCGCCTCACGTCGCGGATCGTCTTCCCCGGCGCCCAGGAACTCGGCTTCCGCACGATCTACTCCGGCCCCACCGGCTTCGCCCAAGGCCTCAACGAATTCATCCTCGGCCTCGGCGCCAACCTCCAGAATCCGTACGCGAAAACGTTCCCCGACGACGTCGCGTTCTCCATCGAGCCGCTCGAAACCAATCCCGCCGTCACCCTCGACCAATTCCAGCTCTCGCGCTCGACCGCCGTCGCCGGCTCCACCGTGCAGCTCACCCTCGGCTGGCGCGACTGGCAGGGCGCCGCCCACCGCGAAATCATCGATCTCCGCATCGACCCCGCCTGGAGCGGCAAAGCCCTCGAAGTCATCCTCGCCCCCGGCCGCGCCCTCGACGAACTCAGCGGCCGCCCGCGCCTGATTTCCGCGGCCGAACTCCGCAGCTTCCCCGCCTACCTCGCCGCCCTGCGCGACGACCGTCCGACCGACGGCGTGTGCCTCGCCGTCGTCGAACGCACCTCGCTCTTTTCCGACCAGACCGTCGCCACGCCCGAGGCCCCCGGCTCGATCGAACGCATCGCCCGCGCCGCCGACGAAGCCCGCTTCCGCCGCCGCGAAGCCTTCTTGCCCCTTTGGGAAAAGCACGTGCTCGAAGGCAAATTGCTCAACGCCATCGTCCGCCGCCCGCTCAGCGTGGTCGAGTGAGCGCGGCGGCCATGCGCCGCGCTCAAGTTTCAAGTTGAAGGTTGAAAGTTGAAAGCCGGGCGACCGTCTACCGCCCGCCTTCGCAGTGCTCGCCCTGCTCCGACCTCCGATCTCCGATCTTTCAACTTTCAACTTCCCTCTTTCAACCGCGGTGACGCGGCGCGTCGCCGCTCCGCCGCCCGCCGCCCTTGCATTTCCCCCGCAACCGCGTCCGAGTATCCGCGTGTTCCGGACCGCCCTTTTCCCCGTCCTCTGCGCTGCCGTCGCTTCGGCCCTTGTTCCCGCCCTCCGCGCCGAGCCGCTCTCGAAAAAGACCGACATCGACTTCTTCCGCGATGTCCCCAGCCGCAGCCTGAAGGGCCTCGCCACGCGGGCCGACGGCCGGCTCGTCGCCGGGCCGACGCTCGTCGAACTCACCGCGCCCGCGCCCGCCGATTTGCTCTGGGCCCTCGAACCCGGCGCCGGTCCCTCGAAATGGCTGCTCGGCACCGGCCCCGACGGCCGTATCCTCGAGGCCACCTACAACGCCGGCGACACGACCTTCGCGATCCGGGAAATTGCCAAACTTGAAGATCCGCAGGTCTTCGTGCTGCGCCGCCTGGCCGACGGCTCCGTCCTCGCGGGCACCTCGCCCCGCGGCGGCCTGTATTTGTTAAAGGAGGACAAACCCGTCGCCCGCGTCGGCCTGCCCGCCGACTCGATTCTCGATCTGCTCGTCGTCGACGCCGCCACCGTCCTCGTCGCCACCGGCAATCCCGGGCGCATCTACAAACTCGAAGTCGCGAAATTCGCCGCCGCCGGTCTCGCGCCCGAAAAAATCACCGACGCCAAGCTGCTCGCCGACCGCGGCCTGACCGTCTTCGGCGAAGTGCGCGACCGCAATGTCCGCCGCCTTGCCGCCCTCGCCGACGGCCGCATCGCCGCCGGTTCTTCCCCGCGCGGCAACGTCTACGCCTTTCCCGCCGCCGGCGGCGCGCCCGTGATCTTGCAGGAAAACCGCGACGCCGAGATCACCGATCTCCTCCCGCAGCCCAACGGCGACCTCTACGCCACGATCGTGTACAGCGCCACGACCAACGAATCGCGCATCGTACCCCCGCCCGCGGCGCCGGGCGCGGGCACCGGCGGAAGCGAGCCCCCCGCGCCGCGTATCCTCCAACCCGAGCGCTTCGGCGGCCGCAGCGCCATCCTCGCGTTTCCCGCCCGCGGTTTTCCCGAAGTCCTCGCCGCCCGCGGCAACACCGCCCTCTACCGCCTCGCCCGCCGCGGCGACCTGCTCCTCGCCGCCGGCGGCGAACAGGGCGAACTCGTCGGCTACGATCTCCGCTCCCGCCAATCGGTCACATTCGCCGGCAGCCTCTCCGCCCAGCTCAACGGCCTCGCCCCGCTCCCCGGCACGACCGACAAATTCCTCGTCCTTCGCAACAACGCCCCCGGCCTGGCCGTCCTCGACTTCGCCGCCGCCGGCCCGCGCGAGGCCGAGACGCGCCGCCTCGATCTCGGCACCCCGACCGCCCTCGGCGCCCTCCGCTTCAACCGCCTGCGCAACCTCGCGCCCGCCGCCCTCCGCCTCGAGGCCCGCGTCAGCCAGGGCACCGACGATGTCGAGGGCTGGGGCCCTTGGACCGCCCTCGCCGCCGGCCCCGACGCCGGCTGGCGCGCCGCCGATCTGCGCGGCCGCTACGTCAAACTCCGTCTCCGGATTCCGGATGCGCCGGGCGGCGAGACCGCCGCGCTCGAACTCGACCGCGCGACCCTCTTCGGCCTGCCGCAAAACCGCCGCCCGCAAATGCAGGAATTCCGTCTCCTCACCCCCGGCTACGCCATCGTCGCCGCCGCCGAATCGCCGCCCTCGGTGGTGACGACGCTCAGCCAATTGACCGCCGCGCCCAAGGACGACGACCGCCGCCGCAGCAGTTTCCTCGGCAGCCAGGTCGTCCCCTCGCCCGGCACCCAGGCCGTGCTGTGGAACGTCACCGACGGCGAAGGCGACGTCTTCGTCGCCACCTTCTCGCTGCGCCGCGACGGCGACGAGGCCTGGACGGAACTCGTGAAAAACTCCCGCGATTCCTACGCCCAATTCGACACCCGCCCCCTTTCCGAAGGCACCTACTTCACCCGCCTCGTCGTGCAGGAAACCGCTCCCCGCCCCGCCGCCGACCGCCTCAGCCACACCTTTGAAACCGACGACCTCGTCGTCGACCACACGCCGCCGGAAATCATTTCCACCGGCGCCGAACGCCAGGGGCCGATCCTTGCGATCACGCTCACTGGCCGCGACCGCTGGTCTTTGCTCGAAGGCATCGAGGTCGTGTTCAACAACGGCATCCGCGAAACCGTCGAGCAACCCGCCGACGGCATCCGCGACGGCCGCGAGGAAACCTTCACCCTCGAGATTCCCCTCGCCCGGATTTCCAACGCCAGCTCCGCGGAAATCACGCTCTACGACGCCGTCGGCAACAGCGTTTCCCGCCGCCTCAGCTTGATCTGGTAAAGCCGCCCCGCGCCGGGATCCGCGCTGGCTCCGGCGTTCCGAATCCGCTATCTCCAATCCGTCCTTACCCCCGATGAAACGTCGCCAATTCCTCAAATCCGTCGGCGCCGCCGCCGGCGCGCTGGCCGTCGCTCCGCAACCCCTCTTCGCCGATCCCGCCGATCCGGCCCGCCAACTCATCCCCCATGCCAGCGGCCTGCCGCGCCGCGTCCTCGGCCGCACCGGCCGCGCCGTCTCGATCGTCGGCTACCCCGGTCTCGCGCTCTCGCGCCTGCCGCAGGCAGGCGCCAACGAGGCCGCCAAAATCGCCTTCGACCAAGGCGTGAACTATTTCGATGTCGCTCCCGCTTACGGCGACGCCGAAGTGAAAATGGGCGGCGCGATGGCCGGCCTCAAACGCGACGAAATCTTCCTCGCCTCGAAAACCAAGGTCCGCGACGCCGCCGGCGCCCGCGCCGAACTCGAGCGCTCCCTCGTCCGCCTCAAGACCGACCACCTCGATCTTTACCAACTCCACGTCATGTCGACGAAGGCCGAAGTCGAGCAGGCCCTCGGGCCCGGCGGCGCCGTCGAGACGCTCGTGCAAGCCCGCGACGAAGGCAAAGTCCGCTGGCTCGGTTTCTCCGCCCACACCAAGGAAGCCGCCCTCGATCTGCTCAACGGTTTCGCCTTCGACACGCTGATGTACCCGGTGAACTTCATCGAGCACTTCACCCACAAGTTCGATCCCGAGGTGCTCGCCGTCGCCAAAGCCAAGGGCGTCGCCGTCATCTCCATCAAGGCCATCTCCGCCGGTTCCTGGCGCCCCGGCGAGCAACGCACCCGCGGCAACTGGTGGTACAAGGTCCTCGAGGAACAGCCCGACATCGACCAAGCCGTGCGCTTCGCGCTCTCGCTCGATCCCGTCGTCACCGTCGTGCCCACGTCCTTCAGCGATCTCGCCCAGCGCACCATTGCCGCCGGCAACCGCTTCCAGCCCGCCTCCGGCGCGGACATGGACGTCATGCGCGGCCTCGCCGAAAAATACGCGCCGCTCTTCCCCCGCAACCCGCGCTACGTCGGCAAAACCGCCTCCGGCGCGCACACCGAATATTTCAAGTCCGTGGTTTGAACCGCGCACCGCGCCTCTCTCCGGCGGGCCCTCTGGGCCCGCCTTTTTCCTGCCCGCCGCCAGGCGGCGCCATCCGGCTCTCAACTCTCAGCTCTCAACTCTCAACTTATCCCCTCACGCCCTCGGATGCGCCTTCGCATAGATCTCCTTCAACCGCGCCACGCTCACGTGCGTGTACACCTGCGTCGTTGAAAGCTGCGAATGCCCGAGCAGTTCCTGCACGAGCCGCAGGTCCGCGCCGGCGTTGAGCAAGTGCGTCGCGTACGAGTGCCGGATCTTGTGCGGCGTCAGGTCGAGCGGCAGGTCCGCAAGCGCGAGGTAACGCTTCAGCATGAGCTGCACGCTGCGCACGCCCGTCGCCTTCCCGTCCGCCTGCGCGAGCACGGGCGCCCCGGGCCCCCGGTCCGCGGCAAACTCGTCCCGCACCTTCACGAGCACCGCCAGCGCCGTGCGCCCGAGCGGACACAGCCGCTCCTTGCCGCCCTTGCCGGTCACGCGCGCCACGCCCGACTCGAAATCGATCGCGCCGTACGTCAGCGCCGTGAGTTCGCTCACGCGCAGCCCGCCGCCGTAGAGCAACTCCATCGCCAGCCGGTCGTGCCACGCCGTGCGCGGCGGAACGGTTTGGTTATCCAGCAACCGCTGCGGTCCCGCCAACAGCCGCTTCATCTGCTCTTCGGTCAGGAATTTCGGCAGCCGCTTTTCCCGTTTCGGCAACGGCACGCCGAGAAACGGATCCCGCTGCAGCCGCCCCTGCCGCAGCCAATACCGGCACAGACTCCGCAATCCGGATACGTGATTGTGCAGCGTCCGCCGGTCGAAACGCCGCTGCGCCTCGATCACGAAATCCCGCAGGTCCCGCGCCGTCAGTTGCCCGATTCCTTTTTGCCAAAGCCCGATCTGCGGATCGCTCAGCCAACGGTGGAAATCGGCGAAAGCCTGCCGGTAATTCCGCACCGTGTACCGCGAGTACCGCCGCTCCTTCGCGAGATAATCCTCGAACGGCGTCCACCATTCCGCCGCCACCTCCGGCGGCAAATCGGCCCGCGGCGCCTCGTCCGCCGTCGCTGCGCCCGTCTCGGCCATGCGCGTTGCCCGTTTCCCGTTTTTCAATTCCCGCGCTCCGCCGCCGCCGGCACCGCGCGCGCTTCGATGTCCCGCATCACGCCCGCCGCGTGCTGGCGCAGCGCCCCCTCGGGATCGAGGCCCTTGGCCCGCGCCGCCGCCGCGATCTCAAACAGCATTTTCCCGAGCATCGCCTCGTCGAGCTGCGCGCCCAGCACCCGCACCTGCGCCGTATCCACGACGCCCTCGGCCGGCAGCTGCTTCTTCTCGATCTGCTTCCACACTGCTTCCGCAAACATCAAGGCCGGCAGCCGCGGTGGCAGCTCTTTGAAAATCCCCGTCGCCACCGGACCGTGCTTCTTCTCCGTCGCCTTGATCTTTTCCCATTCCACCAGCACTTCCGCCGAGGTCCCGACTTTGCTCGTGCCGAACACATGCGGGTGCCGCCGGACCAGCTTCTCGTTGATGTCCCGCGCCACGTCGTCGAACGTGAACAACCCCTGCTCCGCCGCGATCTGCGCGTGGAACACGACCTGGATCAGCACGTCCCCGAGCTCCTCGCGCATGTGCGGGTAATCGTGCCGGTCGATCGTCTCGATCAATTCGCTCACCTCGTCGATCAGGCACCGCACCAGCGTCGCGTGCGTCTGCTCCTGGTCCCACGGGCAGCCGTCCGGCGCACGCAGGCGGGCCATTGTGGCTTTCAATTCGTCGATCGCGCTCATGCCGGCGACTGAGACAGGAATGCCGTCCCTGACAAGATTCGGCTTGTTCCTGCCGCCCCGGGCCAGTCCTGTGAACGCTGCCTGCCTGCCCATGGACAAACTGACTGAAATCATGGCGTGGAAACGCCGCGAACTCGCGCCGTTGCTCCGCTCCGTCTCCGACGCCGAAATCGCCCGCGCCGCCGCCGCCCGCCCGCGCCCGCCCGGCTTCG
>JACCDS012087533.1_pt1 | contig 24932 bp, 21 predicted proteins | sample 7446441 | NCBI WGS metagenome assembly JACCDS01 (sample SAMN15323445, study PRJNA562643) | freshwater metagenome | isolation source: river surface water | place: USA:Blue River Watershed | collected 2017-08-17 | reverse complement strand
TGGACGCAAAGGACACAAAGTAGCAAAGGCCGCGAAGCCTAGATAAACGCATTCTCAATTCTCAACTTTCAATTTAGAGCGTATATTTTGTTAACGCCATTAACCATTAACAATTTACCATTAACAATTTATTTTAGCGCATGCAGCGGTCACGCCATTCACCATTAACAATTAATTTCCCCCTCTCAATTCTCCATCACCCTATCCTTACCATCGAAGTAGGGTGCTTGAACGCTAATAACTTTGAGTGGCACCTTACCAATGCTCACAACGGCATGTGGGGTGTTTTTTGGAATGAAAATCACATCGCCTTTTTTTATCGTGAATGTTTTATCGCCCAGGCGCATGGTGCCTTCGCCATCAAGAATGGTGACTTGTTCGCTGTGTGTGAGGTGGCGGTGGGCCTTAACCTGTGTTTTGATGACAATGCAAAAGGAACTCGAAAGGCTGTCGCCACCTATTTTGCGCACATATACTTCGGCAGACGAAAGGGTGCCTATAGTATCGGTTGAAAACGCTTGCGCCTTGAGTCCGCTATAACTCAAAATGAATAAACCGATTAAAAGAAGGAGTTTCATATGAAATAGGGGTAAAAAAAAACTGTCAGCTTTTTTAGGACTGACAGTTTTAAAGGGGAGTTGATTATTTTTTCACTGGCTGCGGTACTACCATGGTTTGTACTTGCATGCCTAACATTTGAGGGGTAATCAAGTTCAAGTTACGTTTAGCGTCAGCATAGTTAGGGTTAAGGGTAACCGCTTTTTCCCAACAGTTTTTAGCTAACATAAATTTACCTTGGTTGTAGTAACAGCCACCAAGATTGAACCACGCTTCTGGATCACCTGGGGTAAGGATGGCCCAATAGTTGTACGCCATCGCCGCGCTATCCATTCTGCCACGTTGAAAGGCCATACCGCCTCTGTTTTTCAACTCTTGTGTGTACACTTGGTAGTAGTTACGCAAGTAAGGGTTGTTTGGATAAAGCTTCTCAGCATTTTTCCAATAATACAACGCGTCGAAATCTTTCTTGAGTTTAAAGCTGGCTAACCCGAGGTTGAGGTAACCGTTTACGTAGCGTGGGTGCAATTCAACAGCGTGTTTCAAGAAACCAATACCCTTGTAAAGGGCGGCTTCACGACGGGTTTTGTAATTACCCTCCTTCATTTCTTCGTCGGTAATTTTTAATGTACCGTTGTAATCATTGAAGCGGGTTGAGTCCTGGCCTACCACTTGAATGCCGGTGACTTCCTTCGTGTCCGCCAAATCCACCCAACGGGCGCCTGCATTACCGAGAACAAGTACAGAATGTGGCATGGTTTTAACGTCCTTCAAAAAGAGGGTAACGTCATTTTTCCAATCCCAGTTACGCTCCCATGTTTTACAACCGAACAAGAAGCCTACCACACCTACAATTAACATCAACACGGCTCTGCGGGCATTGAAACTCACAGTGGAGGCCTTTTCCATCAAGTACAAGATGAACCAAGCTTCTGCAATACAGAAACCAATTGATGAGTGGAAAATAAGACGTTCACCCATGGTTGCACCAATGTCCATTAATACGTTACCAATCATTAACGCATAAATAATGTAAGTCATGAAGGCGTATCCAAGGATGTGTTTTTTCAAGGTGAGTTTTACTGCGTAGTACACTAATGATAAGTGTAGGACTAACGACAATAAGAAATCCCAACTCGTGAAATGACGGTAGTGAATGGTGTCATACGAGTAATCGGATGAGAGTGGGTGCGGGAATACTTGTAAAATCAAGTATTTCAAGAGCACGTACCCTTTTGTTGCGAAACGTTCCTCGCCATCGGCCAAGAGGTAAGGGTTGTTGAGGATTTCGGTGTCTGGTACGCCTGGTTTTAGTTTAACGGCTACGAGACGCATGCCAAGGTAAATGAGCATTACTAAGTAGAACCAACTCATTAGTTTGCCGAAATTGTTTCGTTTGTTAGCACCGAGCAAGAATATGCCAACAATCAGATAGATAAATGGAAACAACCAGAAGCTGCGAATTGGCTTGGCACCAGGCTGGGCGTGTACGTCGAAGCTTCGCTTGAGGTACAGCATCATAAAGGCGCTGACGGCAAAGGCTGCGCCAACGTAGAAGGCTTCGCGGAATTCAGGAGTCTTGAAAAAGGTTTTAACATCTACATCGTTCTCAGTAAATGTGTAAATGGCTAGCGGAATCAAGAAAAGAAGCATGACCGCGTATTCCTTCGACAAGAGCGATAATAAGAACATGATGCTGGCCCAGAACAGGTCTTTGTTCTTTTTGGATTCTATAAATCGAAACGTGTACAGGAAGGTAAGCGAGATAAAGATGAGCGAGAAAATCTCGTCACGACTTTTTACGTTAGCAATGGCCTCCGAGTGGATGGGGTGCATCGTAAACAACAACGCAGCGAGGAAACCTAAGTCTTGGTTGGTGCGGAAAAAATAACGCGAAAACACCAAGTACAAGAACATACAGCCTAGCGCAAAGGTCCAGATGTTGTTAAAGTGGCGCACGCGGGCACCATACACCTGACAATCGACTTCGTTGAAAATACCGTCGATGTTAACGTCTTCGGTCCATTCGTTTTTGAAGTTTTTATTTAAGTCCCAACAAGGGTAACACTCGTTGGGTTGGGCCATACCGTCACCATTTTGATCTACGAAATCATTGTATTCGTAGTTGGTTTCAGGGCGACCACAAGGGGATGTGTAGTTGACAAGGCCTTTATCAAGGACACCGTTTTTATTAGAGTCTTCTACCTTCATGTACAAACCTGTACGGTAGTTGCCAATAAATTCTTGTTCAATAGCGAAGCTGACAACCGAAAGTGGACGGTAACGACCACCTGCTAACTGATCGGTGGCACACATACGGCGGTAAAAACTTTCGTAGGCATCCCTGGTCATGATATCCTTAATGCCGCGAACGCCCTTAATTACGTGGTCGTTTTGGTGAATAATGATCCCGTCGTCCAACGCATATTCGCCGTTAATAGACGTGATGTAAAACACGAATCCAACAACGCCGATGATGATTGTTGCCAACTTCCTGTTCAAGAATGAGAAATACTTGAACGTTTCATTCAATGGGGGTAATACAGGGGGTTTTAACCCCGCTTTTGTGGTTTGAGCCATAGATAGATTATCTCCGAAAAATACAAATATAATATATTGTCACACAGACACTGCACAGTAAACGGATATTGATTATTTTGGCACTAGCATGGAAGGCCGAAAATACCGACTGATTTTCAGCATCATTTCTATTGGAATGATGGTTTTTGCTATGGCCTGGCACAAGCGCGACTTGCGTTCATTGAGTGAATTGGCTTCGCAAGGGAGTGAAGCCCTGCGTTTACGGTTTGAGGCTTCAAAGGTCATGGCTGAGGGCGTTTTAGCCAGAACAGATGAATTACCTGCCTGGCACAGCCGGGAAGGGATCGGTGTTTATGTATTTTTTAACGATTCGTTGCGGTTTTGGAACAATGCCGAACTTCCTCTTGAAGGGCAATTCAACCGGTTTAGAGGCTCCGGCGGGGTGGTTTGGCTTGAAACGGGACTTTATTTATACGCCCGCGCTCAAAATAATTCGGTTTCCAGTATCGTGGTTTCGTTGATCAAGCCGTCCTTCGGCGTGAAAAACAAGTACTTGTCCAATGATTTTAAGAAATGGACAACCCTCCCAATGGGCATTAGCGCGGTGCCTACCGACAAAATGAACGAGGAGTCTGAACCAGTTATGCTCAATGGCAAGGTGGTTTTAGGGCTCAAAGGCACTGAATCTGAATACGGCCAGGTGGAAGTGGCCACCTGGTGCACGGTGCTGTTCATGGTTGGTGTTTTATCGCTTTTGTTGATTTTGCTCACTACTGCGTCTAAGTCACGCTGGCAATTAGCGTTATTGGTTACGGGCGGGGTATTGGGACTAAGGTTCGTTATGCTCTACTTCCATTGGCCGCAATTTCTATACGACGGTCCCTTGTACGACGTTCGGCTTTATGGCAACGCACAATCTTTTTTTAACGGCTTTTTAGGAGATATTCTCATTAACTCAATAACCCAACTATTTGTAGTGGTGTACTGGCATCGGGTGCCGTTAAATGTAAAACCGGCCTTTAAAATGGCACTAGCGGGACTCCTCTTCCTTATTGCCGCTGCCAGTTTTTATGGTACAGGTAAAACACTCATAACCAATTCTACCATCAATTTTGATTTTCTGGGCATATTTAATGTAAGTCCACTCGCTTTTGTAGGGCTTGCTGCGCTGTGTTTGTTCTCCCTTTCGCTGCTTATTTGTTACTATGAAGTGTATGAACAAGCACAAACCTTTTATCACCAATGGTTTTGGAGTATCGGCGCTTCGCAGTTTCTAGTGGCGCTTGTGGCAGCAGGAAGTATTTCATCGAATAAACAGGACATTTGGTTTTTTGTTTACGGTGCAGTGATGCTTCTTGTTTTTTCTCAAACAAAACGAAGGGGCGTTATAGCCGCCTTTCACATGCTTTTCATGGCGCTAATTACGGCTCAATTGCTCACGGGCAGCATAGAGGTCAATCTCAACAATGAGATGGAAGTAATGGCCGATAAGCTAAGTGAAACAAAAGATCCTGTTCTCGAAAACGAGTTTCGTTTGGTTAGCAACACCATCGTGAGTGATGAAAGCATTCAGAACTTGGTCAACATTCTACCAGAAACTGCCCCGGCCATTACATCGTTGTTAGATCAAAAATACTTTAATGGCTATTTTAATCGCTACCTCATTCAATACCAATTATTCGATGTGAACTGTCATGCCGAATTGCCTACAGACAACCCCTTGTTTTTAAATGAAGGTTATTTTGAAGATCAAATCCGCAATTTTGGCGATTCCACGAATAGCAACCTGCTGTTTTTTATTCAAAACAAAACCAGCAATGATCATTACATCGCACGGTTAAATTTTAGCGATTACCGCCTCTATATTTATTTTGAACCAAAACAAATGAGCGAGGCTGGAAGCTTTCCAGATTTGTTGCTCGATCAATCGCAGCAACGGCACGACAAAATAAGAAGGTTTAGTTATGGTATATACAGAACACAGCAACTTAGTGAGTCGTATGGCGGGTACGATTACCCGCCCTATCTAAAAGATTCATTGCCGCCCGACCGTTCAGGAATTGAACACCATTACTTTGTCACCAGCGATAATACCACTGTTGTCATTAGCTCGTTGCGACCGTCTTTCTCAAATGATTTTACTTTTAATTCGTACATCCTTTTGTTTTATTCATTGCTCACATGGGTTGGCTACCTCCTTTATGCAGCGTTGTTTACACAAGAGTTTCGCGTTTCATCCTTCACGCGACGCGTTCAATTTACCATTATATTCCTCCTACTTCTTGCAATTAGCGCGGTAGCCGTTACCTCTTCGCAGTTGGTGAATAGCCAATTTGAAGAAGATAACCGCAAGCAACTCAGAGAAAAAACAGCGTTTATTACAAACGAATTATTGAGTTCGCTCACCGCCACACAACTCTTTGATGTACAACAAAAAGACCTCGTCAATTTGCAATTAACAAGTTTATCGCGCTTGTTTAGAACCGATATCAGTTTGTTCTCCGTCAATGGTCAATTGTTTAATACCAGTCAGCCCCGGTTGTATTCGCTCGGTCTCGCAGCGCAATTAGCCAACCCTTCGGCATTAAAGCAATTAGCCAACGAAGGCATGCCCGCAGTAACTGTTGAAGAGCGTGCAGGCACACTAAAATACTTATCGCACTACACCGCCGTGTTCAATAAAAAAGGCCAGTTGGCGGGCTTTATCAACTTGCCTTACTTTGCAAAACAAAACGATTTAGTTAACGAGTTGAGCGGCATTATCTCCGCCTTCATTAACGTGTATGTTATTTTATTTGTGCTAAGTTTACTAGCAGGTTTGGTGTTATCGAGTTATATCACTCGTCCACTGCGATACATTCAACAACAATTAGCGCGAATATCGTTAGCCGGCAGTAACGAGAAAATTGAATGGCAAACCCGCGATGAAGTTGGGCAGTTAGTGCAAGAGTACAACAGCATGTTGGTAAAACTCGAAGAAAGTGCGTCGCTGTTAGCACGCAGTGAGCGCGAATCGGCATGGCGTGAAATGGCTAAACAAGTGGCGCACGAAATTCGCAACCCACTCACGCCTATGAAGCTTAATTTGCAGTACTTACAACACTTGTCCGAACGCGATCCCGACGCTTTTAAAGAACGTTTCGAAAAAATTTCTGCCGGCATTATCGAACAAATTGATGCATTGGCTACTATTGCTTCTGAGTTCAGCAGTTTGGCTCGCTTGCCTGGCACGGTGTTAACCAAGGTGGCGTTACGTGATAGTGTTGAGAATGCCGTGTCCTTGTTTACCGAAAGTGGTGTGCACATTGAGATTGATTTGCCAGAAACACTCGAGGTAATGGGCGACCGCGATCAATGTTTGCGTGTGTTTAATAATGTGGTGAAGAATGCAGTACAAGCAACAGAACACGTAGCGGCGCCAACCATTAAAATTAGTTTGTATGCACAGGACGAAGGCTCTGTGGTAGTGGTGGTGTCTGACAATGGTTGTGGTATTGACGAAGAGGCAGCAGGTAAAATATTTACACCCAACTTCACTACCAAGACCACCGGCTCTGGTTTAGGCTTGGCCATGGTCAAAAACATTATGGAAGCATTTGGAGGTAGTATTCGTTTTGTTTCTAAAAAGGACAAAGGCACGGAGTTCTATATTGAATTTAGAAAGGCAAGGCTCACGTCCTAGTCGTATTTAAGATGCTTGCGCAACAGCATTGCTTAATGCATCAGTAGCTGTCTTTAATTTTATTTTTTTATGGGCGCCCCCCTTCAGCGAAAGGGCTTTTGTAATTAAATGTCAATGGCCCTTTCTGCTTCAGTGTCGGGCTTTACGGCAGTAGAGGGCTTGTTGCGCCTGTACGCACTAAGTTGTGCGGGGTCCCCTCGGCTGTCGCCTTCGGGGCCTCCGCCAACTAAGTGCGTCCACAGCGCAACTGCACCCTGCTACTGCCTGCAATCCCTCGCGCACTGTATCGCCAACTGTAACTAGATTTGTCTTAGGTTTTTTGGCCCCTTAAGCTTCGCCAATCATGCGTTTTCCAGATAAGAGCATGTAAGTCCCTTTATTTACGCTCCCACTTTTGAAACGTATACGCATACCCGTTTTTTTCATCAGCAGTATGCGCTTCCTCCCATGTCAAATGAAAGTTGGCCGTATCGATTGCAGGAAGCACGGTATCGGCAGTGAATTGATGGTGTATCAATGTACGATAAATTGCCTGGGTAATTGGAAAGGCTTGCTTGTAAATTTCACCGCCACCGATTACAAACACCGAAGGTGTATCGCAAGAGGCAATAGCTTGTTCTAACGAATGGAAAATGTCTGCACCCTGCACACGGTATACATTGTTGCGTGTGATGATGATGTTTCTTCGTCCCGGTAATAAACGACCAATGCTTTCGTAAGTCTTACGCCCCATGATAACGGGAGAACCCATGGTGGTTTTTTTGAAGAATTGAAGGTCCGCCGGCAAATGACACAACAATTGGTTATTAAGGCCAATTGCATTGTTTTCATCACAAGCGTATATACATGCGAGTAGGGGTTGATTCGAATTCATCGCAACAAAATTCGCAATATATCAGTGAAGTGCAAAACAAAACGCTTTTAACAACCAGTGGAATAAAGCCAAGGAGTAAAACTGGCTTAAGGACAGTAGCGGCAGCCCTTGTTGTTGCGCTTTTAGCAAGGCCCAGCAGGCAGGGCTCTGTATGTAAGGAAGAGACCCTGCCTGCGTTGTTCTTGCCTTGCTTAAAGCGGAGCAACAAGGCTACAGCGGATGGCCTGACCCCGCGCAACAAAAGGGCCTCTACCAATAATTAACTCGCCCTTTTGTGCGCGGGGTAAGCCCCAATAAACCAGACAAAAAAGATAGTTGACTATGATGCGGTAATTTTTTAGTTTTAAGGAATGCACGGACAATTATTACTTGCGCATCCGCTACTGAATGATGGTTTTTTTAACCGATCGGTAGTCTACCTCACCAACCACGGGGAAGAGGGTGCAGTGGGTTTTTGTTTGAATTTTAAAACGCAGTTCTTACTACGCGACCTTCGTCCACAAGCTAACAATGGTAATTTTCAGATATACGAAGGGGGACCCGTGGCGCGCAATCAATTGTTTTTTCTGCACACACTCGGCCACGATTTAACAGATGCTATTCATGTAAAGGACAATATTTTTGTTGGTGGTGATTTTAATGAGCTGCTTTACAAAATTGAACACGGTCAAGTGAAACAGTACCAAGTTCGCTTCTTCGCTGGTTACAGCGGTTGGGGGGAATACCAACTTGAAACCGAACTCGACCGTCAACATTGGATTATAGATGCCATACCTGATAAGGCGTTACTGCATCATGAAACATCGGCATTGTGGGGACAAAAACTCAGCGAGGTTAAACACAGCTTCGGAATTTTTGCAGAATTTGGAAACGACCCTTCGATGAATTAATGCACTTGGTCGATTAGTAGGGTAAAAGCGACGCTGTTATTTATCTAAATTCAATTTCAACGTCTCCTTGATTTCAACCGGAAAGGAGCCCCAACTAAAGAGTTTGCCAATGCGCAAGTTGCCTTTTACAACCAGCTCGTTGGGTCCCCTGTTTTTAATCAGCGTTAATACGTCTAACAAGTTCACGTTTTTTAAATCACCGCGTAATTGAAAAGTGTAGGTAGCTTCGGCATTGCCATTTATTTTTACTTTATCGGTTAATTCGGCGGTACCTAATTTTACATTACCATAAGTCACATCGAATTTGCTGGGGAATAATTTAAATCCCACACGGTTGGGATTTTTAAGCGTGAGCAGAATCTTCCCTTCAATGGCGTCGCTGTTTACCTTGGTAAGCGAAAAGCCCGCAACATTGGTGCATTCAACCGGTTTTAGTGAGCGACAACCTTGCCAAAACAAAGAGAGCGCAAATACGGTAAAGAGGAAGAAACGTTTCATGAGTCAAAGAACATGAATTTGATTGGTATGGCAAAGCGGGGCGGGGTTCATATTCGTTAAAATAGCCTATTCTGATGCAGCACAGTTTGAACTTGTTAGGATTGGTGATAGGCCGAGTGCGTTTAAACCTTCGCAGTTAAGCTGATTCAGCCTTTTAGTATAAATTTTTGAAAGGTAATAGGATTCTCCTGCTTTTAAGTAAAGAACTATTATACAGCTTTTGTGAGTTATGTTTGGACGTGATAAATTATCAAAACTTGCAATTTTAGCGAGTTTTGATAATAATCGCCTATCTATTTATGTTCAATTTGAGCAATTGAAGAAACAAGGCTTAAACTACTTTATGTGCAAAAAAATGCCCCTCATTTCTGAAGGGCTTTTTTTTATTTTTTGTGCATCTCGGTAAAGTGTTTGTAAAACAAAGGAATGGTTTCAATGCCTTTGAAGTAGTTAAACACACCGTAATGTTCGTTAGGTGAATGCAGTGCATCGCTATCTAAGCCAAAGCCCATGAGCAATGAATCGAGTCCGAGTTCTTTTTTAAACAAGGCTACAATTGGAATACTACCGCCACCACGGGTTGGCACTGGTTTCTTACCATACGTTTCTTCCATAGCCCTACTAGCTGCTTTGTAAGCCGTGCTGGTAGTAGGTACCACTACTGGTTCGCCACCGTGGTGTGGCGTTACCTTTACTTTTACCGACTTCGGTGCAATGCTATTGAAGTAGTTGGTGAAGAGTTCAGAAATTTTATCTGAGTTTTGGTTAGGCACCAAGCGCATGCTGATTTTCGCAAATGCTTTCGACGGCAATACCGTTTTAGCTCCTTCGCCAGTGTAACCACCCCAAATGCCGTTGACGTCGAGGGTTGGACGAATGCCAGTGCGTTCAATAGTTGAGTACCCTTTTTCACCTTGTACATCGTCGATGTTGAGGTCTTTTTTGTAAGCTTCTAAATCAAACGGTGCTTTTGCCATTTCTGCGCGCTCTTCAGCAGATAGCTCTTGCACATCGTCGTAAAAGCCCGGTAGGGTAATGTGTCCGTTTTCATCGTGACACGATGCAATCATTTTCGCCAACACGTTGGCCGGGTTAGCAACGCCGCCACCGTAAACACCACTGTGTAAATCGCGGTTCGGACCAGTCACTTCTACTTCCATGTATGCCAAGCCACGAAGGCCCACATCAATACTAGGAGTATCGTTGGCAATAATTGAAGTATCAGAGATAAGAATCACGTCGCCTTTTAAACGGTCTTTGTTTTCAATGATCCACGGACCAAGACTAGGTGAGCCCACTTCCTCTTCGCCTTCGATCATGAATTTGACGTTACATGGCAGCGTATTGGTTTTCATCATCAATTCAAACGCCTTCACGTGCATGTACATTTGACCTTTATCGTCACATGAACCACGAGCAAAAATGGCACCATCGGGATGAATGTCTGTTTTTTTAATTACCGGTTCAAACGGTGGCGAATGCCACAATTCAACTGGATCAGCCGGCTGCACGTCGTAGTGGCCGTAAACGATAACCGTAGGCAGGGCCGGGTTGATCATTTTTTCGCCATACACTACGGGGTAGCCCTTGGTGCTGCAAATTTCTGTTTTATCGGCACCCGCTTCTTCTAAGCGTTTGCGCAGGGCTTCTGCTGTGCGAAGCACGTCGTCGCTGTACTTGCTGTCGGCACTCACTGAGGGAATGCGCAACAGTTCCATGAGTTCATTCAGCATGCGGTCCTTGTGTTGACCGATGTATGTATTAATCGCTGATTTTTCCATAATAAACGCTAAAGGTAAGAGATAAACGATTGCCTTGCAACCGATTTATATCAGTGGAATTTTGGTTGAAATAAACCATTTCTCAACTGAGAAAGGGTTGCTGTAGGGGAGAATCAAATAGAACTAGAAAAAGGGAGGTAAATGGCGTTACTCATCGGTATTGTAGGAATGCCTGCTCAGCATTCTAAATAGGTGGGGCAAGGCGGAGAAGTACTAATCTTATTAAAAGTACAATTGTTTCTCAAAGAATTGTTCACGGTGTTGATTTTTTAAGATACTGTAAGGCCTGTTTTGTCCATTTTCATAATTTCTCCATATCCAATTGGCCATCCAGTCTGCCATCCAGATTCCCTCGTTTTTATCACTGCTATCGTACTCGCACTCTATGTTCGTTTTTAAATTAAGCTTACCCCAGCACTCTGTTTTGATGTAAGCCTCAAAGCTGTTGCCTTGATCAACTTTAATAGTTCTTTTGTCCAGAATAATTTTAACCTGCTCGTGCTGCTTGATGGTATCAGGAAGTAAAAGTCCTAACATGTAATTATAGAAAATATTGCAATCACGCCTCAAGGGTTCATAAACATTTTCTTTCTTAGCAGTTATGGAAATTATTTTGAATGAGGGGGCTTTCGCGATCAGTTTTGTTAAATTTTCTGTCACATAGGTTGCATGCTCGTCAATAAATGAAGCACCTTTTTTTTCAATTTTTGGGGTTAAATCGTACTTCTTATAAATTTCAGCAATATGCCTTGGCACTTGTTTAAATTGCGATTCATCCACCACAATGCCAGCAATTGTAATATGCCTGCTTGACCCACCATCGTTATTTGGTCTGTCAAACTTCCAGCCTAAATCCCCACTCTCGTCAAGATAAATCAGCATAAAAAAAAGAGGGCCGAATTATCGGCCCCATAAAGTTGTTTTATAATAAGAAACAGACCCTTGGAGCGATGCAGAAGACACTACATTTATGGCAGGTGTTTCACCACCACGCTTTACAAGGAATTACCTGTTTCTTTTACAAAATTACACCAAAATCGGGAACATCAGTCAATTTTAACAATCATTTTTTTAGCGATGGAACTGCGGATAATTAACTTCTGATGACTTAGTGTGAGCTAAAGACAATAAATAGAGTGAATTGACTGTCAACAATTGGCCAATTAAAGCTGAATCGCTCGTTTTTAGAAGACAGTTCATTGCGAGGAAATCCCAGTTCTTTCGAATTATTTGCGTAGTCAAATAACTACACGTATATTTGTAGTCAAATAGCTACATAATGAATTTACGGAGGGATGTTTTTCAAGCGATTGCCGATCCAACCAGGCGGGCCATATTAGTTTTACTGGCCTCTAAATCCATGTCAGCAGGAGCGATAGCTGCGAATTTCGACACGGCTCGCCCTACTGTTTCAAAACATTTACAAATACTCACCGAGTGCGAACTGTTGACATCAGAGCAACAGGGACGAGAAGTGTACTACTATTTCAATCCAAAAAAAATGAAGGAGATTGCCGATTACATCGAGCCCTTCCGTTTGCTTTGGGATGCCCGCTATAACAAACTCGAATCAGTTATGTCTAAATACAAACACAAATGATGGAACAACGGACTAAACTACACGCCGAACAGGGTCGGCAGGATTTGCTCATTACCCGTGAATTTGATTTACCGGTTGAATTGCTTTTCAAGGCCCACACCGAGGCCGCGTTGATTGAACAATGGATGGGTACCAAGGTTGTGACGTGGAATTGTACCAATCAAGGTGGCTACCATTTCCAAACGGCGCACAACAACCAGGTGGTTTTTGAAGCAAGTGGGGCGTTTCATAAAATTATTACGAATGAATTAATTGTGCGCACGTTTGAAATGCACAATGCTCCTATTGGGGTACAACTAGAAGTGATAACGTTTGAACAACGGGGGAATCAAACTTCGTGTTTGTCGACCCATATTATCTACCAATCAGAAGCCCATCGCGCCGAACAGCTGAAGTTGCCGTTTGCATTTGGATTAAACATGGCGCACGATCGCTTACAAGAAAAATTAAGACAGACCAATTAATACCACCATGGAAAAACGAAACACACTTATTTACTGGGTTGCAACAGCTTTATTATCCTTTGGCATGATAGGCAGCGGTGTTGCACAAATTATGCATTCAGAAGCCATGAATGCCATCATCACACACATTGGGTACCCACTGTATTTTATGTACATCATTGGGGTGTGGAAAGTACTAGGGGTAGTGGCCATTCTATTACCGGGCTTTACCTTACTGAAGGAATGGGCCTATGCGGGCTTTTTCTTCTTACTCACTGGCGCTTTATTGTCGCATGTGGCAATGGGTGATGACGGTAAAGAAATTCTTGGTCCGCTTTTTCAAACCATATTTGTGGTGGTGTCGTGGTACTTCCGACCGGCGAATAGAAAATTGGCAGTGGCTAAATAAATTCTAGCTGCTGCGTATCAAAAAAAAATCGCTACTGGCAAGGCCTAGTAGCGATTCGTGAAATGGGGATAAACGCAGTTAGTTAATCTTCAATTTGAAATTCACCTCAATATCCGTTTCACCGGGTGCATAGGTGCCATCCTTTACACCAGGTTGGTGTTTCAGCACAATTTGAAGTGGCGATTTACTGCCCTTAGCAGTGGTGGCGGTACGTACACGTGTGCGCAAACCAATGCTTCTACTAGGTGATCCAGTATCAACATCGAGGTACTTAATAGTGGTTCCATTAGTCAACTTAACTGTATAAGGCACACCGTTATTGGTAATGGTATTGCTACCATTGTTGTAAAAGAATTGGTGTTCGTAACCCTTTTCAAGCACTTCGTTCGAAATTGAATCGACCAGACTAGCGCTGGCGTCGAGCAAAACAATACGTCCAAAATAAGTCGTAGAATCTTTTAATACGATAACTGAATCGGCTTGGGGACCAGCAGAATTACCTGGTCCGTAGAAAGCGGCAACGCCGCCTGCTCCATCCGGATCAATGAAGCTATAGGTAGCAGAAACATTGGTGGCAGAGTCGGTGAGTACCCACATAAAATTGGTTATGAGCTCCTGCTCGTCTGTAGGTTCTGGATCTTCAATGGGATCATCTTTTATACATGAAGTCGCTGTTGCGATAAAACACAGTGCTATTAAGGCTGGCACTAAGCGCTTTAAATTGAAAAATGTCATAATACAACTAGAATTGATAATACATACACCCCGCCCTCGTTGCAGCAAATAATTGAAACAGGCAGGTGAAAAAATTGGGACTATCGAAAGTCCTTTAGCACGTTAAATCAACAGCTAGTTGGGGGACCCCTTGCCGGCAATAAGGCGATGGGCGTATTGGAAAGTAAGGTTGCCTCAGGTGTGTTGACAACACAGCAAATTTCCTGAAGCAAATGTAAATGTGCAATTACTTCTACCGGTAGGTACACCGGTGAGTTGGTCGAAAAAACATCACAATGGGTGTGCGGTGCTTCGAGTGTGGTTTCGCCGAAGGCCACACACTCCGTATCGTGGTGGTCGGCAAATAGTTCGTGCCACGACGAAGTAGGAACCATCACCGTTAGCATAATGGCTAAGGTGAGGTAAGCGAAATATGTGCGGAGTGTGCGGATAGAGTAAAGTTATTGAAAATTCCTTAAACAAAAACGACGAACAATTTTGTTCGTCGTTTTTCAATTGTTCGATTATATAATCAACATCACATCGCCATACGAATAGAAGCGGTATTTTTCTTTGATCGCTTCTTTATAGGCTTTCATTACGTTGTCGTATCCGCCAAAGGCGGCTACCATCATCAACAGGGTGCTTTCGGGCATGTGGAAATTGGTAATCATGCAATTGGCAATGCTGAAATCGTAGGGCGGGAAAATGAATTTGTTGGTCCAACCGACATACGGATTCAAATGACCGGTAGTTGAAACCGACGTTTCAATGGCGCGCATAACAGTGGTGCCTACTGCGCAGACTTTCCTTTTTCTGTCCTTCGCCGCATTCACAATTTTACAAGTGTCGCTCGAAATTAAAACTTCTTCACTCTCTGTTTTGTGCTTGGTTAAGTCTTCTACTTCTACTGTGCGGAAGGTGCCTAAGCCAATGTGCAACGTAAGTGGCGCAAACTGAACGCCTTTAATTTCTAAGCGCTTCAATAATTCGCGGCTAAAGTGCAAACCTGCGGTTGGTGCGGCTACTGCGCCTTCGTTCTTAGCGAACACGGTTTGGTAACGCTCAGCATCTTCAGGTTCGGTTTCACGCTTAATGTATTTCGGTAGTGGCGTTTCGCCTAAATCGTACAATACTTTGCGGAACTCTTCGTAACTGCCATCGTATAAAAAACGAAGGGTACGACCACGCGACGTGGTGTTGTCGATGACTTCGGCTACCAAACTATCGTCTTCACCAAAATACAATTTATTACCAATACGAATTTTACGCGCTGGGTCTACTAACACGTCCCACAAACGGCTTTCAGCGTTTAACTCACGCAACAAGAACACTTCAATGCGGGCGCCAGTTTTTTCTTTATTGCCATACATGCGTGCCGGAAACACCTTGGTGTCGTTAAGCATCAACACGTCGCCATCGTCGAAATAATTGATAATGTCTTTGAACTTCTTATGATGGATTTTTCCAGTAGCTCTTTCTACCACCATCATACGAGCATCTTCACGGTTTTTTGCAGGATGTTCTGCAATTAACTCCTTCGGAAGATTGAATTTGAACATTGAAAGTTTCATACGCTTCTTACTTGCTTGTTGCCGAAGAAATGAACAATAAATTGCTAAGGGGATCCGGGAGGGACAAATAACGGTCAGCCACTACCCGGTGTGCCGACCTCAGTAATTGAAAGTCATAATCTTACGGGATTAATTCGGGGGGCAAAGATACAACAAAAAGACCCCGTGTGGGCAAAAAAGTGATAATTGGGGTTATTTTGCATAAAAACGCGGATTTTAAGCCAATTTTTGCCGTATTTTCGTTCAAATTCTTACAAAATCTTCGGTTTCATGGCGTTTTTTCAAACACTTTCCCGCCCGCTCCAGCGTCTAAAATCATCTAAAACAATGGTTTGGACCTTAATCTCGGGACTTGTTTTGATCTCTACGGCCTCCACGCCCGACTATTTTGAAATTAGCAAGAACCTCGACATTTTTAATTCGGTGTACCGCGAACTCAACGCGAGTTATGTGGATGGCACCAAACCGGGGCAACTCATGAAAACGGGTATCGATGCCATGTTGCAATCGCTCGACCCTTACACTATTTATTATACTGAAAACGATATCGAAGATTACCGCTTCATGACCACCGGCGAATACGGCGGCGTTGGCGCCACCGTTAACGATGTGGATGGAAAAATAATTGTCTCCGAACCCTACGAAGGTTTCGCTGCCTACAAGGCGGGCATTCGTGCGGGCGATGAAATTATTGCCATCAATGGTATTAGCGTTGAAGGTAAAAAAACAGAAGACCTGGGTCCGTTGCTTAAAGGGCAAGCTGGCACCCCTGTTAAACTCAAGGTGATTAAGGCAGGAACGGCGGCACCGGTTGAGGTCACCATGAACCGTGAAGAAATTAAAACCAAGGCCGTGCCGTATTACGGACTGGTTGGTGACCAATCGGGTTATATCAAATTACTTTCCTTCACCGAAAATTGCAGCGGTGCTGTGCGCGATGCCCTCATCGATTTAAAAGGGCAGGGTGCGAAATCAATTATTCTTGATCTAAGAGGTAATCCTGGTGGACTCTTACTCGAAGCCGTGAACATTGTCAATTTGTTTATTGATAAAGGACAAGAGGTGGTGTTTACGAAGGGTAAATCGGAGGTGTGGGACAAGTCCTATACTACAATGAATGCGCCTGTCGACAAAACCATTCCATTGGTTGTTTTAGTCGATGAACATTCTGCTTCTGCATCAGAGATTGTGAGTGGTGCTTTACAGGATTTAGACCGTGCTGTGGTTATTGGCAAGCGTACTTATGGCAAGGGATTGGTGCAACAAACCAAGGAGTTGGTTTACCATTCGCAAATAAAAGTCACGGTGGCGAAGTACTACATTCCCAGTGGGCGCTGTGTGCAGGCGTTAGATTACACGCACCGCGACGAAGAAGGCCGAGTAGAGAAAGTGCCCGATAGTTTGATAACGGCATTTAAGACCAAGGGCGGCCGCATTGTATACGATGGTGCTGGCGTGATGCCTGATATGGTAACCCCCGACAACCATTATGCTAATATCACGGCTACTTTGTATCGTAAGTATTATATTTTTCATTATGCCACCAAGTATGCCTTGTCGCACCCGAGTATACCCGCAGTAAAAGAATTCCATCTCACTGATGGCGATTACAACGATTTCCTTGCGTTTATTGCTAATAAGGACATTAGTTATAAAACCCGCTCAGAAGAAAAGCTCGACGAAATGAAAAAGGAAGCCGTTGACGATAAGTTGATGGACGATATCAGCAAGGAGTATGCCGCCTTGGAGAAAAAAATTAGCGACAGTAAGAAAGAAGATCTTCAAAAATTCAAGAAGGAAATAATTGCCGCCCTTGAAGAAGAAATTATTGCGCGTTATTATTTCCAGAAAGGCCGCGTCGAATTTGATTTGCGCGACAGCAAGGAAGTCAACGACGCCATTGCGTTGTTAAAAGACCAAGGCAAGGCCGCACAACTGTTGACCAAGGTAGAGAAGCCCACGCGGCCGTTTAATCCACGGAAGAAATTCTAATAGCGAGAAATTCGTTAAAGTCTGTTTTAAAGGCATTTGAATAATTAGTAGGGCGCATGCCGTCGGTTGTCACTATTTACTTTCAACGGCACCCCGCCTTACGCTGCAATTTTTCTCGGCACCCGCCGGGGCTGTAGGCCTGCAGGGTCTCTCGCCCTTAAAGGCGAGAGCCGCTTTAGCCAACACCCCCTGGCGCGTACCTTCGTAAAATTTCCGCTACAGTCGGTTGCGCGGGGGTGACGTGAGGGGTTACTGAAAGGGGTGGTGGTTGGTTTGGCGTGAAGTTGGGCGATAGTAACGGTACATCAACGGTTTTTGGCAGCAGCTGTCAAAGCACTGGCATACCCCTTGTCCCAGTTTTCGTGTAGTTGTAGCAAGGCTTGGTAATTTTTGTCCTTCGGAAAGTGCCGCTCCCAGTGCTGGATGATGGCTGCGAGTTTGTTTTTATCACGGTCGATAAAGGCGACGGTACCTCTGGCGTAATAGTACCAGGTTTTGGCATCTTCGTCCCCTAACCATTTATAAAAGACCGAGTAAGTGCGTTTAAAGTACTTTTTGGCCAATGCGTTTTCGTTAGCCATCGCAAACATTTGTCCCGCGTGCCAATAAAGGGCATGTTTATTGGAGGCGTTATTTGTTTTCAAGTACGCCACAATCAGGTAGGCAGCCTCATGGTATTTTTTCTCCGCACTTAATTTGCGCCAACAACAGGTATCGGCATCGAAGTGGTTTTGTTGGTAGGCGAGTACGGGGTTGGTTTGGGTGGTGGTGTTTTGGGCGAACGAACTGAATGAACAAAATGCCAGAAACACGAATACTACTTTGAACACGGTGCTTGGTAGCGAGCGATAAGGCCGCGGATAGAAAATGTTAATCTCAGGCATTAGGACCAATTGTGACTAGAGGTGGATGGACATTGTGTTAGGTGCGAAAAATACAATTTATAAAAGGGCGATTTTTGAGAACGTATTTTGTATTCTAAATTATTTATATCCGCAACTCACTTTCGCCCTACCTCCTACCACTCTCCTGATACCCGAAAGTTTCGACAACGTTCTTGCGTTTTATTTCCTTTCAGCCAATTAAAATTTCTGGAATCGATTTCGCGCAATTGTATCCAACAACCACCGATATGATGCGTTATTGTGTAAGCTTTATTTGTTATTGGGGAATACGCGTGCATGAATTTTGGAGTACTTCTAAGTTATTGTTCTTTTCTTAAATAACAAAGTTGATTTCGCAGTATGGACCTTATTTTAGTCTAAATCTAAATTCTAAACGTTTAGATAATTGAAAAACAGCGAATTGTGCAGATGTTGTTTAGATGTACGCAGTTAGGTAAAAGCAAAAGCGTGTATTAGAGGTAAAGGGCGCGTAAACCACGCGCCAGTGACCGCAGGGCCATACTGCAACCGGAGGGCACGGTGCCGCTGGCGAGAGGGGGCGAACAATGCGGCAGGCGCCATTCTCGTAAAAAAAGTCTTTCTGAAAAGAGTAGAAACAAGTAGGACTTGATAAGTACTGGCTGTTTTCGTTAAGGTGAAATGAACCAGTGAGGTATTTTACTCGGGCTGATTGTTACGGCGCAAGACCAGTAAGGTGTCTATACCTGGTGGCAAGTAACGGCGATAGGTGAGAAGGGTGTCGATGTGCATGCCGCTGCTAGGTTTGGGACTGATGATGTACTTGTCGTCGACGACCCACCACCAACTTTTGCGCGGATCGGTAGGGTAGGTGTTGTTGGTTTTTGCCCAGCCGTTGAACTCAAAGCCGCCGTCGATGTCGTGACTCGGGATGTTCTTGCTTTGTAAATACTGAATGGCAGCAAGCCGTTTTTTTTGCCAATTAAAATAATCGCAATTAACAACTAGGCTGTATGTAAAACTTATACTGAGCAAAACCACTAGGACATACTTGGTAGATGACGTTGCGTGTGATTTGGGCGGGACAATAAACAACAACAACAGCAACAACAGTGGAATGGCGTAACGGTCGAAGTAGGCGTTTCCAACGGCTACAAACAAAAAGTAGAGGAGGGCGACCAACAAGTACATGGCGCGCTCACCAAGGCTTTGAAGCAATGGAGAATTGCTACTAACTTGTTTTACACTAAAAAATACGAGGAGGTGAATAGAACAATATGCGATAACGTAACTGATATAAAAAGGCAGTATTACGTAATCGAAATCAAAGGCTTTGCCTGCGCCCTTGATTAAGCGGGGACCGATTTCGAGTATAATGGAAATGTTTCCGATAGGAAATTTACCAAAAGCGGCGAGGGTGAATGGAACAGTGAACAGCGTGGTAATGAGCAGCAGTTGACGGTCTTTCTTGGTGAAGGACGACCACTGGCTCAACAATAAATACACCGCTACGGGTAACAACGACCAGCCAATGGTGAGTAATAGATCGGCTGATTGCAAAACATGTTTCTCGAGGGGTGCCGCCATTAAATAATCGACCATTTTATCGAGTTTCTGAATGTTGTGTGGGATGTGATGGGCCGACAAAAAATGCCGGTATTGATCGCTCGCCAACCAACTTAGCAACACGGGCAAGGCAGAGAAAAACAAACGGTGCGGCCAGCTTTTTTGTTGTTTCATGATAACGGGCACCATTAGAAGTCCGATGATTAGCGCGTGTTGGCGGCACAGCATGGCCATGATGCACCAAAAGCAAAACCATGCATACGCAGCGGGTTGTTGCTTGCGTTGGTAATTCATGAAGTGATACAGACAAAATATAAGCAGGGAGGCAAAGAACACATCGGTCATGTAAGTCATTGATAAATGCAGGTACATGGCGTTGAATGAAAAAGTGGCCGTAAACACGAACGCCACAACGTTGTTGTTGCCGGCTAATTGTTTCACTAGCTTAAACAAGTATAGCGATGCAATAGCTGCAAGAATAAAAATACCGAGTCGCAAGGTGGTAAATGAAAAACCGAAGAGGCCCGTAATAGCGCTGCCATAAAGGGTTTGCGAAATTAAATTCATAGCGGGCCATTGGTCGACGACAAATTTTTTATTTACGACTAATTGATAAACGTTTTTTGCATACGCCCATTCGTCGTTGACTAAAAATTCGCCAACGGGCCAAACCACCAACCACGCAACCAACCAACACACCAACAGCAGCAACTGAAACGAATACGCTTTATAAAAGGCTTTAATGGTGGTCATTAGTGGGTTCTTTTAATAAGCAAAATGGGTTCTGCTGTGAGGGACTGATTTTCGAGCCATTGGTTTAGTCCCTGCTCTGAGCACTTTGTGAAATACGCGCCAAAGGCATCGGGACAATAACTCGAGTACCCATTGAATGATTTTAGGCCCAGTTCTTGCGCCACCAGCATGGCATCGAGGTGGGTTTCGAAAGCGGGACGAAGGGTGTCGATAACGGCCAATGTTTTTTGTTTGTAATTAGGATCGGCGAGTACTTGTTGTTTCAAGCTGTTTAGCGTTTGTTGGTTGTGTGCTTTTGATGTACGCGTTATTTTTTCGGCATCGAAGCTGTTGTCGATAAATACAAGTAATAGGCAGAGTAACCACCACTTGCTATTGATAGCGGTGAGGAAGAAGCCCAGTAACATCAGTAACAGAAATAGTTCTACTTGCATAAAGCGGCCCGGTACGCGGATGCTGTTAATTCCGGGGAGTTTGAAGATAAGACCATACAAGGTAAGGTGCTCACCTATTTTCAAATGCAACAGCACTAGTACGAGCGCAACGGTTAGAACGGATTTAAAGCGCACATCTACCGGTTGTTTTTTTAAACGCATGAAAACAAAGTAACCAGTTGCACCAATAAGGGTTACTAGAAGCAGCATGCCCGGGAAAACGCTGTGCAGCCACCAATTTGAAAGGCCTTTGTGTGTTGCCTCGTATAAGAACTGCCACGGTAGGGAGGCTTCGTGCGCGAGGAAGTACGATTGTAATTTTGGCACGTAGGGTACTACTTCGGCATACAACCTTAGTCCGACCGTATCAGCCATGCGGTAATACGGCCATAGCAAAAAGGACAATAACCAACCAAACAGTAACACGGCACCGGTGGTTTTAAATCTGTTTTGTTGATTGAAGTAGGTGCGTAGGGTGTTTTTTAAGTCCTTTGTGAAAACCAGGTAAACGAATAAAAACAACAACGAAAAGTAAAACAAGTAAAAGCCGGTATAGGGCACGCAGTAAAATTGCCAGAGCACGGCAAAAAAGTAGAGGGTGAGGTGCTTCAGTGAAAAGTGGGACGCAAGTTGGAATGCGGCGTAGAATGCGAGGGCGATAGGAAACCGAATAATCATTTGCATGTAATTCAGTTGTCCCAAGTTCAAGATGGTAAAGGCGAACACGTAGGCGAGTATTGTTGCTGGTCCGGTTTTTTTGAAGAGTTGTTTAAACACCCAGTAAGCCATCCAGTAATTGAGTGTGCAGATAGTTAGCCACCACAGTTGGTAGGAGGTGCTCATGGAGAAGCCCAGGAGGCGCCAAGGCAGGTAGAAAAATTGGGCGCCAATGAGTGTGTCTGAAAGTGCCAAGGTGTTTTGGAAGGGGTGCATGAAGTGGGCTGTCCAAAACGCATCGGTTTTTTGTGTGACCCATTGATAACCGTGTTCGAGCAGGTAATTGATAAACCGTGAATCGCCCAAATCACCCGGTAGGTAGTCGAACTGGTATCCAAGAATGCGTATACAGAAATACCACATACCCAAAACAAACAAGGCCCAGGGCATTGTTTTTTCGATGGTGCTTGGTGGTTGTTGCTGTTGGTTCATGGCTAACCGACTTGTTCTTAGATGTTACTGCTTGAGCCCATTTAGAAACGATCTAACGATGAATGCCACTGTTTTATCGTTGGCTGACGCGAGAGAAGGTTGAGGCGTTTATCAGCGAATGAAGAGTACGTTGCGCTGCAAGCAAAGCAGTATAAACGAATAGGGTGACGATGAATGGCCATGCACGGTATAAGCAGAGTTGACCCCAAATCTAACATTAAAATAGTTAGGTGGCTACTAGTAGCGGTGGCCCTGTTTTTGATTTAACGTCAAAAGAGGCAGTAAAGGTGCGTAGAGAACACTAGGTGTGAAAAAACCTATTAGCGGTGTCACTCGCGCTCGTTAGCGAGAGAGAGGCCATACGCTACAAGGTCTGCTTCCATTTGTTTAAATTCAGCCGAGGTTGAATCCATGGGAGCGTTGCGGGAATTGGTCCATGCCACCAGGTGACCATTGTGTAAGTAACATTTCTCATTAAAAACCAGTTTCCCATTATTATCCACCCAATTGGTTTCAGCGTAGGCCAATTGGCCACTGATAAAGTACCAGTCCACTTTTTTCACCATGAGCGATTCGTTAGCCGTAACAGAAATGAGTCGCAGTTGATTTTTTTGAACGTAGACCCAGCGGGTTCCATCCGGCGAATTGATTTTTTCAATTTTCTTAAACGCCGCCAGGCTATCTTGAATTTCCTTAACCCGTTTATCGATGTTTTGCACATCGGATTGTGACACCCCGAACAGGGGCGTTATGGTGAACGATAAAATGAGGAGGAGGATTTTCATAGCAGTTGATGTGAGGTGGAATTAAAGGTAAGGAGATGATGCGTGCCAAGGAGAAATCCAATAAGACTGATATTTCTTAATTGTAAAGCCGAAGGTCTCATGTGTTGAATGTCTGAAAAAATTTAAAATAGTAAAAGTTTGGGCGTGTGTATTGAAACTTGGTGTGGTTTTGCATAACAGAACAATTAACTTAATTCATGACGATTTTTTAGTCGGCCTCACTATTTTCCAAATCAGAACAGCGAACCCCAACGTTACTACTGAAAAACATTTTTCGAAGGTTGTTTGCGCAAGGAGGTTGCCGATGGTATTAAGGACGAACACCCCAAAAAACACCCACAAGAGCACATCTACCCATTTGCGTTGATGAGGTTGGGCTTTCAAGGCGAGCACAAGTATTAGTAACACATTTATGGCAATGGAGACTCCTTCAAATACGTACATTTCTTGGTCGTTGGTGAGTCGTCCACCCCAAGCGATGGAATAGGGGATAATTTTGAGGATGATGAAGAAGTGGAAGAGGAGAACGAGGGAAAGAAGGGTGGTGAGGAGTTTTATGGGTGTGAAGGTGGATTTCATTTTTTTGCGTTTAATTTTCAAGAGATTTTGGATAAGCTGGAAACAGTTTTTATTAGACTACGAATGGTAGTGGCATTCGTTGTCGCGACGTAAAACACCTTAGCGCCAAAGCAATGAAATTACAAAAAGTATCCATCCCATCAATTGTGTTACCCGTGCAAACAGCTTGTAGTTGGTTTCGTTGTTTCTTTTGTCGTAGTGGTCTACTACCACCGACATTAAATTTGCCACCGTACATAGGAAGGCGGCATACATGAGATAGGCTTGTTCGCCATGCAGATGGGTACCGGGACCTCTTTTACTAGGAATAAAAAGATCATCGGCAATGACACCGAATGTGCCATATAGAAACAGTATGCTTGATAAAACAAGGTTTATCGTGCGCTCGGATGTTGGAATGTGGTTGGGGTTGTATCGGGATTTGTTGCCGGAGGTGTTTCGATTCATTAACGGTTCTTGCAAAATATAAATAGACTATTCTGAGTAACTGGTGTGGTGCAATTCACTGTTGAAGATAAAGGCAATTGAGATATCAACTGCACAATTACTCTAGAAGTACTGGTGCTTAAAGCGAGTGTTTTAAGATTCATAGATTTTTACAGCTTATAACATTACGTTCAGTTGGATTTACCTTCGTTCAAAGTGTTCCCTTCTCAAAACAGTCAAACAGTAAGGGGATTAACAGCCCCCAAGTATTACCTTATCTTTTCAAATTTTAAATGCAAAACGCGTCCAGAGTTAATTTCAAAGCCGACTATTTTATTTAATAATTTGTACTCTTTACTACACTTCACAACATATTACCTGGTCATCGCCAATAGGCATTGTTTAACTATCCCACTTTTATTTTGAAGGCCTGTCACACGTTTTTAGTGAATTACTAAGTTATGGTTGATAGCTATAAAAACAAAGTTATTTACTTGTTCAACATCTTGTGCCCACTCAATATCTAAAATCTAAACGTTTAGATAACTGAAAAACAGGTGTTTGTGCAGGTGTTTTTTAGATGGACGCCGTTGGGTAAAAGCAAAGTGTGTATTAAAGGTAAAGGGCGCGTCAACCCCGCGCCAGTGACCGCAGGGGTAGCTGGGCGAACGGGGGACTTGCCTACACTTGGCCGGCGGAGGCTGCCCCCCTCTATTCATCGGGGGAGACCCCGCACGGCTTAGTGTAGGCTGGCCCACGGAGCCCACTACAACCGGAGGGCACGGTGCCGCTGATGTGCATAGCGATAACGAGCGGCAGGC
>JACCDS012389871.1_pt1 | contig 24937 bp, 23 predicted proteins | sample 7446441 | NCBI WGS metagenome assembly JACCDS01 (sample SAMN15323445, study PRJNA562643) | freshwater metagenome | isolation source: river surface water | place: USA:Blue River Watershed | collected 2017-08-17 | reverse complement strand
GTCGGCTTCGCTGAAGTTCTTGACCAGGCCGGTCAGGTAGGCGCGGGCACCCGGGGAAAGCGGCTTGAACTCGTCAAATCCGGCGTCCGACAGGGCGATGAACCAGGCGATTTCGACCTGCACGCGGCGGTGCATGTAACCCAGCTCGCTCACCAGGGGGCGCAGGGCATTGAGTTTGCTGGCGTAACGGCCATCCAGCGGCGAGAGGGCGGAAATCGGGGCAAAGTTCATCCCCCGATTGTAGGCGGGCCGGGTTTACCCGAGGTGGTCAGTATCCCAGCCATCCGCGAACAACGCATCCTTCTTTTACAATGAATTTCACGTTTTTGTGCATTTCCAACATGAAACTCATCGGTTCACTCACCAGCCCCTACGTCTGCAAAGTCCGCATCGTGCTGGCCGAGAAAAAGCTGGACTACCACTTCGTGACCGAAGAAGTGTGGTCCGCCGACACCCGCATCCACGAGTCCAATCCGCTGGGCAAGGTGCCCTGCCTGATCATGGAAGGGCACGAAGCCGTGTTCGACTCGCGCGTGATCGTGGAGTACCTGGACACGCTCTCGCCCGTGGGCAAGCTGATCCCGGCAAGTGGTCGGGAACGTGCCGAGGTCAAGACCTGGGAAGCGCTGGCCGACGGGGTGATGGATGCCGCCTTGCTGGCCCGCATGGAAGCCATCTGGGCGGGCCGGGCCGAAGGCGAGCGCAGCCAGGCCTGGATCGACCGACAGTTGAGCAAAATTGACCATGCCCTGCGTGCCATGAGCCAGGGCCTGGGTGACAAGCCTTTTTGCTCTGGCGTATACATGAGCCTGTCGGACATCGCGGTGGGATGCGCCCTAGGCTACCTGGATTTCCGTTTCCCGCAGATCAACTGGCGTGAGCCTCATCCCAACCTGCATCGGCTGTTTGACAAGCTGATGCAGCGCCAAAGCTTCATCGACTGCATTCCCCGGGCCTGAGTCCGGGGACAAGCCTTCTTATTTGTAGAAGGCCTCGACTTTGCCCTTGAGCTTGAGCATCAGGGGATTGCCCTTGCGGTCGACCGTCTTGCCCGCGGGCACCTTGATCCAGCCTTCGCTGATGCAGTATTCCTCCACATCGGCACGCTCCTTGCCGTTGAAAAGGATGCCGATGTCATGCTCGAAAATGGCCGCCACAAAGTGGGGGCTGCGCGGGTCAATCGACAGGTGGTCGGGCAATTCGGGGCGGGTGGTGTCGGTCATGTTCTGAGTCGGCAATGGAATCTGTGCCCGATTGTCGGGCAAATATCAGGGACATCGGTGCGGGCTCAGTCCATCACATGCCGCCACAGGGCCAGCACCGCATCGCGCTGGGTCTGCAACTGCTGCAGCGGCAGCGCGGTCGGGTCCTCGTTCAGGCGGGCGCGGTGCTGCAGGCGCCGCATCTCGCGGTAGGCGTCGGCCGCCGCCTGACCCATGCCCGGCGTCAGCAAGCCAGCGGCCTCGGCGCGGTGCAGCAGGGCGATGTTGCCCACGTTGTCGGCCAGGGTGGGGTGGGCCGCGGTGTGGAGCAACACCAGGTACTGGACCACAAACTCCACATCCACCATGCCGCCGGGGCTGTGCTTGAGGTCAAAGCGCCCTTCGGGCACGGCATGGGCATCGCGCACCTTCTCGCGCATGGCCACAATTTCGGCCTTGAGGCTGGCCGCATCGCGCTGCGCGCTGATCACTGCATGGCGCACCGCGTCAAAAGCCGGTTGCAGACTCTGCAAACCCATGACAAAACGCGCTCGGGTCATGGCCTGGTGCTCCCAGGTCCAGGCGGTGTTGCTGCCGCGCTGCTGCTGGTAGTCGGCATAGGCTTCGAAGCGCGTGACCAGCAGGCCCGAGTTGCCGTTGGGCCGCAGGGCGGTGTCGATCTCGTACAGATCGCCTTCGCCGGTCTTGATCGTCATCCAGTTGATGAGCTTGCGCACATAAGCGGCATACACCTCCTGTGCACGCTCGTCTTCGTCGTCGTAGACAAACACGATGTCCAGGTCGCTGCCGTAGCCCAGCTCCTTGCCACCCAACTTGCCGTAGCTGATGACGGCAAAGCGGGGTTCGTCGCGGTGGCGGTTTTTCAGGCGGTCCCAGCACCAGCGGGCCGTCACGCGCAGCACGGCATCGGCCAACGCGCTCAGATCGTCGGCCACCTGCTCGACCGTGAGCACACCTTCCACGTCACGCGCGAGCGTGCGGAACTGCTCGGCATGGTGGGCTCGGCGCAACAGGTCCAGCAGGCTTTCCTCGTCGTCTTCGCCGGTGCGCTGCAGGGCGGCGCGGCGGGCTTCGAGTTCGGCTTCAAAGTCGGCCGGGTCAAAGCGGCTGTCAAACAAATTGCCTCCGGCCAGCTCGTCGATCACGCCCGGGTGCTTGACCAGGTAACGGGCGGGCCAGCGCGCAGCGCCCAGCAGGCGCAGCAGGCGTTCATGGATGGCCGGGCGCTCCAGCAGGAGTGACAAATAAATCTCGCGGCGCAGCAGGGGCTCGATCCAGTCGGCCATGCGCAGCACAGCCTCTTCGTTGCAGCGCTCCTCCGACAGCCATTGGGCGGTGCGCTGCAGCAAGCGCAGCAGGCGGCCGCGCGCATCTTCGCGCAGGGCATGCACGCGCGGGTTGTCGTTCCATGCCATCAGCCGATCACGTACCGCTTGAGGGAACTCACCGAGCACCGCTTCCAGCTCGGCATGCTCACGGCCGTTTTTGGCACCGTTCTTGCCGTTGCAGCCTTTGCACTCACGGTCACCGCCGAGCAAAGTGTCGAACTCCTGGGCGACCAGTTCGCGGTGCATGTCCAGGGTGGTCAGGAAACCACAGACATCGGCGTGGCCCAAGGTGTGTGCGATCCAGGCCAGATCGTCATCGTCGGTGGGCAGCACATGGGTCTGCTGGTCGTCCAGGTACTGGATGCGGTGCTCGACGCGCCGCAAAAACACATAGGCTTCGCTCAAGGCGTCGGCCGTGGCCTGCGGCATCAGGCCGGCCCGGGCCACGCGCTGCAGCGCATCCAGCGTGGGGCGGGTGCGCAGCTCGGGGAACTGGCCGCCACGCACCACCTGCAGCAGCTGCACGGTGAATTCGATCTCGCGGATGCCGCCACGCGAGAGCTTGACGTCGTTGGCACGCTCGGGGTGACCGGCGCTGCGCTTGCTGGCGTGGTCGCGGATCTGCTGGTGCAGCACCCGCAGCGACTCGAAAACGTTGTAGTCCAGGTAACGGCGGAACACGAAAGGCAGCACGACCGAGCGCAGCTGCTGGGCCGAACCGCTGAGCACAGCGCTGCGCGGGGCCACCACGCGGCTCTTCATCCAGGCAAAGCGCTCCCACTCGCGGCCCTGCACCAGCAGGTATTCCTCCAGCGCGCCCAGCGACACGACGCTGGGGCCGGAGTTGCCGTTGGGACGCAGGGCCAGATCGACCCGGAACACAAAACCGTGCTCGGTGGTGTCGCCGATCAGGGCGTACATGCGCTTGACGCCGCGGGCAAAGTACTCCTGGTTGGACAGGCGCCCACGGCCCTCGGCGTTGCCGGCGGTCTCGCCGTCTTCGTCGTAGACGTAAATCAGGTCAATGTCGCTGGAGACGTTCAACTCGCGCGCGCCCAGTTTGCCCATGCCGATGATCCAGAGCTGCGCGCGCTGGCCCGAAGGGGTCACAGGCATGCCGTGCAGGGCATCCAGATCGGCCTGCACCTGCTGCCAGGCGGCATCGAGCGTGACTTCGGCCAGCCAGGTCATGGCCCGGGTGATGGTGTCGAGTGCAGCGGCCGCCTCGGTGTCGAGGCAGGCCAGACGCTCCAGCGTGAGCTGACGCAACACTCGCAAGGCGGCATCCAGAGACAGGCCCTGGTCACGCAGCGCCTGCAGCGTGAGGGTCAGGGTCTCCCGGGTCGGCGCGCCAGAGGGCAAAAGGCCCAGCAGATGGGCATAGCGGCGCTGCAGACGCTGAACGAAGCGCGAGTGTGTGACAAAGTGCACTGCGGGAGACGAAACGGGGGCCGAAAGGGCGGTTGCCCGCGCATCACGCTGCTCGCTGCCGGTCATAATTCCTGCTGACTTTCCGATTCACAAAAACAGGCTTCCTGTGCCCATGTCTTTCATGTTCCCATCATGGCTGTCGCGGCTTTGGCGCGCGATCGCCTGGCTTGCACTGGCCGCAGGGCTGTGCATGGGTGCGGGATGGCTGGCCCTTCATCTCTGGATTGTGCCGCGAATTGGGGATTTCCGTCCGGCGCTGGAGCAGCTGGCCACACGCACGATCGGGATGCCGGTCCGGATCGGCGCCGTGGAGGCCAGATCCACCGGTTGGGCCCCCTCGTTCGAACTGCACGACATCCGCCTTTTCGACCCACAGAATCAGCCGGCCCTGAGCCTGCCCCGGGTGGTGATCGCCATCAGCGTGCGATCGGTGCTGCACCTGGGGCTGGAGCAGCTGGTGCTCGATCGGCCCGAACTCGACATCCGCCACACCGCCAGCGGACAGTGGCTGGTGGCGGGTCTGGAACTGGGCAGCCCCGGCAGTGGCAACAGCGATGCGGCGGACTGGCTGTTTCGCCAGCGCGAAGTGGTGGTGCGTGGGGGCACCGTGCGCTGGACCTCCGAGCGGGCGCAGCAGAGCACCGGCCATGACCCGCAGGATGCCAAGCCCCTGGCCCTGACCGAGGTGGACATTGTGCTGCGCAATGCCCTGCACCAGCACGATGTGCGGCTGGACGCCACCCCCCCTGCCGACTGGGGCGAGCGGTTTGTGCTGATGGGTCGCTTTCGCCGTGGTTTGCTGTCCAGCCATCCTGGGCGTTTTCAGGACTGGAGCGGGCAGGCTTTTGGCCACTTTCCGCAAGTGGATGTCTCCCGGCTTCGCCAGCATGTGCGGCTGGGCATGGACCTGCTGTCGGGCCAGGGCCGCCTGAGGCTGTGGTCCGATGTGCAAAAAGGCGAATGGACCGGTGGCACGGCCGACCTCGACCTGCGCCAGGTTCAGCTGCGCCTGAACGACAAACTGCAGGAAATGGGGTTTGAGCAACTCTCGGGGCGCATCTCCGCAAAAAACGACCGCCAAGGCTGGTCTCTGGCAACCGAACAACTGAACTTTGTCACCGAGCGGGGCCTGGCCTGGCCCGGCGGCAACCTGCGCATGGACGTCCGGCATGGGCAAGACGGTCAGGCGAACCAGGGCCAACTGCAGGGAGATCGGCTCGATCTGCAGGCGCTGCGCGAGCTGGGTCTGGGCCTGCCACTGCCCGAGCGCTGGCACGAAGCGCTGGCCAGCCACACCCTGACCGGGCTGGTGCGCTCCTTGCGCCTGCAATGGCGCGGCGCGGTTGATGCAGCGCAGAACCTGCAAGGCCAGGCCGAGATCGAACAACTGCACCTGCAAGCCCTGCCCGGCACATTGGCCAGCGGGCACGGCATCGAAGGCGCGCAGCTGAGCGTGCAATGGACCCCCCAGGGCGGCCAGGCGCGCGTGCACATGGATCAAGGGGGCTGGCTCACCTGGCCTGGGGTGTTCGAAGACAGCCGGATCGAACTGCAGCAACTCCAGGCCGAAGGCCAATGGCAACTGCAGGACGGGAAATTGAGCACCTGGCAGGGCAAGGCCCAGGCTGGCAATGAGGATCTGCAAGGCCAGGTTCAGGCCAAGTGGCAAAGCAACGGCCACCCAGGCCCGGGCTGGCTCGATCTGCAGGCCCAGGTCGCCAAGGCCAGGGCCAACCGTGTCTACCGTTACCTGCCGGTGTCCCTGCCGGCCGACGTGCGTCGCTACGTCCAGACCAGCATCCGCTCCGGGACCCTCAGCAAGTTCCAGATTCGCGTCAAGGGCGAGCTGGACAAGCTGCCCATGCGGCACCCGAAAGACGGGGAATTCCGTTTCGCAGGCCGCCTGCAGGATGTGGACATGGCTTATGTCCCCGCCCACCTCCTGCCCGCAGGCAGCAAGCCCTGGCCAGCATTGCAGGCCATTCAGGGCGATCTGGTCTTTGAACGCCAGGGCATGCGCCTGTCAGGGGCCAGCGCACGTCTCGGTGACGCACGCCAGTCGCTGCAGGTGCAGCAGCTGCGCGCGGACATCCCGGACCTCTCGCATGACGCGCAGCTGGACGTGCAGGCCGATCTCAAGGGGTTGGCTCAACAGGTCTTGCGCACCCTGCAGCAATCGCCGGTTGACCAGATGCTCTCGGGGGCGCTGTCTCAGGCCAGCGCCAGCGGCAACCTGCAGGGGCGGCTGCAGCTGAGCATTCCACTGCTGCATGTCGATGGCACCAAAGTGCAGGGCAGCGTGAGTCTGGCGGGCAACGATGTGCAGATTTCGCCGCAAGTGCCTGTGCTGGAAAAGTCGCAAGGCACGGTTCAGTTCACCGAACGCAGCTTTGCCCTGCAAGGCGTGCAGGCCCGACTGCTGGGTGGAAGCACTCGCCTCGAAGGCGGCTTGCGCAGCAGCGGCGTTCCCGCAGGAGAGCCCGCCCTGATGATCCGTGCGCAGGGGCAGATCACGGCCGAAGGTCTTCGCGCAGACCGTGCGCTCGAACCACTGGCCATGCTGGCAGGGCAGATGAAAGGCCAGACCAACTACAGCGCCAGCCTGGGCTGGCAGGACGGTCAGCCGCAACTGCAGGTGCGCAGCACGCTCGAAGGTCTGGACATCAACCTGCCGCCCCCATTGGGCAAGCGCGCAACGCAAAACTTGCCACTGCTCATCTCTTCTCGCGTGTTCGGTGACACCGTCTCCGGCTTGCGCGATCAGGTGCAGGTCCAGATGGGTCTGATCGCTTCGGCCCATTACCTGCGCGATCTGTCGGGACCCGTGCCCAAGGTCTTGCGTGGCAATGTGGTGGTCGGCATGGGCAACGCCGGCAGCGCTGCGCTGCCCGAGCAAGGCGTGTCTGCTGTCGTCAAACTCGATGCATTGCCCGTGGACGCCTGGGAGGCCGTCTTGCCTGCCATGGGCACGGCAGGCACTGTAGACAGCGATGCCGCCTGGCTGGGCTACCTGCCCAACCGGCTGGGTCTTCAGGCCGCAACGCTGACCACCGGCGGGCGCACGCTGCACGATGTGGTGGCAGGCATCACCCGCGAGGGTACGACCTGGCGGGCCAACCTGGACGCACGCGAGCTCAGCGGCCATGCGGTCTACAGCCAGCCGACCCGCCAGCAAACCGGGCGACTGTTTGCACGGCTGGCACGGCTGAACCTGCCACCCTCGGCCGTCAGCGATGTGGAATCGCTGCTGGAAGCGCCTCCGACCACCATGCCTGCACTGGACATCCAGATCGAGGACCTGACGCTGCGGGGCAAAAAGCTGGGCAAGGTCGAGATCGAGGCCATCAATGCCGAATCACGCGCGCCGCGGGCGTCGGTCGCCACAGCTGGCGCGCGCGAATGGCAGCTGCAGAAATTCAATGTCACCGTCCCCGAGGCCTCGCTGCACGCCTCGGGTCGCTGGGCCGCTGCCGTGGACAACCGGCCACGCCGCACTGAAATGAATTTCCGCCTGGATGTGAAGGACGCCGGTGACCTGCTCTCGCGCCTGGGCACCCCCGGCGCCTTGCGCGCAGGCGCTGGCGTACTCACAGGCCAGATCGGCTGGAGCGGCTCCCCCTTGTCGCTGCACTACCCCAGCCTGCAAGGGCAGTTCCAGGTGCGCATGGGGCGTGGCCAGTTCCTCAAGGCCGATCCTGGCGTGGCCAAGCTGCTGGGGGTGCTCAGCCTGCAAGGGCTGCCGCGCCGCCTGCTGCTGGACTTCAGGGACGTTTTCGCAGAAGGGTTTGTGTTCGACTCCGTGCAAGGCGATGTCCGGATCGAACAGGGGATCGCCTCCACCAGCAACCTCCAGATCGATGGCGTCAACGCGGTCGTCAGGATGGAAGGATCGGCCGACATCGCACGGGAAACCCAGCAATTGCAAGTGCTGATCCTGCCGCAGCTCGATGCCGGTGGCGCCTCCGTGGTGGCCGGCCTGGCGGTGAACCCGGTCGTGGGCTTGACCGCATACCTGGCCCAATGGCTGCTCAAATCACCGCTGTCCAAAGCGGCCATTCAGGAATTCACCATCGACGGCAGCTGGGCCGAGCCCCGAGTGACACGCGTGGAACCGGGCACCGCCCCCGCCAGAAAGCCATGAAGCCGCCAACCGCTGCACGTGGTCAACGCTGGCAAGGGCGACTCCAGAACTGGAAACGGGCCCTGGATGATCTGCTGCCCTGGCGCGCAGGACGGCTTTCACTGTGGCTGGCCCTGATCGCGCTGGTGCTGGCCACGCTGATCACCCTGGTGTGGCTGGCAGGACGCTACGAAGCCAGCCAGGTCCAGGCCGAACTCGAACGGGACACGCAGGACGCCATCAGCGATCTGCGCACGGGTCTGGCGCATGACACGCAGGCGCTGCAAGGCCTGCAGGTGCTGGCCGCCGACCGGCGTGCGGACGCAGTGCAGACTTTGCTGCGCAACCACCGCGAATGGCTGCGCGTGGAGCAGCGCGACACCCAATGGCAGCTGCTGCGCGGCGAAGACTCGCCCTTGCGGGCACCGGCTTTTGAACGCACACCACGGCAGGACGCCCTGCACGAGATGGTGCGTGCGTGCCTGCGCGCGCGCCAGTTCAACGGCCCGGCCTATTCGGGCAGCTACTACCTGCCCATGGCCAATGGTCTGGGCATGGAAGTGATGGAGCTGTGCATGCCGCTCATCAGCGAAGGTCGGCTCAGCGGCTACACGATCGTGGTCTACAGCCTGCAGGAATTGCTGGTCGAACGTCTGGGCAGCACCTTTGCACGACGCAATCTGGTCTCCTTCACCGAAGCGGACGGCACGCGTCTGGCCTTGGCGGGCACCGACCGACGCGGCCAGCGCCTCTTTACCGCGCAGCAGCTGCTGGACCTGCCGGGCAACACCCTGGTGCTGCGCATGGATGGCCGCCGCAGCGCCCCCGACCTCTTTCCCAATGTGCTCACGGCCCTGGTCACCGCCATGTCGATCGCACTCATCACCGTGGTGGTGCTGCTGGTGCGCGACTCGCGCAGGCGCCTGAAGGCCGAGCGCGAACTGGCCGACGCCCTGGCCTTTCGCAAGGCCATGGAAAACTCGCTGGTGACCGGGCTGCGCGCCCGTGACCGGGAAGGTCGAATCACCTACGTCAACCCCGCCTTCTGTGAAATGGTGGGCTTCAGCGCCGAAGAACTGATGGGGCAAAGCGCCCCCATGCCTTACTGGCCACCCGAAATGGTGGGCGAATACCAGCAACGCCAGGCGGTGCGACTGGCGGGCAATGCCCCACCGCGCGAGGGCTACGAATCTGTCTTCATGCGCAAGGACGGCACACGCTTTCCGGTGCTCGTGATCGAAGCCCCGCTGATCAGTGCCCAAGGCGAGCAATCGGGCTGGATGAGCGCGATCCTGGACATCAGCGAGCAGCGGCGGGTGGAAGAACTCTCGCGCGCCAGCCAGGAGCGACTGCAGGCCACGGCACGCCTGGCCACCGTGGGCGAGATGGCTTCGCTGCTCAGCCACGAACTCAACCAGCCCCTGGCCGCCATTGCCAGCTACGCCAACGGCTCGCTCAACCTGCTGGACGCGCCCGAATCGGTCAGCAGCGCCATGGAGGACATTCACATGGCCTTGCAGCGCATTGCCGAACAGGCCGGGCGCGCCGGGCGCGTGATCAACAGCGTGCACGATTTCGTGCGCCGTCGCGACCAGGCGCGTGAAGGCGTAGCACCGAAAGTGCTGCTGGACGCCATTGCACCGCTGGTCAACCTGCAGGCGCGCAAGCTGGGCGTGGTGGTGCGCACCACCATTGAGCAGGGGCTGCCAACGGTGGTCTGCGACCGCACCATGGTTGAGCAGGTGCTGCTGAACCTGGCACGCAACGGCATGCAGGCCATGGACCATCCGGGCTGCCGCGAACGGGTGCTCACGCTGCGCGTGGCCAGAGCCGCCTCGAATGCACAGCAGGGCTGGCTGGAATTCAGTGTGGCCGACCACGGCAGCGGCATCGACGAGGCCGTGGCCGAGCAACTGTTCACGCCCTTCTTTACCACCAAGGCCGAAGGCATGGGCCTGGGCTTGAGCCTGTGCCGCACCGTGATCGAGCAGCACGGCGGCTACCTCGACCATGTGCCCAACACACCCACCGGCACGGTGTTCCGCTTTACCTTGCCTGCCGCCACGCAGCCAACCCCGGCCTAAAATCGGGCCATGCTCACCCTCTCCGACGCCACGGTCTACATCGTCGATGACGACGCCAGCGTGCGCGATGGCATGGCCTGGCTGTTGCGCACACGCCGGTTACTGAGTGCGCCTTTTGAAAGCGCCGAGCATTTCCTGGGCGAACTTGATGCACAGCAGGCGCGCTGGGGCGCGCAGGGCTTGCCGCAGCAGCCCGCGTGCATCCTGCTGGACGTTCGCATGCCCGGCATGAGCGGTCTGGCGCTGTTTGAGCAGCTGCTCGCACGCGGCATTGCCGCAGCCTGGCCGGTGATCTTTCTGACCGGGCACGCCGATGTGCCAACAGCGGTGGACAGCGTCAAGCGCGGCGCTTTCGATTTTTGCGAAAAACCTTTTTCCGACAACGCGCTGGTGGACCGCATCGAGCAGGCGCTGGCCCTTTCGCGTGAGCGCCTGGGCGAACGTCTGCAGCGACAGCAGCTGGAGCAGCGCCTGCAGGAGCTGACCGAGCGCGAGCGCGATGTGATGCAGCTGGTGGCCCGCGGCCTGCCCAACAAACTGATTGCCGACGAGCTGGACATCAGTGTGCGCACCGTGGAGGTTCACCGTGCCCGCGTGTTCGACAAGATGGAGGTCAAGTCGGCTGTCGAGCTGGCCAACCTGCTGCGGGAGGTGTCGTGATGCATCGCCGCACGCTGCTGACTCTGGCCGTTTTGCTGAGCGGATGTGGCACTGCCCCGCCGCGTTCATCGTCCACCCAAGCTCCACGCGCCCCGCAACCGCAACGCAATGACATCGCCTTGTTTGCGATGGGCCTGCTCGACACGCCTTACCGCTGGGGCGGCCGCGGGCCAGCCACGGGCTTTGATTGCTCCGGCCTGGTCAGCCATGTGTACCAGGAGGCGATCGGCTTTCGGGTCATGGGCTCCTCCGCCGAGCTGGGTCAGAAAGCGCGTCCTGTGCCCGCGGATCAGCTCTTGCCGGGTGATCTGGTGTTCTTCAACACGCTGGGTGCGCGCCACTCGCATGTGGGCATCTATGTGGGCGAGGGCCGCTTTGTGCATGCCAGCAACCCACGCACCGGCGTGCGCATGGACCCCTTGAGCAACCGTTACTATGCCCAGCGCTTCGAAGGCGCGGGCTCGCTGCTCGATTAAGGGGTGTCGGTGTCCTTCGGCTCGTGCTTGTCCGCTGTCTCCGGGGTCTTGAGTTCACCCTTGTGGCGCCCCGAAAACATGGTCCACCAGACAATGGCGATCAGAATGACCAGCGCCAGCAAGGCTTCGAGCAACAACAAGGTCATGCCATCCCTTTCACACAAGACAGTTTTGAGAATGTGGCTGGCCCGCGCCGTGGCCGCCGCCTTGACCCTCGGGTCGATCGGCATTGTAGGCAGCCTTTCGGGTTGCTCGAGCGCGCCGCCGGTCGTGTCCCCCCAGGCCCCGACAGCAGCACAGGACCCTCCACTGCCACCGCCCATCAGCCAGGCCAAAAGCCGCTGGGTGGCAGTGGCATGGCATGAGCTGCCCGGCTTTGAGCAGGATACCCTGCCAGAAGCCTGGCCCGCCTGGCTGCGCAGCTGCGAACGCCCGACCCAAGTGTGGCAGGCACTGTGCCCCGAACTGCGGCGTCTGACCGAGGCCAGCCCTGCCGCCCGTCGTGAGTGGCTGCGCGAGAAGCTGCAGCCCTACCGCGTCGAAAGCCACGAAGCCAGCGGCGAAGGGCTGCTGACCGGCTATTACGAACCGCTGCTTGAGGCCAGCCGCAGGCCGCAGGGCAGGTTCACCGTGCCTCTGCACGCAGCACCTGCCACGCTGGCCACGCGCAAGCCCTGGTTCACCCGACAGGAGATCGACACGAACCCCCAGGCCCGGGCCGCTTTGCGCGGCAAGGCGCTGCTTTACCTGAACGACCCGGTGGATGCGATGGTGCTGCACATCCAGGGTTCGGGCCTGGTGCAGGTGACTGAACCCGACGGCCGCGTGCGCACCGTGCGCCTGGCTTTTGCAGGCACCAACGACCAGCCCTACAAGAGCATTGGCCGCTGGCTGCTGGACCAGAACTACACGCGCGACGCATCCTGGCCCGGCATCAAGGCCTGGATCGAACGCAACCCCTCTCGCGTGCAGGAACTGCTGTGGCAAAACCCGCGCTACGTGTTCTTCCGCGAAGAGGCACTGCCCGCGGGTGACATTCCCGGCCCCAAGGGTGCGCAGGGCGTGCCACTGACGGACGGCCGCTCGATCGCGGTGGACCCCGGCAGCATCCCGTATGGCACGCCGGTGTGGCTCGCATCCAGCGGTCCGCAAACCACCCTGCAGCGGCTGGTGCTGGCCCAGGACACGGGCACCGCCATACGGGGCGCCGTGCGTGCCGACTATTACGCAGGCTCCGGCTTTGAGGCGGGCGAGCTGGCCGGACGGCTGAAACAGCCGCTGCGCCTGTGGGTGCTGTGGCCCCGATGAGCCGCCTGAATTGCCGCCCGGGTTGCGGCGCCTGCTGCACCGCGCCGTCGATTTCGTCGCCCATTCCCGGCATGCCGCAGGGCAAACCGGCGGGCGTGCCTTGTGTGCAGCTCGATGCGCAGCTGCGCTGCCGGATCTTCGGTCAGCCCGAGCGGCCCGCGGTGTGTGGCCAGCTCATGCCTTCATTGGACATGTGCGGTGCCAACGACGATGGCGGCCAGCACGCCCGGGTGTACCTTGCGCGACTGGAAGAGCTGACCCGTCCGGGCTAAGCTGGCGCCTGGCTTGAACGCAGCAGCGTGCACAGGCTTTCGGCCGCAGGGGCGGCCTCCTACAAGGCGGCCCCCCCTGTAGGAGCGAGCCCCCGCTCGCGAAAGATTCAATCTGACACGGCCATCACTTCTGACCTGGAAACGCCATGAGCAACAAACCCGACACCATGCACCCCGACGAGTGGCAGCTGCGCGTGGACCTCGCCGCCTGCTACCGGCTGGTTGCGCTCTACGGCTGGAGCGATCTGGTCTTCACCCACATCAGCGCCAAGCTGCCGGCCTCGGTCACGGGCGGGGAGGACCAGTTCCTGATCAATCCCTATGGGCTGATGTTTGACGAGATCACCGCCTCCAGCCTGGTCAAGGTCGACATGGCCTGCAACAAGGTGGGGGACAGCCCCTACCCGGTCAACCCGGCGGGCTTCGTGATCCACAGCGCCGTCCACGCGGTGCGCCATGACGCGGGCTGCGTGCTGCATACCCACACGCGCGCGGGTGTGGCCGTGAGCGCGCAAAAGCATGGCGTGCTGCCCATCAGCCAGCAAAGCACTTTTGTGCTGGCGTCTTTGGCCTACCACGACTACGAAGGCGTGGCGATCCGCGACGACGAAAAGACCCGCCTGCAAGCCGACCTGGGCAACGCCAATTATTTGATGCTGCGCAACCATGGGCTGCTGACCGTGGGCAAAACCATTGCCGACGCTTTCCTGTCGATGTACACCTTCGAGAACACCTGCCGCATCCAGGTCGACGCACTGGCCGGGCAGACCAGCGCCAGCGACCTCACGGCCGTGAACCCCCAGATCCTGGGTGGTGTGGCACATGCCATGAAAGTGCAGACCGGCGGCATTGGCGGCGGCTTTGTCTGGCCCTCGTTGCTGCGCAAACTGCAGCGCGAGAACCCTGGCTACGACGTTTGATTTTTGAACTGTTGACGAACATGAGCACACTCTTCGAACCCGTCCAGGCCGGTGGCCTGCAGCTGGCCACCCGCATCGCCATGGCGCCTCTCACACGCAACCGTGCGCCGGGCGCGCTGGCCAATGCCCGCATGGCCGCGTATTACCGCCAGCGCGCCAACCCGGCCACGGGGGCAGGGCTCATCATCACCGAAGCCACCGCCATCAGCCACCAGGGCCAGGGTTATTCGGACGTGCCCGGCATCTGGAGCGCCGAGCAGGTGCAGGCCTGGAAGCAGGTGACCGATGCGGTGCATGCCGAGGGCGGCAAGATCGTGATGCAGCTGTGGCATGTGGGCCGCGTCTCGCACACCAGCCTGCAGCCCGGCGGCGCAGCCCCCGTGGCGCCCTCGGCCATCACCGCCAAGACCAAGACCGTGCTGGTGACGGATGGCAAGGCGCAGTTTGTCGAGACCTCGGCCCCGCGCGCGCTCGACGCCAGCGAGCTGCCCGGCATCGTGCAGGACTACCGCCGTGCCGCGACCCATGCGATGGCCGCCGGGTTTGACGGCGTGGAAGTGCATGCGGCCAATGGCTACCTGATCGACCAGTTTTTGCGCAGCGGCAGCAACCAGCGCAGCGACGCCTATGGCGGTTCGATCGACAACCGTGCCCGCTTTCTGGGTGAAGTGATGCAGGCCGTGGTGGCCGAAATCGGCGGTGCGCGCACCGGCATCCGCCTCTCGCCCGTCACCCCCGCCAACGACGCCAGCGACGAGCAGCCCCAGCCGCTGTTTGAGCAGGTGGTGCGGCAGCTGGGCCCGCTGGGCCTGGCCTATGTGCACGTGATCGAAGGCTCAACCGGCGGCCCGCGCGAGCACCAGCAAGGCCCCGCAGCTTTTGACTACGCCGCATTGCGCAGTGCCTACCGCACGGCAGGCGGGCAGGGCGCCTGGATGGTGAACAACGGCTACGACCTCGCGCTGGCCCGGCAATCGCTGGCCGAAGGCGCCGACATCGTGGCCTTTGGCCGCCCCTTCATCGCCAACCCGGACCTGGGCGCGCGCCTGAAAGCGGGCGGGCCCTTCAACACGCTGGACCGCGCCACGCTGTACGGCGGCGGCGATGCCGGTTACCTGGATTACCCGACGCTGGGCTGATCAGCCCAGGCCGATGGGCGCCGGTGCCCGCTGCACGATCAGGCCAAACAGGTTTTCGTATTCGGCCGTGGGCGGGTATTTGCCAGTCAGCGGGTCGGCGTTCTTTTCAAAAGCGGCGTCGATCTCGGCCCAGTCGCTGGCGCTCAGGGTGTTTTCGGCTTCGGGCAGGATGACTTCTTCTTCGAGCTTCATGTGGTCGAGGTAGAAGTCGATGTACTTGGTGAAGGCCTCCTGAAACGCGGCACGGCGTGACGGGCCCAGCAGTTCCCAGGCCATCAGCAAATGCTGCAGCTCGCGCGCGGCTTTCTCGCTGTACATGTGGTCGCGTTCGAGCCGGTCGATGGCGCCCAGCACCTTGGGCGAGGCCTTGACCACCTTGGGAAACAGCAGGTTCGATTCCTTGGGGTGGTGCAGACGCTCGGGGTATTCGTCGATGTAGAAGAGCATGGCGCGCACCACATCGAAGAAGTTCTTGCGGCTCTCGTCGGGCCCACGCTCGACCAGCATGCGCATGGACTGGAGCATGGCCGCCAGGCTGGCGTGTTCGTCGCGGATGATTTGCAGGCTGCGGGGCTGGGCCATGGTGTCTCTCCTCAATAACTGGACACCAGTGTGCAGGGCCTGCGTCCAGCCGTTCCTGATTCAGGTCAAGAAACGGGGTATTAACCGACCGATCGGTCGGGAAATTTCCAGCGTTTGAGCATCAGGGCGTTGGTCATCACGCTGACCGAGCTGAGCGCCATGGCACCACCGGCGATGACAGGGCTCAGGTAGCCCAGCGCCGCCAGCGGGATGCCCGCCGTGTTGTAGGCAAAGGCCCAGAACAGGTTCTGGCGGATCTTGGCCACCGTGCGCGCCGAGATGTCGAGCGCTGCGCCCACCAGCGCCACATCGCCGCGCATGAGGGTGATGCCCGCGGCGTGCATGGCCACGTCGGTGCCATTGCCCATGGCCAGGCCCACATCGGCGGCGGCCAGAGCCGGGGCGTCGTTCACGCCATCGCCCACCATCGCCACCACACGGCCGCCTTCGCGCAATCGGGCCACGGCCTGCGCCTTGTCGCTGGGCAGGACCTCGGCCAGCACCTCGCCGTTTTCGGGCCGCAGACCCAGGCGGCGGGCCATGGCTTCGGCAGCGGCGCGGTTGTCGCCCGAAATCATGACCAGCTGCAGGCCCCGCGCGCGCAAGGCGTCCAGCGCTTGGCGGGCCCCGGCTTTGGGCTCGTCGCCAAAGGCCATGAGCAGCAGACCTTGCACGCCCACCGGTGTGCGCTCGGCCAGCGCAGACAGGCTGGCGCCTTGCTGCTGGAACTGCGCGACCTCGGCTTGCCAAAGCTGCGTGTCCAACCCCTCTTCGTGGAGCCAGCGCAGGCTGCCCAGCAACAGCTCGCGCCCATCCACATGGGCCGTGACGCCGCGCCCCGGCACGGCCTGCACATCGCTTGCCACGGGCAAGGCCATGCCTTGCGCGGCTGCCACGACCGCCCGCGCCAGCGGGTGTTCGCTGCCGCTTTGCACCGCGGCGGCGAGCGCCAGCACGGCCGCGGCATCGTGGCCGGGTGCAGCCGCCTGGCCCACCAGGCGCGGCTGGCCCACGGTCAGCGTGCCGGTCTTGTCAAAAGCCACCGTCTGCACCTTGTGCGCCATCTCCAGCGCCTGTGCGTCCTTGATCAGGATGCCGTGTTTCGCGGCAACCCCGGTCCCCGCCATGATGGCCGCCGGTGTGGCCAGGCCCAGCGCGCAGGGGCAGGCGATCACCAGCACCGCCACCGCGTGGATCAGCGCATGTTCATACCCTGCACCCAGCCAGAGCCAGGCCAGACCGGTGACGAGCGCGATCAGCAACACCACGGGCACAAACACTTCGGCCACCTGGTCCACCAGGCGCTGGATCGGGGCCTTGGCGGCCTGCGCATCTTCGACCAGGCGGATGATGCGCGAGAGCACCGTTTCGTGGCCCACGGCCGTGACCTGCATGCGCACCAGGCCTTCGCCGTTGATGGCGCCGCCCGTCACTTCTGCGCCAGTGGCTTTGGCCACGGGCAGGGGCTCGCCGGTCAGCATGGATTCGTCGACCTGGGTGCGTCCTTCCACCAGCAGGCCATCGACCGCAAAACGCTCACCGGGGCGAACGACCAGCAGGTCACCCACACGGATTTCTGCCACCGGCACGTCCTGCTCGCCTTCGTCGGTGAGCAGGTGGGCGGTGTCGGGGCGCAAGGCGTGCAGGGCACGGATGGCTTCGGTGGTCTGGCGCTTGGCGCGGGCTTCGAGCCACTTGCCCAGCAGCACCAGGGTGATCACGACGGCGGAACCTTCAAAGTACAGGTGCGGTGCATGGCCCTCGTGCGCGGTCAGCCACAGCCACACCGACAGCAGCCAGCCCGCCGTGGTGCCGATCGACACCAGCAGGTCCATGTTGCCGGTGAGCGCCTTGAGCGCGTGCCAGCCCGCCTTGTAAAAGCGCGCGCCCAGGATGAACTGCACCGGCGTGGCCAACGCGAACTGGGCCCAGGCAGGCAGCATCCAGTGCTTGCCCAGCAGATCCCCCAGCATGGGCAAGACCAGCGGCGCCGACAGGACCAGGCCCCAGGCCACGGGCGTAAAACCTGCCCAAGGGCTGGAGGCCTGCATGGATTCGGTCTCGCTGGTGGCACGCGGTTCATAGCCCGCATCGCGAATCGCACGGCGCAGCACGCCTTCACTCGTGTCCGGACTGCTCACCGTGATGTGGGCCGATTCGGTGGCCAGATTGACCGCCGCCGCCTGCACGCCCGGCACTTTCTTCAAGGCGCGTTCCACCCGGGCCACGCACGAAGCACAGGTCATGCCGCCAATGCCGATGTCGTAGGTCTGCCGGGGAGAATTGATCTGTGTCATGTAGGGGGTCCGCTGCACGGGTATGCTTGTGCCATACCACCAAGGGTACAAATCGAGGATACACCCATGAAACAGGTTTTTGATGTGCAGGGCATGAGCTGCAACCACTGCGCCAAGGCCGTCACCAAGGCCGTTCAACAACTCGATCCGCAAGCGCAGGTCCAGGTGGATCTGGCTGGCCAGAAAGTCGAAGTGGAGTCCACGCAGGCGCGCGAAGCGATTGCCAGGGCGATTGCCGACGAAGGCTACGCGGTCGCCGCCTGAAGATTCACTGAAGGAGCATTCCCATGAAAACCAACGTCGGCGGCATCGACCGCATCGCACGCATCGTCATCGGTGCTGTGCTCGTGATCCTGGCCGCGACCGGCAAAGTCGGTGTTTGGGGCTGGATCGGCCTGTTGCCGCTGGCCACTGGCGCGCTGGGCTGGTGCCCGCCCTACAGCCTGCTGGGCATCAACACCTGCAAGAACCGCAACGTGTCCTGATGTTCCCCTGTGCCGCGGGCTTTTGCGCTCTGCGGCATGATCTGGGGCATGAATGTTTCCTCTGCCCCTTTCACGGCGCAACACCCGCGCCCTGTTGAAACCCTGATCACGGGCCGTCCCACGCGCGACGGCGCGGGCGTACGCCTGACCCGTGTGCTGACCAGCGATCTGCAGCAGCGGCTCGACCCGTTCCTGATGCTCGACAACTTTGCGAGCGATGACCCCAAGGACTACGGCGCCGGTTTTCCCGATCACCCGCACCGGGGTTTCGAGACGGTGACCTACATGATCGCTGGCCGCATGCGCCACCAGGACAGCGGTGGCGGTGAAGGCCTGCTGCAAAACGGCGGCGTGCAATGGATGACTGCCGGACGGGGTCTGGTGCACAGCGAGATGCCCGAGCAGGAAGAAGGCCGCATGGAAGGTTTCCAGCTGTGGCTGAACCTGCCCTCGCACCAGAAGATGTGCGCGCCCTGGTACCGCGACATCCAGAGCGCGGACATACCGGAACTGACCACGCCCGAAGGGGTGCTGATGCGCGTGATCGCAGGCCAGAGCCACGGCGTGCAAGGGGCCATGCACCGCCCGGCCAGTCAATACCCGACCGATCCGCTGTACCTGGACCTGCATTTCTCGGGCGATCAGACCTTCAGCCAGCCCCTGCCCGCCAGCCACAATGCGTTTGTGTATGTGTACCGCGGGCAATTGGATGTGCTGGCAGCACCAGGCGCCACCAGCGTGCCCGTGCAGCGCATGGCCATTCTGGCCAACGAGGGCGATGGCGTCACGCTGCAGGGCCAGGCGGGCACGCGCGCATTGCTGATCGCGGGCCAGCCGCTGCGTGAGCCGATCGCGCAGTACGGTCCCTTTGTCATGAACACCCGTGAAGAATTGATGCAGGCCGTGCACGATTTCCAGTCCGGCCGCTTTGGCCGCTGAGCCTCAGGCAGGGGGTGTCGCAGACACCTGTTGCAACACAGCTTTACAAAACTCTGCTTGGTTGCCGCGCTGCCGTTACAAGGGGGGCGCACACTCCTGATCAACCTGATGACGGTCGTCACAGGCCCACCTTCAAGGAGTTGACAATGAAAGCACTGCGCACATCCCTGATCACCACTGGCCTGCTGGCTGCACTGGCCGGTTCGGCCATGGCCCAGATGGGCCCGGGTGGCATGCCCGGCCCTGATGGGCACCACGGCCCGCGCATGGAAAAAATGCGCGAACACATGGGCGAGCGCCACAAGCAGCATCTGGCCGATCTCAAAGGCAAGCTCAAGCTGCAGCCCAATCAGGAAGCCGCCTGGAACACTTTTGAGCAAGCCATGCAGCCGCCCGCTCCCCCTGCTGCCCGCCCGGATCGTGCCGCCATGGAAAAGCTGACGACACCCGAGCGCATTGACCAGATGCAGGCCCTGCACGCCCAGCGCGAAGCCGAGATGAAAAAGCGCGGCGATGCCACCAAGACCTTTTATGCCGGTCTGACCCCCGAGCAGAAAAAGACTTTCGATGCAGAGACCGCGCGTTTCATGGCCGGTGGCCCGGGCATGCGAGGCCACCACCACTGACCCCTGCCAATTGACATGGGTCAAGACGGGCCCGGGAACGGCCCGATAAGCTCGATCCATGTCAACCCACACCCCTCCCGGCGGCGGCAAGCCTGCGCCTGCCTTGCTGCCCCCCATCCTTGCAGTTGAACCCGACCAGCCACTGCGCTGGCTGGTGCTTGGCTTTCGAGACCTGGCTCGCAACCCCTGGTTGAGCATGGCCCATGGCCTGGCCATGACGCTGGCGGGCTGGCTGATCACCTGGCTGGCCTTTGATCAATTCTGGGTTTTGGTGAGCCTGATTTCAGGCTTCATGGTCGGTGCCCCCGTGCTGGCCACCAGCCTGTATGCCATGAGCCGTGCCATGGAGCGTGGCGAAGAGGTGAGCTTCGGTCTGCTGGTGCGCACCTGGACACGTTGGCAACTCAAGCTGCAGATACAGCCCGACAGCTACTGGGCACTGATTCGCTTCGGACTGCTGCTGGCCCTGGCTGCCGCAGGCTGGGTGTTCACCTCTTCGGCCTTCATCCACCTGATGGCACCCGTGCCCATCCAAACCCCCATGGATTTCATCCGGCATGTCGTGGCCAGTCAGGACCACCACCTGTTTGAAATCTGGCTGGCCCTGGGGGGTCTGATGGCAGCGCCGCTGTTTGCGTCGAGTGTGGTGTCCATGCCCATGCTGCTGGACCGCCGCGTGACGGTACTTGAAGCCGTGCTGACCAGCTGGAAAGCCGTGTTGACCTACCCGATCACGATGGCCCTGTGGGCTTTCCTGCTGATGGGAATGACCGCTCTGGGGATCTTCTCGCTCTACCTGGGTCTGATCCTGGTGGTGCCCTTGCTGGGCCACGCCAGCTGGCATGCCTACCGCGAACTGGTGGATGTCAGCGAATTGCCCTCACGGCTGGACGATGAGGACCAAGCATGATGGGGTTTTCGGAAGAACAGTTCGCCTGGTTTGGTCTGACGATCGGTGTCGGGGCCTTCATGCTCTACATGCTGTTCATCATTGGACAGCTGGCCTGGGAGTCCAAGGCAGGGAAATTTGGTACTTTTGTGATTTTTTTAGGACTGGCCTTCGGAATGGTGGGTTTCATTGCCAAGGGTGTCATTCAGTGGCTGATCGATACCCACTGAAAAAAATTTCTGAACAAAGCTGTGGATAAAAAAAGGGCAAGCCTGCAGTTATCCACAGCCCAGCGACCCGGTGCCAAGTTGTTCATCTGAACGGTACAAACAGAAATCAGACACATGCACATGATTGAAAAACATGCAAGTCATTGTCATTCATGGAAATTTTCTGGTTTTCCACATCAAGCGGCAAGCCTTAACTACTACCACTAATCTGAGATAAGAAAGAAAGAGAACAAGAAGGACAAGCCTCTTTCCTGCATGCGCAAACAGGCTGTTAAGATCTGGCTTTTCCAGTCTCCACATCCATGCCCACCACGCCTGACACCAGTTCCGCCTACGACATCAAAAGTGCGGACATGCCTTTGGTGGCTTTTCAGCTCAAATCAGCCAATTTGAGCGAAGTGGATGCCGCACTTGCGGAACAATTGCGAGAAACGCCAGGTTTTTTTGACCAGGACCCGGCACTGATCGACCTGGATACGCTGCCAACACAGGAAACAGCCATCGATTTCCCTGCTTTGGTTGAAATTCTTCAAAAAAACGGCTTGCGACCCGTGGCTGTCAAATCAGCCCGTGCAGACTGGCTGGCATTGGCAAAGGCATCGGGTCTGGTGGTGGCCGACGATGCCCGCATCCGTCGGCAGGCGCCAGTACCGCAAACACCTGTTGCACCAGCCATGCCAGCCTTGTGTGAGGCCATGGTGCTTGACCGCCCTTTGCGATCAGGCCAGCAGTTTTATGCCAAAGGGCGCGACCTGGTTGTGCTGGCCATGGTCAACCCCGGTGCCGAAGTGCTGGCGGACGGCAATATCCATGTGTATGCACCCTTGCGCGGCAAAGCCATTGCCGGTGCGCGTGGGTATACCGGTGCCCGCATCTTTGCCCAGAACATGGACCCTGAACTGATTTCGATCGCAGGTGTTTACCGCACCAGCGAAAATCCCTTGCCAGCCGATATTCGTGGCCATGCTGCACAGGTTTCCCTTCAGATGGGGGCCGATGGCGAACGCCTGGTCATCGCTGCACTCAAGGCATGACCTGACCCAAAACATTTTTCCTCACTGAAAGAAAACCCATGGCAAAAATCGTTGTAGTGACTTCCGGCAAGGGCGGGGTGGGCAAGACCACCACCAGTGCCAGCTTCGCCACCGGTCTGGCCCTCAAGGGGTTCAAGACAGCCGTGATCGACTTTGACGTGGGTCTGCGCAACCTGGACCTGATCATGGGTTGCGAGCGCCGCGTGGTGTATGACTTCATCAACGTGATCCACGGCGAAGCCAATCTCCACCAGGCCCTGATCAAGGACAAGCAGTGTGAAAACCTGTTCGTGCTGGCCGCTTCGCAGACGCGCGACAAGGATGCCCTGACCCAGGAAGGCGTGGAAAAAGTCCTCAAGGATCTGGCCGAGATGGGTTTTGACTACATCGTCTGCGATTCCCCTGCGGGCATCGAGACGGGTGCCTTGATGGCCATGCACTACGCTGACGAAGCGCTGGTGGTGACCAACCCCGAAGTGTCCTCGGTGCGTGACTCGGACCGCATTTTGGGCATGCTCAGCAGCAAGACCAAGCGTGCTGTGGAAGGTCTGGAGCCGATCAAGGAGCACCTCCTGATCACCCGCTACAATCCCAACCGGGTGGAAGACGGCCAGATGCTGTCGCTGCAGGACATTCAGGACATCCTGCGCATCAAGCTGATCGGCGTGATTCCCGAGAGCGAGAACGTGCTGCAGGCCTCCAACCAGGGCACGCCCGCCATCATGATGAACGGCAGCGACGTGTCCGAGGCTTACAAGGACGTGATCGACCGCTTCCTGGGCGAAGACAAACCCATGCGCTTCACCGAAGCTGAAAAGCCCGGTTTCTTCAAGCGCCTGTTCGGGAGCAAGTGACCATGTCTTTCCTCTCCTTCCTCCTCGGCGAGAAGAAAAAGACGGCCAGTGTGGCCAAGGAACGCCTGCAAATCATCCTGGCCCATGAACGCAGTGGCCGCAATGCTGCAGAGCCCGATTACCTGCCCGATCTGCAGCGTGAGCTGGTGGCGGTCATCAGCAAGTACATCCACATCAATCCGGACGACATCAAGGTCAACCTGGAGCGCCAGGACAACCTCGAAGTGCTGGAAGTCAAGATCGAGCTGCCCGAAGCGCGCTGATCCAACCGCGCAGGCGCCTGCACTCGCGATGGTTTGAACACCATTGGGGTGCAGCCTTCTGCACAAAACCAGTTCTTGTAGGAGCGAGCCCCTGCTCGCGAAACCTTCGGCCGCAGGGGCGGCCTCCTACAAAGTTCGGCTGGCTTACAGCAACTGTTTCCATTGCAGGCGCGCGGCCTGCAGGTTGCGCTCTTTCACATGGCCAAAGCCCTTGATGCCCTCGGGCACGCGGGCAATCTCGATCGCCTTGGCATGGCTGCCTGCGTTCAGTGAAGCCAGCAGGCCGTTCACGATGCCCATGTATTCACCGATGAGTGCGCGTTCGGTGCGGCGCTCTTCGGTGTAGCCAAACACATCGAGCGCCGTGCCGCGCAGGCCCTTGAGTGCGGCAAGCAGCCTGAAGCCGGTCAGCATGCCCGGACCGTACTTTTTCTTGACCAGCTGTCCTTTGTCGTTGCGCTGGGCCAGCAGCGGCGGGGCCAGGTGGTAATGCACCTTGAAGTCCCCTTCAAACTGCTCGGCAATGCGCTCGATGAAGCCGGTCTGGGTGTGCAGACGCGCCACTTCGTACTCGTCCTTGTAGGCCATGAGCTTGAACAGGTTATTGGCCACGGTTTCGCTCAGCACGGTTTTGCCCAGTGGCGCTTCGGCCTGGCGCACGCGCTCTACAAAGGCGCTGTAGCGCTGGGCGTAGGCAGTGTTCTGGTAGTCCGTCAGGTAAGCCACGCGCTTGGCGATCCGCTCGTCGAGCGTGTCGCGTTTTTTGAACGCAATGATCTGCGCCGGTTGCAGCGCCGCCATGACTTTGTCGGGATGCACGGCCGCATGGCGGCCCCATTCGAAAGCCATCTGGTTGTTGGCCACCGCCACTTCATTGAGTTCCATGGCCCGCACCAGGGAGGCCCGCGAGAGCGGCACCCAGCCCTTTTGCCAGGCGTAGCCCAGGATCATCGGGTTCACGTAAATCGTGTCGCCCATGAGCTCCTTGGCCATGCGGTCGGCATCGAAGGTGCTGACGCTCTCTTGCCCAACCTGCTGCGCAATTTCGGCCACGCATTGCTCGGCGGGGTTTTGCCAGTTGCCGTTCTTCACGAAAGCCGCGGTGGGGGTGCTGTGGCTGTTGAGGGCCACATGGGTGCGGCCCTCGCGCATGCGCAGCAGGGTTTCCTTGCCTGCGGTCACGATCGGGTCGCAGCCAAAGATCAGATCGGCCGTGGCCATGCCCACGCGGGTGGTGCGGATGTCGGTCTGGGTGTTGGCCACGATCACATGGCTCCAGGTGGCGCCGCCTTTCTGGGCCAGCCCTGCAGCGTCCTGCGTGACGATGCCTTTGCCTTCGATGTGCGCGGCCATGCCCAGCAGTTGGCCGATGGTGATCACACCGGTGCCCCCTACGCCTGCGACCACCATGCCCCAGGGGTGCTGCAGATCGGGCTGTGCGGGTTCGGGCAGTTCACCCAAAGCGGCGGGCGAAGCCGCCTGTGATTTGGCTTTCTTTTTGAGCTGACCGCCTTCGATGGTGACAAAACTGGGGCAAAAACCTTTGAGGCAGCTGGTGTCCTTGTTGCACGTGCTCTGGTTGATGGTGCGCTTGCGGCCGAATTCGGTTTCCAGTGGCTCCACCGAAAGGCAATTCGATTGCACACCACAGTCGCCACAGCCTTCGCACACGGCTTCGTTGATCATGACGCGCACGGCAGGGTCGACCATGGTGCCGCGCTTGCGGCGGCGGCGCTTTTCGGTGGCGCAGGTCTGGTCGTAAATGATGACCGTGGTG
>JACCDS010446547.1_pt1 | contig 24953 bp, 9 predicted proteins | sample 7446441 | NCBI WGS metagenome assembly JACCDS01 (sample SAMN15323445, study PRJNA562643) | freshwater metagenome | isolation source: river surface water | place: USA:Blue River Watershed | collected 2017-08-17 | reverse complement strand
CCGGAACAGTACATTCCCGAAGCAGGTATGCCCGGCAAAAACTGGGAATCGTGCATGACCATCAATGGTACTTGGGGCTATAATGCCAACGACCACCAATGGAAACCTACCGAAACCTTAATTCGGAATTTGATTGATATTGCTTCAAAAGGAGGCAATTATTTGCTCAATATTGGCCCCGATGCTACGGGCACAGTGCCGGCCCCATCTGTAGAACGCTTACTAGCTATGGGTAAATGGTTGAAAGTAAATGGCGAAGCTATTTATGGTACTGCTGCTAGTCCTTTTGCTGAAGTAAAGTGGGGAAAAATTACCCAAAAAGCGGTAGGTGGCAGCACCAAATTGTATTTACATGTGTATCGGCATCCGCAAAATGAACCGTTGGTATTATCGGGACTTACCAACCGCATCATCAAAGCGTATCCTTTGGCGCAGCCCACTCAAAAAATACCGCTGCGCAAACAAGCGGCCGATGTGTTGTTGAATGTAAGCAGTGTTACCCCAACCGACTATGCAACGGTGGTGGTGGTAGAAATTGCAGGCAAGCCCGAAGTGGTACAGGCACCTACTATTCATGCTACGGCTACATCGTTTATTCACCAATTGCCCCTGACAATAAAGGCCAAGGGCGAAGTGCATTATACCACAGATGGCAGCTTGCCCAATGCGGCATCGCCTGTGGCAAAAGATAGTTTGTGGTTATTCCCTAACACGAGTTTTGTACTAAAAGCACAGGTTTTTGAACAGCAAAAGCCGGTAAGTGGTATTGCTGAACAGCCATTTACAAAAGTTACGCCGCTTCAACCCGTCATCAAACAAAAGCAAGGGCTACAATATGCTTATTACGAAGGCGAATGGAACCAACTACCGGATTTTTCTACCATGAAAGCCCTCCACAGTGGTGTTGCCGAAACTATTGGTACCGAAATGAAAAAAAGAGAAAAACAATTTGGAATGGTGTTTAGCGGGTATTTAAAAATAACGCAAACCAACATATATACATGGTTCCTTTCTTCCGACGATGGCAGTTGCTTATTGATAGATGATCAGGTGGTTATTGCCAACGACGGCCTACACGGAATGGAAGATAAAACGGTGGAATTACCACTAGCCGAAGGGCTCCATACCTTCAAGCTATGTTATTTTCAGCAAGAGGGTGGAAGCGGATTGCAGTTGCATTGGCAACCACTTGGTGCAGCTCGGAGTGCGATTGACAAGCAGTATTTTATTCACTAGGTTACCCAATGATGCTACAAACAACTAGTACATTCGGGCAAATAGATATAACAACGGATGGCCTCAATTGCATCCTTTAACAGTAAACCAACGATTACATATGAAACAAAAAGCACCCAAAGTGGTATGGTTAATGCACTTGTTGTTAGCCGGCATGTGGTTGCTCCCCTTTTCCGCAACTGCAAAGGCAGCCGTTAACCCAACTGTGGTGGTAAAAAGTCCCAATAGGCAGTTGTATATCAAAATATATGTGAACGAAGCACACCAATGGGTGTACGAAGTGACAAAACAACAACAAACCATTATTGCACCATCGCATTTGGGATTGCTGCTCGATAGCATCGATTTCAGTAAGGATATTGCCATAACAAGCTACTCCAAACCCACCTTTATTAACGAATCGTACCCCATTTTTGGCAACCACGCTATGGCACACAACCGTGCCAACGAAGTGGTACTGACAGTCAATAAAAATGAAGTAGCACTGCAACTGTATGTGCGTGTGTACAACGATGGCGTTGCCTTTAGGTATGGCTTGCCCAATACTGCACAGTATTTACAAAAAGAGTTAACCACTTGGAATATAGATACTACAAAAACAACTATTGCTTGGAGTGAGTTTAGCCATTGCTACGAGGGCGTGAGCAAAGTAACAGCTATGGCGCAATTGAAACCAATGCAACTACTTATGCCACCGGTTACTTGCTTGGTAAACAATTACTATGTTTCAATTTCGGAAGCCGATTGCGAAACCTTCTCCGATATGGCAATGCATTACACCACCAACGGTTTACAAGCCATATTCCCTTTTGCCAAAAAAGGATGGGCAATTGTTAAGAATACACAACCCAATAGCAACTTAAATGGCCTTTATCGTAGTCAGCAGGTATCGCCGTGGCGTTCCATCATCATTGCTAGCGATGTAAATACGTTGGTAAACAGCGATTTAATTTCCAACTTATGTAAGGCACCTGCCAAAGACAGCGATTTTTCTTGGGTAAAGCCGGGGCGATGTTTGTGGCAATGGTGGAGTGACGGAGCACCAAAACAAGCAGAACAACAACAATGGTTTGATGCTGCAGCAAAACTAAAGTGGGAATATTATTTAATAGATGAAGGCTGGCGCGATTGGCGTCAAGCAGGTAAAGACCAATGGCAGCTATTGGCCGAAGCGGTAGCTTATGGCAAATCGGTAGGTGTAAAATCGATTGTTTGGGTAGACTCTAAAGAAATGCCAACGGCAACCAAACGCCGCGAATACCTGAAGCGTATTAAAGCACTTGGTGCCGATGGTATTAAAATTGATTTTATTCCGGATGCTACAGCCGAACGCATGCAATGGTACATGGAAAGTATACAAGATTGTGCCAATTTGCAATTGATGGTCAATTTTCATGGCAGTGTAAAACCAACCGGTATCAACAGAACATATCCGAACGATATAACCCGAGAAGCTGTTCGTGGCAACGAATTTCACATGATTCGTTACCAACGCATACAACCACTCAGCCACGATGTAAGTTTGCCATTTACCCGCTTATTAACAGGCCCTGCCGACGTTACTCCGGTAATGCTCAATCCTAGAGAGTTGGCAACCGCTAAATTTACATGGGCACATGAGTTGGCACAAGCTATTGTCTATCTATCGCCCTTAACGCATTTTGCCGATCACTACCAATATTATCTCCAAAGTCCTATGTTCGATTTGTTGCAACAATTGCCCACTTTTTGGGACGAAACACGCGTTTTGCCTTCCACAAAAATGGGGCAGGTGGTCGTTTTTGCACGAAGAAAGGGCAAAACTTGGTGGATAGGGGCCTTAAATGGTGAAAAAGAACAAACCGTGACTATTCCCGTAGATTTTTTATCTAAAACAGCTAAGGCCACGCTTATTTTTGATTCAGAAAAAGGATTTGCTGCCATTAATCGGATAGAAGAAACCATCAAAGCGCCCAAAAACATAACGGTAAAAATGGCTGCCGGTGGTGGTTTTGTGGCCAAAATGGAACAGTAAGGTTACATAATGTCACAGCTTGCATAGTTTAAAAGGCTTGTGTAAATGGAAAAGGATAAAATAGTGAAGTTATATGATAATGAAACCATCAAAATATAGGCTGCAGGTAGTTAATATTGTATCGCCCCAACGAGCCATATACATGTGTAGTACTACCACCGTTAGTAACAAAAAGCCGGTTTCGAGCAGCATCAATCGCTTCTTGGGTAGTTGCTGTTTGGTACTTTTCGGTTCAATCATGGTTGCGGCGCAGCCTGCTATGCGGGCAATACAAACGTTTACGGGCAAGGAAGTGGTGCTCAGCCAATCGTGGATACAACAAAGGGCCTTGCTCAATAACCAATATTTACACCAACTAAATGCCGATAGGCTGCTGCACAATTTTCGGGTAAATGTGGGTATCGCCTCCACCGTACAGCCGCTTGAAGGATGGGAACACCCAAAAGTAGGTTTGCGAGGCCACTTTACCGGTCACTATTTATCTGCATGCAGTTATGCAATTTACAATACAGGCGATACCGGTTTGCAAAACCGATTGCAATACATGGTAAAAGCATTGGCCGAATGTCAGCAAAAAGCGGGAGGGTATTATTTAAGTGCTTTTTCGGAAAAAGATTTTGACATATTGGAGAAACAATTTGGCGGTGTTTGGGCACCTTATTATACCTATCATAAAATCATGCAAGGCATGCTAGATGCTTATACTTATGGTGGAAATCAACAAGCATTAGCCGTAGTAAAAAATATGGCTACCTATGTACAGCGCCGTATGGCCAAGCTGTCGCCCGAAACTATTGAAAAAGTATTGTACACACCGCAAGCCAATCCGGGCAACGAAGTAGGTGGCATGAACGATGTATTGCACCAACTATATGCTGTTACAAAAGATACGCAGCATTTGCAATTGGCCAAATTATTTGATAGGGATTGGTTTAGCAAACCATTAATGCAAAACAAAGACATACTCTCCGGACTGCATGCCAACACACATTTGGTATTGGTGAATGGCTTTGTGCAACGCTATAAAAATACCCGTGAAAATGATTATGGTAAAGCAGCATTTCATTTTTGGGATATGCTGATGTACCACCATGCATTTGTAAATGGAAGCAGTAGCGGTCCAAGGCCTATTGCCACCACTTCAACCGCCAAAACTGCCGAACATTGGGGCAAAGCAGATGTGTTAAGTACAACGCTAACAGACGAAATTGCAGAGTCTTGCGTATCGCACAATACCCAAAAATTAACAAGTGCCTTATTTCAACTATCCGGTCAAGTGCAATATGCACAGTCGTATATGAATACCTTTTATAATGCAGTGATGGCATTGCAAAATGCCGAAAACGGACAGGTAGTGTACCATTTGCCCCTAGCATCGCCACGAAAAAAAGTATTTTTAAAAGAGAATGATTTTAAATGTTGTAACGGTACCGGCATAGAAGCATTTGCAAACCTCAACAGCAATGTGTATTTCCACGAAAAAGATACCCTTTGGATAAACCTCTACGTGCCGTCGCAATTAAATTGGGCGTCGAAGGGGATGACGCTCCAACAAAGCGGCAATTTTACCGAATTGGGTAAAGTGCGCATCCAATTGCAAGAAGCGCAGCCAAAACAAACCACTATTAAATGTTTGGTTCCCGATTGGGCAGACCCTAAGGAAGTACAAATAACCATCAATGGAATACCGGTTCCTTCCAAAGTCATTCATCGTGGATATGCTACTTTGCAGCGTGTATGGAAGGCGGGCGATGTGGTAGAAATGACGTTTAAACTAAAAATACGTTGCGTAAGTATGCAAGACGATGCCAACATAGTTGCCTTTTATTACGGGCCTACTTTATTGGCATTTGAAACGGATAAGGAGTTGGTATTAAAGGGTACAAGTAAGGAAATTGTAACATCCATTAAACAGGATGCAAGCAATCTTCGTTTTCAAATGACCAATAACCAACAAAACTTTCGATTGGTGCCTTTTTACCAAATTACCAAAGCTAGTTATGGGGTGTATGCCACTATTAGAAACGATTACTAAAGCTACCTAGTAGTTCCTGGCGCTGAATATCTAGCCCCGATAGCAACGGATAGCCCGGTGAGGCCTTGTGCCATGGCTGTGTGCCGGACTATGAGTGGATAGCGGGACTGTGGTTGAATAGAGAAATCTGTGTTGAGCTACAAAAAAACAAATTACTGATACATGAAAAAAACAATCGTTCCCATTGTGTTGATGTTATTGCCATTAGCCATATTGGCACAAACTTTTCAAAGTAAAGAAGCTCGGTTGGCATGGTGGCGCGATGCGCGTTTTGGTATGTTCATTCATTGGGGGCCGGTAACGCTCAAAGGAAAAGAAATTAGTTGGTCGCGCGGGGGACAAATACCTATTCGGGAATATGATAGTTTGTATTTGCGGTTTAATCCTACTCAGTTCGATGCACAAGCTTGGGTACGCATAGCCAAAGCCGCCGGTATGAAATATATGGTACTTACCACCAAGCACCACGATGGATTTTGTTTGTGGAACAGTAAGCAAACTCCGTATAACATACTCAATACGCCTTTTCAGCGCGATGTAGTAAAAGAACTGGCCGAAGCTTGCCAACAACAAGGCATGCCCTTTGGTGTGTATTATTCCACCTGCGATTGGTACCACCCCGATTTTCCGGTAACGAGTCCGGGAGGTGGGAAGAAAAGAGAAAAAAGTAATATAGATGCCTATACCAATTATTTAAAAAGGCAAATTGCCGAATTGATGCTTAATTACGGGCCGTTGGCTACTTTGTGGTTTGATGTGCCACAGCATTTTGATGCCAAACGCGGTCAGGGTGTCATTGATTTTGCACGAATTATTCAGCCCGATATCCTCATCAACAACAGAACAGGTGCTTGGGGCGATTATGACACGCCCGAACAGCGTGTAGGCAGCATGCAAATGAACCGTGCATGGGAAAGCTGTATTACTATTGCCGACCAATGGGCATGGAAACCAAACGATAAAGTAAAAACCCTACAGCAGTGTTTGCAAACCCTTATTTTGAGTGCCGCCGGCGATGGCAATTTGTTGTTTAATGTGGGTCCCGATTCCTTGGGTGTAATAGAACCTTTGCAAGTAAAGCGCCTCGAAGAAATGGGCAATTGGTTGAAGAAAAACGGCGAAGCCATTTATGGTACAAGGGGAGGACCATATTTGCCGGGACGCAATATTGCCTGCACAAGAAAAGACAGTGTGGTGTATTTACATGTGCTAAAATGGCGAAAAGGTGTGTTGTCGTTGCCTAATTTGCCTGTTGCTATTCAAAAAGCTACGTTGCTCAATGGTACTAAAATCAATGTACAACAGCAAAACGACCAACTAAACATTAGTGTTCCTAAAGCATTGAGAGATAGCATAGCCACTATTATTAAACTAACACTCAATACACCTGCTATTGATTTGGCATTAATAGATCCGCTGGATGATTACAAGGCAATCGCTTCTAATGTACACAAGAAATCTGCTCATTTTGGGGCCGATAGGTTGTTGGATAAAAGTACCGATGCTTTGTCAATTTGGCGTACCGACGATACTATTCGCACTGCTTGGGTAGAAATTGACCTGCGCAAAGAACGGCCAATAGACCAAATTACTATTAATGAACATGGTGGAGAACATATAGAACAGTTTACAATTACCTATAAAAATGCCAAAGATGAGTGGGTGTCATTGGCAGAAGGTACCAAAGTTGGACAAGCATTAACGATACCCGTTAAAAAAACCGTAACCCGTTATGTTCGGTTAAATATTCTAAAAGCCAATGCTGCACCATCGTTATCAGAAATTGATATACGTGAAGCTGATTAGTATGTTAGGTGTTTTATGATAGATAGAGCACCCTTTTTCAGACATCAAGGCGGGGGCTTTTGCAATAACCGTTACTTTGGGGTAAATATATACACATATGCCCCCGATAGCACTTGCTAAGTACCTATATTTGTACGACTGACCATTGAGATTGTTTATGCCTACAAAATTACTTGCCGTTTTGGTATTGCTGTTTGCTTGTGTTGGGCTTCAAGCGCAGGAAAACTTTGCATTTACCCGATTGGATATCAACAGAGGATTGTCGCACAATCAAATTAACAGCATATTACAGGACGATAAAGGCTTTATGTGGTTTGGTACCGAGGCCGGTTTAAACAGGTTTGATGGGTATTCCTTTAAAGTGTTTAAGTCTAAACTGCACGATACCACGTCCTTAAACGAAAACATCATACACCAATTGTGGCAACTGCCCGAAGGCAGAATGGGCGTGCTCACACGAGATGGTACTATTTGTGTGTACAATCCCATTACCGAAACGTTTCAACGCGATGCAGATGCGTATTTTAAATCGTTGGGTTTGCCAAATGCCGCTATTAAAGAAATATTGCGCGATAAAAAAGGGAATTATTGGTTTGTACACCAATATTTAGGGGTTTTCAAATACACCACCTCCAATAAATCGGTCAAATTATTTACCAACGATAGTCGGTCAAACGCTTTTTCCATCAGTTCCAACAGCATTGTTGCCGCAGCACTTGATAACAACGATGGCCTTTGGATCATCAATAAAGACGCGGTGTTGGAAAAAATAAGTATTACTGCTAATAAAGTGGTGTACCGATCCGATGCTTTGCGTAAGCAATTGACCAATAATATTAATATCAACACCAATCATACATTGTTTGTAGACAAAGACAACGAGTTGTGGATACAATTAGGGCCTCCTGCCGTGGGAATTTATTATTTCAAACCACAAAATGGTGGAACAATAGAGCATTTATCTAAAACTACCGGATTTGTACACCTCAACAACGATTTGGTAAAATGCATAGTACAAGACAACAAAGAACGTATTTGGTTAGGTACCGATCATGGTGGGATTAATGTGATTGACAAAAAGAAAAAAACCATTCGTTATGTTTTAACCAACGATGAGGATGCCAAAAGTTTGAGTCAAAATGTGATCATTTCCATGTTTAAAGACAATACGGGCATTATGTGGATTGGCACCTACAAAAAAGGCATCAATTATTTCCACGAAAATGTTTTGAAATTTCCATTATACAAACATTTGGTTTCACAACCCGGCAGCTTGCAGTACGATGATGTAAACCGATTTGTAGAAGATGCAAGCGGCAATTTGTGGATTGGTACCAATGGTGGCGGACTCATTTATTTTAATAAAACCACCGGCAAATTTGCCCAATACCTCCACAGCGAAAGCAATAGTAATAGCTTGAGCAACGATGTAATTGTGAGTTTGTGTGTAGATCATAAACAACGCTTATGGATAGGTACGTATAATGGGGGACTAGACTGCTTTGACGGCAAAACGTTTACGCATTATAAAAACAATCCACAAAATGAGAACAGCTTGATAAACAACAATGTTTGGGCCTTGCACGAAGATGCCAATAAGCAACTTTGGATAGGTACTTTGGGCGGATTGGATGTTTTGGATATGGAAAAAAACACATTCAAGCACTTTAAATCCAATAACCAAAGTTCCATTAGGTCCGATAATGTGTTTGCAATTACTGAAACCCGCAACGGAGACATTTGGATAGGTACTACCAAAGGCATAAATGTGTTGGAAAAAAATGCCAAGCAATTTATTCATTACGAGCACAATCCCAAAGTCAATAGCAGTTTAAGCAACGATAATGTGTTGGATATTTTGGAAGATAGCAAAGGCCGAATTTGGATTTGTACCTACGACGGATTGAATCTCTTTGATAAACGGTCTAAATCGTTTCGCGTTTTTAGGGCCGAAGATGGTTTGGCCGATAACAATGTTTTAAGGGTTTTGGAAGACAATTTGCACCACTTGTGGGTAAGCACTCCCAACGGCATTTCCAATATTGTTGTTAATGGAGCCATACGCAATCAAGAGGTAGTGGTACAATTTAAAAATTACGACGAAGCCGACGGACTACAATCGCGGGCATTCAACCAAAATGCGGCCTACAAAACCCGCAACGGAACCCTTGTTTTTGGCGGTGCGAATGGTTTCAATATGTTCAATCCACAAAACATCATGTCCATCAAAGATGTACCACCCGTGGTATTAACCGATTTTCAGCTATTCAACAAAAGCATTGCCATTGGTGAAGCCATCAATAGCCGTGTTATTTTAAATCAAGCCATTAATGAAACCAAAGAACTTGTTTTAAAATACAATCAAAACATTTTTTCCATAGAGTTTGCTGCCTTAACCTACGATAATCCCGAAAAAAAGAAGTACGCTTATCGGCTAGAAGGGTTCAACAAAGATTGGTTAGTTACCGATGGCAAACTGCGTAGGGCAACGTACACCAATTTGGATCCGGGTAAATATACATTTAGGGTAAAAACAGCCGATGATGAGGGCGTTTGGGGCAAAGAAGATGTGCAATTAGTGGTGTATATAAGTCCTCCCTTTTGGAAAACCGGCTTTGCCTATTTTGTTTATGTGTTGTTGGTGTTAGCCGTACTTTATTTTTCGCGCAAATTTTTGCTCGATAGGGCCAATGAACGTTTTGCAATTGCGCAAGAAAGGCAAGTTGCGCAGCACATGCACGAGATGGATTTGATGAAAATAAAATTTTTCACCAATGTAAGTCATGAGTTTAGGACGCCTTTATCGCTCATTATTACGCCCTTAGATAAAATAGTAGACAATACGGCCGATCCTAGTCAAAAAGGGCAATTACAAATGGTGCACCGCAATGCCCGTAGGTTATTGAATTTGGTAAATCAGTTGCTCGATTTTAGGAAATTGGAAACGCACGAATTAAAATTAATGCTTACCAAAGGCGACTTTATTGAGTTTTGCAAAGAAGTGTGTTTTTCGTTTACCGATATGGCCGAAAAAAAAGAAATAAGCTTCACCTTCAAATCTGAATTACCATCGTTTTTTACCCAGTTCGATAACGATAAAATTGAGCGCATACTGTTCAATTTATTGTCAAATGCATTCAAGTTTACGCCCGCATTTGGGAAAATTGAAGTAACTATTGGTATTTCCAATCACCAACTAGCGCCACACCATACCCATTTATTGCAAATTAAAGTCAAAGATTCGGGTATCGGTATTCCAAAAGAAAAGCAAGAGAAAATTTTTGAACGATTTTTTCAAACCGAAATGCCGGGTTCCATTGTGAACCAAGGCAGTGGCATTGGTTTATCTATTACCAAAGAATTTGTGAAGCTGCACAATGGCAATATTTACGTTGAAAGCGAAGTAAATCAAGGTAGCACTTTTGTTGTAAACTTACCTTTTGCACTATTGGATCAAGCCGCTGCCACACCACCAACAACAGAAGTGGTAGCAGCGGTTATAGACGAACAAACAGTAGATGTACAGGAACAGACAACTGCAACGGAAGCATTTAATAACGATGCAGAGGTTAATGCTGCAGAATTGGATAAATCGAAAGAATTAATACAAAAGAAAGGACGTCAAAAGCCGGTTTTATTGCTCATTGAAGACAACGAAGATTTTCGTTTTTACCTAAAAGACAATTTAAAAGAATTTTATGTGGTTTTAGAGGCCGGTAATGGCAAGGAAGGCTGGCAAAAAGCCCTCCAACAGCATCCTCATTTGATTGTCAGCGATATCAATATGCCGGAAATGAACGGGATAGACTTGTGTAAAAAAATTAAAGCAGATCCCCGAACAGCCCATATACCCGTTATTTTGTTAACGGCACGTTCTGCAGAAGAACATTTAATTGAAGGCTATGGCATAGGGGCAAACGATTATATAACCAAACCATTCAACTTTGAGTTGTTACAAGCGCGAATACATAACTTGGTTGTTACCAACGAAAACCTGCGCAAGCTATTTCAAAAGCAAGTAGGGGTAAGCACACAAGAAATCAAAATTGAGTCGCAAGACGAAAAATTGATGCAACAAATCCTGAAAATCATTGAAAAAAATATTGACAACCCCGATTTTTCGGTAGAAGAATTGAGCAGAGATGTATTTATGAGTCGTGTGGGCTTGTACAAAAAAGTATTTGCCTTAACAGGAAAAACCCCCATAGAACTCATTAGGGCAGTGCGTATTGAAAGAGCTGCTCAATTACTCCAAAAAAGCAGACTGTCGGTAGCAGAAGTGGCTTACGAGGTTGGTTTTAACAATCCTAAGTACTTTGCCAAGTATTTTAAAGCCGCCTATGGTGTATTACCTTCGGCGTATGTTGCCAATATTAAAAATGAACAAGCCGCAACAGATGCATCCGACGAACTTTAAAAGTTGGTTGGTGTATTTTACGGGTTGCTAGGGATACCAAATGTTAATAGAATGCATTGAAAACGTGGCCTATTAACATTTGGCAACCTAAATCGATACAATACATCCCATTACCCCCATTGATGATCAATAACTTAGCAGCATTACTTGTGTAATACTTGCTATCATGGATTATTGCCCCAGTTTCGGCCTTCAAAGGCTTCCTATATTTTTATTGAACCAAAGCGCTAGTTAGGAAATGGAAAGTACTCTTTTTAGTTTCTTATCAGCCCTCATGCGCCAGCATACCAGTTTTGGGCAGCTGCAAATCAGTATTAGTACTCAGTCGGCGGCACACGATGCCTCTGTAAAATCAATTTGTGTGCGCTTACATGGCTTACCCAACTCGGTTTTGCTGAAAATGCAAGCAGCATGGCAAAGCGGTCAGCAAGCAGCACTGTTGCAAGTGCTTTTTGAGGGAAACGATTTGATGGCAAACAACTTTTCTCATTTTTTGACAACCAATCATGGCCAATTAAGTTTGGAAACTTCAGAAGCACCGTTTCATGTAGCCATTAATTTATTAGCCGATTTATGGTTGGCTCAGGACGATACCTACAAAATGTTTGAAGTAGCTAACAGCGTGCCTACACAAGCTACTGCTTTTGATGGAGAGGCAAACCTTGCCAAAAGCAGCGGCGCAATAGCCGATAGAGATACCGTGGTTGTGGTGGCCGACCTACATTCCTTATCCAATTTGTTATTTAACGACTTATCCAACAAATTCAAAATATTATTTGCACAATCGGATAGGGATGGCTGGCGCAAAATTATTCAGCTGCACCCATCGGTGGTGATATGCGAGTTACATGCCGATAACATTGATGGGTTTGGACTTTGTAAAAAAATTAAATCCGACTCCCGAACCAAGCACATTCCTATTATCTTACTCACGCACAATGCCAACGAAAATGAACAATTGGCTAGCTATCAAATAGGCGTAAGTGACTATATGGAAATGCCCATTAATGCTACCGTTTTGTATTCCCGAATAACCAATTTACTACACCAATACAATTATTTAAAAGCCGTTTTTCAAAAGCAAATCAGTTTGTTTGCTACCACAACTACTAGTATTTCCGAAAACGAAAAAATGCTGCGTAGAGCCATCCAATTGATAGAAGACAATATGGATAAAGCCGACTTTTCGGTGAATGAACTGAGTAGGGCTCTTTTCATGACCCGCGTAGGTTTGTATAAAAAATTACTGGTACTTACCGGAAAAACGCCGGTTGAGTTTATTCGTAATCATCGGCTAAGCAAAGCCGCTACATTACTCACCGATTCTAGTAAAACTGTTGCCGAAGTGGCTTATTACGTTGGGTTCAACAACCCTAAAATTTTTTCTAAATTCTTCAAAAACAACTATGGGGTTTTACCCTCCCAATATCGAAAAAATTTAAAAATTTAATTATGGAATACACCACCATTGTCATGCACAATTACCAAGTTTGGACGGCTGCATGTATCCCCAAAAGTATTCTTTGTATACCAAATGGCTTGTAAATAGTGCATTTAAGGCAGTTGGTTAACATTTTAGCTACTAAACGTAAACAATTATACACCCTCACCCACCTTAGCTGTTTCTAATTTTATGAATTCATTGTCTGATGGTTCAGATAAAATAAATCAGTTAGGCATTTTTGAAAAAATTTGTTATGCTATATAGAAAAAAAATCATCGTTGCAACAACTTTTTTAGTGCTGCTCGTAACGTCAGTGTTCGCTTTTGAAGACGGAAAAAAAGGCGCATTTTCTAAGTTGGACGACGGCGTACTGGTATACGTAAAAAAGCCTGAATTGTTTGGCGCAAAGCTGATTAAGTTACAAGTAATTTCCGACAAGATAATTAGGGTGTCGGCTAGTCCTACCACTACTATCCCCAATACCAACAGTTTAATGATTGCCAAACCTGCAAAAGTTACTTCGGCATTGTGGGATGTAAAAGAGCAACCCAACAAAGTAATTGTTAGTACATCAAGCATCAATGCTACCATTACTACCGAAACTGGTAATGTAGTATTTACCGACAAACAGGGTAAATTAATTTTGGCCGATAAAGCAGTTGGGGCAAAAAGTTTTCTTCCTACCACTATTGATGGCGGTATAGTATACCAATTGAAGCAAACATTTGCTTCACCGGAAGACGAAGCCTTATATGGAATGGGTCAGCACCAAAATGGAATCATCAACTACAAAAACGAAATGGTAGAATTGGCACAAAACAATACCGAAGTGGCAGTGCCTTTCATTTTATCCGCAAAAAATTATGGTTTACTATGGGATAATTATTCCATTACCAAAATTGGCGATAGTAGAGATTTTGAGCCCATGAGTTCACTTAAGCTTTTTTCCAAAGAAGGGCACGAAGGTTGGTTAACCACTACCTATAGCGCTAAAACGAAAAATGTAGATTTTAATGTGGTACGTCCCGAATCGCAAATTGATTATGAGTTTATTCATACCATGAAAAATTTCCCCAAGGGCTTTAATGCAGGAGATGGTACAGTGAAATGGGAGGGAAGTATACAATCTCAATTTACGGGCATTCACAAATTTTTATTCAAATATGCAGGTTATGCCAAAATATGGATTGATGGAGTATTATTAGCTGATAGATGGAGACAACCATGGAATCCGGGAACAGCCATATTGAACGTACCATTAAAACAAAATGTAAAACATTCCTTTGTGGTAGAATGGATACCTAATGGAGGTGAGTCGTACATTGGTTGCAAATGGATGAGCCCGGTAAGCAACGAAGCCAAGAAAGAATATTCTTTACGCTCCGAAGCCGGCAATGTGATTGATTATTATTTTGTATATGGCGTTAATGCTGATGAAGTGATTGCCGGTTACCGACAATTAACTGGTAAGGCAACGATGATCCCCAATTGGTCGTTAGGATTTTGGCAAAGTAGAGAGCGTTACAAAACGCAAAGCGAAATTTTACAAACAGTACAAGAATTTAGAAAAAGAAAAATACCACTAGACAATATTGTGTTGGATTGGAGTTATTGGGAGGAAGACAAATGGGGAAGCCACCAATTCGATTCCGTACGATTTGCGAATCCTACTAAAATGATTAAAGATTTGCACGATCAGTACAATACACATTTTATGATTTCGGTATGGCCAAAATTTTATGAAGGCATACCCAACTACAATTACCTAGACAAAAATGGTTTTTTATACAAGCGAAATATTGTAAACCAACAGCGCGATTGGATAGCAAAAGGATATACATCCACTTTTTATGACGCATTCAATCCAAAAGCTCGGGTAGCATTTTGGAATCTCATGAGTAAACAATTGTTTAGCAAAGGGGTAGATGCATGGTGGCTAGATGCTTCGGAGCCCGATATTTTTTCAAATACCAATTTTGAAACCAAAAAGCAGTTGATGTCGCCTACTTATGAAGGGTCATCCACACAATATTTCAATGCCTACCCCCTGCAAAATGCCAAAGGTGTGTATGAGGGGCAGCGTGGCGAAAAACCCAATCAGCGGGTGTTTATACTTACCCGTTCGGCTTTTGCAGGTATTCAGCGCTATGCTGCTACTACTTGGAGTGGAGATATTGCTTCAAGATGGCACGATTTTAAAAATCAAATTCCTGCCGGGCTTAATTTTTCCATGTCCGGATTGCCCTATTGGACAACCGACATTGGTGGTTTTGCGGTAGAATCCAGGTTTGAACGACCTAATGCCAAAGATTTGGAAGAATGGCGCGAATTGATGACACGTTGGTACCAATACGGCAGTTTTTGCCCGCTCTTTCGTTCACACGGTCAATTTCCATATCGTGAGATATACAACATAGCACCTGAAAATAGTGTTTATTACAAAAGCATGTTGTTTTATAATAAGTTGCGTTATCAATTGATGCCGTACATTTATACGTTGGCCGGCAAAACCTACCACGAAAATTACACCATCATGCGTGGATTGATCATGGATTTTGCTGCCGATTCGGCAGTGAAAAATATTGCCGATCAGTTTATGTTTGGTCCCAGCATTCTTGTGAATCCGGTGTACAATTACCAGGCAGAAAATCGCTCGGTGTATTTACCAGCTAAATCCGGTTGGTACGACTTTTATTCAGGAAAATACTTACCTGGTGGTCAAACCATATTGGCCAATGCCCCGCTAAGTAACATTCCGTTGTATGTAAAAGAGGGTAGCATTTTGCCATTTGGCCCGGACTTACAATACGTGGCTCAAAAACCTGCCGATACCATTACACTCAGGATTTACACAGGAAAAGACGCCACCTTTACTTTGTATGAAGATGAAGGAACCAATTACAACTACGAACAGGGTAAATACGCCCAAATACCCCTGTTATACAATGAACAAACCAAAACGTTAACTGTTGGCCAACGAAAAGGTACATTTGCAGGAATGCTGCCAAAGCGTGTATTTAACGTGTTAGTCATTAGCAAAACAAAGCCAGAGCCATTTGATTTGGACAATAACCATTCCGTAACTAAGTCGTTTATCTACAACGGCGATAAAATAACGATACCAATAATCAAATAAATCTTGTACTAATTAAAATACCTTAGTTAATTAAACGTTTTATCTTGCTCCATATGAAAAAAAGTACTAACGATTCATCAGCGTACCTTGCGTGTTACATCCGTAATGCTAAGGCACATAAGTGGCTAGCCAAGTTGTTTTATAGCTTACTTTTTGTAGCGCTACATACTACTTTGTGGGCTCAAGTGGCCCCTACCACTACTGCAAAAGTAAAAATTACCGGTAAGGTGCTTTCCGATGACGGCGATAAGCCTTTGGAAAGGGTTAGTGTAACTATTAAAGGTAGCAATTTTGGTACTGTCACCGATATTAAAGGTGATTTTACAATATATGCCTATCCAAAAGATATTTTGATTTTCTCTTTTGTAAACTATACTACGAGAGAGTTAGTAGTCGGAAATAAAACGCGTATCGATGTTAAATTAGAAGAGGATGCCTCTAAGTTGGTAGATGTGGTGGTGGTTTCGGATGTATACGATAAAAACAAAACTGCCAAATCTAATACCGATGCAAGGTCTAAAATAAGCGCCGATCAAATAGCTACTACACAATCTACTACTATCGATCAAGCTATGCAAGGTCAAATGGCTGGTGTAGTAGTACAGCAAGTATCGGGTCAGCCGGGTGGAGCTGTGAGTGTACAAATTCGAGGTTTGGCCAATATTGGCGGGAGTGGAGAGCCATTGTATATTATTGATGGGGTTATTATTCCACCAAACGAACCATCTGCCTTAGACGGTAGTAGTACTAATCCACTTTCGAGCATTAACCCAAGCGAAATAGCATCTATTGAGGTGTTAAAAGATGCTTCGGCTACAGCTATTTATGGTTCTCAAGCATCGAACGGTGTGGTATTGATTACTACAAAAAGAGGCAATATAGCTCCTCCCAAAATTACATACGACTATTATTGGGGTTCGCAAAACCTACCAAAGTATTATCCCATGATGAATTTGCGCGAGTATGCTGAATTCATGAATGAAAGGGTAAATGGAGGAAATACAGGTTCCGGTACAGGGGTGTCATTTCCGCAGTTTAATAATCCTAAGTACTTGGGTGAAGGTACCAACTGGCAAAAAATGCTTTTTATAGGAGGTATTACCCAAAACCATGTAATTGGTGTTTCGGGGGGGGATGTTAGAACACAATACGCTATTTCGGGCGGCTATTTTCATCAAACTGGTATAGCACGTGGATCTGATTTTAATAGATATACATTTAAAATTAATATTGATAACAAAACCAATAATTTTTTAAAGGTTGGTACTAGCCTTAATATGGCTAATGTACAAGAAAGTACCTCTACTACTGATGCCAATATTATTGCAATAGCATTGCAACAAACTCCCGATGTGCCATTTACAAATATTGATGGTAGTTGGGGTATGCCCGATCGCAACCCTTATGGGTATGCTGTTATCAATCCGGTGGCTTTGGCATATTCAAGAAAAGATGATAGGAGCAGATACCAAATATTTGGAAACTTTTATGCTACAATCGATTTTAATAAATATCTATCCCTAAGAAACGAATATGCACCTAACTTAGATTTTGCTACTGAAGATAGATTTAATCCTACCTACAATTTTGGTGGTGGATTTGTTAACAACCAAAGCTCTACAAATTATAGAAGTGCACAAAGCTACAGCTATACGGTTCGTAACTTTTTTACCTATAAAAGAAAATGGGGTAGAATTATAGACCTGACTGCTATTGCGGGACACGAAGCTCATGCAGGATTAAGTACTACTGTTACAGCAGCACGTAGGTTTTTACCTTCTAACGAAGTTCAGGTGGTTAGTGCAGGAGATGTAACTACCGCAACAAATGCAGGTACTAAAAATCAATATGCACAGGAGTCGTATTTTTTAAGAAACAACATTGGATATAAAGAAAAATACTATTTCACAGGGAATTTGCGTTACGATGGATCTAGTCGTTTTGCTCCATGGAATAGGTGGGTGCTTACAAGTTCCGCTGCCTTTTCTTGGCGCTTAACTGACGAAAAATTCATTAAAAATATTAAAGCAATAAACGAACTTAGAACTCGTATAAGTTATGGTATTACCAATAATCAAAACATACCTAATTATGTTTATGGATCTACCTTAAATGTCAATTTAAGTGCACTAACGGGTCGTTCTGTTTTACAAACCAATATCCCTAATCCTGATGTAACTTGGGAAAAAACGAGAAGTTTCAATTGGGCTATTGATGCAACCTTATTCAAAAGAAGGGTAGATGTGTCCTTAGATTTATATACAAGAACAACCAACGATTTGCTACTTAATTTATCTATGCCATTGTACGCAGGTACAGTATTAAGTGGTAGTTCTTCTATTGGCGCATTAACAGCCCCATATCGCAATATGGGTTCTGTAAACAATAGAGGAATTGAACTAAACGTTACAGTGTATAATATTCGAAAAAAAGGTTTTCAATGGAAAACCACTTACGTAATCTCTCATAACAAGAATAAAGTATTGGCTCTAAATACGCCTACTGCTGCCTTTTTTGGTTCTGCAAATTCTTCCGCAGGAATTAACGTTGGCGGTGTGCCACAAAATATTGCCAAAACAGCTGTTGGTACTCGTATAGCTGAGTTTTGGGGCTACCAAACCGATGGCATTTTTACAAAAGCAGCTGATTTTAAAAATAGAGCACTTCCTGTAAATTCGTTGGGTATTCCCTTGCCTATACAGCAAAATGGCGTTTGGTTGGGCGATGTTATATTCAAAGACAGGAATAAGGACGGCATCATCAACGAAAATGACCAAACATACCTTGGTTCGCCATTTCCAATTATTCAATATGGGATTAATAACAACATTAAGTACAAAAATTTTGATATTACCATTTTCTTTGCCGGTAATATTGGTAACAAAATTTTCAATCAATTACGCTTAAGAGCTGAGAATCCCAATGATAATGCCTCTGGGTATTTTAAATCGGTTCTTAATTTTCCAAGGGTAGCTAAAATTGATTCAAACGGTTCCTATACCGATATCAATAACGTATATGTGGTAAATGCCGGTACTCGTATTCAACGTATTTCGCAAGATCAATCCAATGGCAATACCCGTTTTTCAGATAGATATATTGAAGATGGTACTTTTTTAAGATGTAAAAATATCTTGATTGCTTATACCCTTCCGGATAAGTACCTTAGAAAGATTTTCTTGAATAGAATGCGCATTTATTTCAATGTAACAAATGTGTTTACAATTACCAACTATTCTGGTTTTGACCCTGAAGTTGGCTCACGAGGAACATTGGTATCAGGCGTTGATGCCGGTCGATATCCGCTGAATCGTACCTATACCGTAGGCGTAAACCTTGCTTTAAACCAAAATAAATAAAAACCACCATGAAACAAACTAAATTCTTTATATTTTCTTTTGTTATTATGAGCATGGTTGCTTGTAGTAAAGCCTATTTGGATAAAGAACCTTTGAATAATATCATTTCAAGTAATTATTACCGAAGCACCACGGAGCTTCGAAACGCTACGGCGGCGTTGTATTCAACACCTTGGTTCGATTACATGGGTAACCCTTGTTTTTGTATTGGCGATGGTATGGCAGGTAATCTCAATAATCCATATAATGCGGTTCGTTTTTTTGCCAATTTGGGTATTGATGGCCAAAACGGCACCATGATTACCGCTTGGCGTTCTTTTTATAAAGTGGTTGCACAAAGCAATGCAACAATTGAAGCAATAGACATGTATGCTGCCGACAGTATATCCACTAATGCCAAAAATGCTGCAAAGGCAGAAGCAAGATTCATGCGTGCTACCGCCTATTTTCACCTAGTGCAATTGTGGGGTTCTGTGCCAATTATTGAGCGTATTTCTACCTTAAAAGACTCTACCATATTACCAAGGCATAAAGTGGAAGATGTGTATCAATTCATTATCAACGACTTCATGTTTGCTATACAATATTTACCCAAAGCAGACGTAAAAGGTCGTGTTACACAATGGTCGGCTAAAGGAATGTTATCTAAAGTGTATCTTACAAGGGCTGGATACAAGCAGAACCTTACTCGTAATCAAGCCGATTTGGATAGTGCCAAATTGTATGCAGGTGATGTGTGCAACAACAGCGGATTAAAACTTTTGGATAATTACCATAATTTATTTCGAATCCAGTTTAACGATAATGTGGAATCCTTGTTCGCTTTACAATGGGTAAGTAGTACTTTGGGTGGTACCGGCAATCCGTCTCAAGCATTACTATCTAGCGATGGTACTATTAGTAAAGTGGATGGCAGTTCTGCTTTTCAGCCTACTTATGATTTATTGCAGTCGTACGATTTTGCTGTAGATACCATACGTCGTAAGGCAACCATGATGATTAATGGCGATTATTACCCAGAAATCAATGTTATCAATGGTGGATACACGTATAACGGTGCACTTGGTGCTTGTAAAAAATGGGTAGTAGGCAGTGCCGACGATAATGGAAGCAACAATGTAGCGGCTAATTCTACAAGTTCGCATAATTACATGTTGCGCTTAGCCGATGTGTATTTGGTGTATGCAGAAGCTATTTTAGGAAATAATGCAAGCACTACCGATCCCGAAGCACTTAAGTTCTTTAATCTTGTTCGTGCTAGGGCTGTACCCAATAATCCTGAATTTTTAGTTAGTTCTATTGATCCGGATTTGTTATTAAAAGAAAGGCGAGTGGAATTGGCATTGGAACATCAATATTGGTTCGATATTATTCGCTTATCTTATTACAATTCGGCAAAGGCCTTAACAATGCTTGATGCGCAAGTAAGATTTTTATTTAATTATTCTAAAGCTACCAATACAGTAACGGTTAATAGAACCAATTTGGGTACACAGGCCGACTTGTCGGTTTTTACATTCCCTTATCCTTCTACAGAAGTAACCAATAATCCTTATCTATTAGCTCCGCCGGTTGCCTATTATTAATTTCTATAAAAACAGAACAATGAAAAATATTCTTGCCATATTGGTTCTTACCTTGCTAGTTGCAACAACAGGTTGCAAAAAATCAAGCTCTTCAGGGGGGCCAACTATCAAATATTTACGCAACGATAATAACCGAAGCACATTTACTAGCCCTAATAAACTTGATACTATTGTTAGTGCCGGTATACAAGGTCAATGGGTAATTATTGTAGGTACCAATTTGAAAAATACCATAGATGTTTTTTTCAATGGTCGTAGAGCTGCCTATTTGAATGTAGCACTTAATTCCGACACCACAGTGATTACACGTATTCCTACGCTTACTTTTTCCACGCTCAATCCTGATTCGCTCAATACATTACGAGTGGTTACTTCTACGGGAGAAATAACTGTGAAATTTCCAATTGCAGTAGGTAGTGCCCCTACTTTTACAGGTGTATCTAATGAATATGCAAAAGCCAACGATTCGGTAATTATCAATGGTACTAATTTGAATGGGTTAACACGCTTAAACTACGCAGGATCGGTAATTACCGATTTTAAAGAAATATTGACCGGTAGAGAAGTGCGATTTAAACTTCCATCCTCTTTTAACAATACTGGAAAACTGTCTTTTTCAACCGTTCGTGGCTCCATCAATACCTATTTTAACCTCAACGACCCTGTTACCGGAATGGTTTGTAACTTTGACGACATCAATATTTTTGATAACACAACAGCCGTAATATCTAGCGATAACAGCTTATTTCCCAATAATCGTGGCAACTTTTGCAGAACCCAATTCGACAATACCACGAGTAAATTTACCGATCCGGGTCGTTCTATTAACTTAATAGCTGCTAACTTATTGCATGTAGACAGTATTGCAAATGGCAATATTGCCAATTATGCATACAAGTTTGAGGCATTTGTTAAGCAACCGTGGAGTACGGGCTATTGGCAAATTGTACTTGGTACGGGAACCTATAGTGCTCGGTTTAATCCATACACAGCGGGAGTGCCCTATACAACAACCGGCTGGACCACCTTTACTATTCCTTTAAACACCTTTAGAACCAACAATGGTGCCGGAACTGCCGCAACGCGCCTCAATCAACTATTTGGTACTACAGGATCCATAGCGCATGCATGGCGTTTTGTAGAAGGAACGCCCGTTGTTGCCAACTTTGACATGGCTGTTGATAATATTAGAATTGTGCGTGTAAGGTAAATATTCAATTATGAAATCTATTTGTCGTAGTATTAGTTTATTAATGTGTGCATTGTGTTGGGCTGTTGCACTGATGGCTCAATCTGATTCGTTGTACAATTGGAAAAGTGTGCAGATACACGGCGGTGGATTTGTGACCGGATTAATTTATAATACTACGGAAAAAGGACTACTTTATGCACGAACCGATGTTGGCGGTGCTTTTCGATGGGATACAACAACAAAAGCATGGATTCCTTTACAAGATTTTGATACCAATACACTCAATTGGGGCGTATCCGCCATTGCAACCGATCCTGTAGAACCTAACAGGGTGTATATGGCTTGCGGACAAGAATATCCCTTTTCTACCATGGGAGTTATCTACGCATCGGAGGATAAAGGAAAAACATGGAAAAAATCCAATTTAACTTTTCGGCAAGGTGGTAACGAAAATGGTCGTTCAGCCGGCGAAAGATTACAAGTAGATCCCAATTCGAACAATATTTTGTTTTTGGGAAGCAATAACGATGGTTTATGGAAAAGCGTTGATTATGGTGCTACTTGGAATTTTGTACCGTCTTTTCCTGTTGCACAAGCAAGTGGGGTACAAGTGTCTTTCATTGTTTTTGATAAAAGTAGTGGAACAAAAGGAAATAGAACACCTGCCATTTATGTAGGGTTAATGCGCAGAGATTCAGCATTAATTAATGGTAGGGCTAACTTGTACAAAAGCATTGATGGTGGCGATACATGGACGCCCATTACTGCAATGTCGTCTGTAACCCGAACATTGATGCCACAAAGGGCTGTTTTGGACAAATTTGGAAATTTAAGTATTACTTATACCAACCAATCCGGACCCAATGGCGTTACAGCCGGCGATGTATTGAAGTACAATACTATTACCAACAAATACACCAAAATTACACCTGTTATTGCGGGCACAACGCCCGAAGGTGGTTTTGCAGGAATTTCCATCGATCCTAATAATCCCAATTTCATGATTGTTAGTAGCTCCTGTAGATGGATTCAAAAAGATGAAATATTTGTAACCAACGATGGAGGTGCTACTTGGAAAATATCGCTCAATAATGGCACTATTGACAGATGGAAGGCTCCTTATGCCGCCTCAAAAACGCCTCATTGGATTGGATGCGCTGAATTAGATCCTTTTAACCCCAATAATGCTTGGTTTGTAACTGGTTTTGGCGTTTTTGCCACTACTAACCTAACCGATGTTATCACCGATAAAAAAGTAACTTGGCGTTTTTGGAATGAGGGTCTTGAAGAAACAGTAATTATGGATTTATCTCCTAATCCGCTTGGTTTCATGGTCAGTGGGGTAGGGGATATTGATGGATTCAGACACGATACACTTGATATTCCTCCGGTGCGGGGTGCTTTTCGCCCGAATCGATTTACTTACACAGCTTCAATAGATTATTCGCAAGATTTTCCCAATACCATTGTGCGTAGTTATGCCGCAGGATCTTTAAATTATGGTTCTATTTCGTATGATGGTGCGGTTACATGGACCATGTTTGCTACGTATCCTGCCAATACAACCAATGGTGGTAGAATAGCCATATCTAGCGATGCAAAAACATTGGTTTGGTCGCCAACGAGTGATTCGGTGTATGTTTCAAGCGATTCAGGAAAAACATGGATTCGTTCAAAAGGTATTTCTACCATTAATATGTTTCCCGTTGCAGACAAAACGGCTCCTTCTCGGTTTTATATTCATGACGCACCAACAGGAACATTGTACGTAAGCAACGATGGGGGATTCAATTTTAGTCCTATTAATACTTCTTTACCGAAAGGTACTAGCAGAAATATCGTGCGTACGTTTGCCACAAAACCCAATTATGTCTGGGTTTCCACATCGAGTGGTATTTTCTTTTCTACTAACGGGGGGCTTAATTTTACAAGAGTTGCCAATGTGGTAGCTCCTTCGCAGTTTTCGTTGGGCAAAGCGGCTCCCAATAAAAGCTTTCCGGCAATGTATGTTATTGCTACAATTAGAGGGGCGCTCGGATTTTACAGATCTGATGATAGTGCAAGAACATGGGTAAGTATTACCGATTCTTTGAACAATCAATTTCGTGGTGCTAGGGTAGTTGCCGCCGATTTGAATGTATATAGCCGCGTATTTTTAGGAACAGGTGGTCGTGGAATTTTTTATGGAGAATTACAAGGAACCGTTCCGCCAATTACCAACCCGGGCGATTCTATTGAGTTGGTTGGATTGTACAAACGTACCGGAGGTATCAATTGGAATAATAATACCAATTGGCTCTCTTATGAACCATTAAGTTCATGGCAGGGAATAGCTGTTGATAACGGAAGAGTAACTGCTGTTGAATTGCCCAACAATAATTTAAACGGTGTTTTACCCAATACACTTTTCCTTACATTAACCAAAATGGCTACCTGTAACTTAAGCAACAATATGTTGTCGGGAACAGTAGCTTCTATGATTAATAACACCAACTTGCAAGTACTCAATTTGAGTAAAAACCTGCTTTCAGGAAGCATCCCTGTATTACCTCGACCAAATGCAAGAATTATCAATTTATCAGGTAATAGGTTTACTGGTACTGCTCCTAATTTGAATGTGGGTGCCAATAATTATACCTTTTATTATGGTAAAATTGAGGAATACGATTTGTCAAATAATCTGTTAACAGGCAATTTGCCTACTGCGGGGTTGGCTTATTTGTACGAT
>JACCDS011580467.1_pt1 | contig 24958 bp, 19 predicted proteins | sample 7446441 | NCBI WGS metagenome assembly JACCDS01 (sample SAMN15323445, study PRJNA562643) | freshwater metagenome | isolation source: river surface water | place: USA:Blue River Watershed | collected 2017-08-17 | reverse complement strand
ATCGACCCCGAAACCCAGGTGGGGGCGGTGGTCTCGGCTCCGCACCGCGACAAGATTTTGAGCTACATCGCGCTGGCCCAGCAGGAGGGCGGACGCATCGAGTGCGGAGGCCACCCCGTGGCCGTGGACGGCGCCCCGAACGGCTACTTTGTTGCCCCGACGGTGATCACGGGCCTGTCCATGAGCTGCCGTACCAACCAAGAGGAGATTTTTGGACCGGTCGTCACCGTGATGCCCTTTGACACCGAAGAAGAGGCGCTGGCGCTGGCCAACGCCACCAAGTACGGCCTTGCGGCGACCCTTTGGACGAGCAACCTGCAGCGGGCGCACCGCGTGGCGCACGAGCTCGAGGCCGGAATCGTCTGGATCAACAGCTGGCTGGTGCGCGACCTGCGCACGCCCTTTGGCGGGGTCAAGCAGTCGGGCTTGGGCCGCGAAGGCGGCTTTGAAGCCCTGCGCTTCTTTACCGAACCCAAAAACGTCTTCGTCAAACTGTAAGCAAGTAACTAGTTACTAGTAACTCGTAAATAGAAAAAGCCACCCAATTGGATGGCTTTCAACGTTAAACGAACGAAATGCTAGAAGCGGTAGCTGGCGCGCGCAAAGAAGTAGCGACCGAGTGAACCCATTTGAACGGGGTCGTACAGGCCACCACCTTCGGTTTCACTGTCCTGAAGTGTGGGCAATGCGTCAGTTAGGTTACTCACACCCAAGGTTGCCCGAAGGTCGTCGGTAAGTGAGTAGCTGAGCGAAAGATCCAGCGTCACACGGGGATCATAGACGTCGTCGGCTCCAACCCAATCTTCAAGGGTGATACCAGCAAAGTAGGTAGCTCGAAGTGATCCTGCGAACTTGCCGTTTACATAATCCACATTTGCAATACCCTTCATTGGTGGAGCTGAGGCCAGCAAGAAGAGCTGCTCTCGGCGGCCAAAGTAGCTGTCTTCTTTACCCGTCAAAAGAGCATTGGTGTAAATATCGGTAATCTCCATGCGGTTGACGTTGAGCGCGGCACCTGTGCTGATTCGCTGTGCTCCGCTAAGATTTTTACTGTAACTCAAGACAAGGTCAACACCTTGAGTTTTGGTATTGACAGCATTGGTAAAGAATTGGGCAAACGAAACATTCTCGGCCTGTAGGAATGGACCGGCAATGTCGTCGGCGTCGTCAAAACCACCGGTGAGTACTACGCGGTCAGCAACTGAAACCTGGTAGCCGTCAAGCGTAATGCTCAGCCCCTTAGAGGGATTTGCGGTCAAGCCAAGGCTGAAGTTTTGGGCGGTTTCTTGCTTGAGCGCTGGAATGCCCAAAGCGGTGGTAAGTGCGTCGCTGTTGTTTGCGAGCTTGACGTCGACAGCCTGTCCAGATACAAAGTTGGTGAATGTGCTGTTGAAGTACATTTGGGCGAGCGAGGGAGCGCGGAATCCCGTGCTAAACGAACCGCGCACCGCGAGGTTTTCGCTCAACGCAAGGCGTGCAGCTAGTTTGCCGTTTGCGGTGGGACCGAAGTCACTGTAGTTTTCGAATCGAAAGGCACCGCTCACGAGTAGGCGTTGGTTGACATCCCATTCCAGGTCGGCAAAGGCGCCCAGCGCAGTACGGCCCTCATTGACTTCGTTGCTTGGACGAAATCCTGGAAAGCCCTGACTTCCACTTGCTTTGGTTGGATCGTAGTTCTGCCATGACGATTCTTCGCCGGCAAAAATGTAGTACCGCTCACTGCGGCCTTCAGCGCCCAATGCAACGTTGAGGCCTTTTCCTTTCGCTCCGTAGTACCGGTTTAGCGAGAGGCCTGCGAGGTTTTGGCTGAGTCCGAAGCCACCTGCTTGAAATTCAGTTGGGCTTGTGGCACCCATTGAAGTGTTCAGTGTATGGTGAACGAAGTAGTCAAATTTATTTGCGCCGGAACTTACGTACAGATCGCTGCTCCAGCCGCGCACGTCACCCTTGATACCCGCGGTAATCGAGCGGTCATCAATGGTTGCAGTAATCTGCGGGTTAAATCCGTCGGGGTAAATCGACGGAATGTTGCGGTCGTCGCTAGCGCTGCGCGTCCAAGCGAAGGCATCTCCTACGCGATGGTTAAGTCCACCAAAAATGTAGGACGTGAAGCTACCTAAGGCAAACTCACTGTTAAGCCACAATCCAGAATTGGTGCTGCTCGCGTCGCCGTACATCTCACGGTAGTCTCCGGCGTCACGGTAGGTCTTCGCTCGGCTACTGTATTCACCGGTTACGTTTACAAATCCGCGGTTAAAGCGCTTACCGTAGTTGAGTCCCGTAATACTGCTGCCGCCGTCGCCGCGAGAGGCAATACCAAACGACTGGTAAAGGTTTGTGCCTACACTCCGCTTGGTAATTACGTTAATTACCCCAGCAATGGCATCAGAACCGTACTGGGCTGAAGCTCCGTCCCGAAGAACCTGAACGCGGTCGATGGCGAACGCCGGGATGGCATTGAGGTCGGTTCCGGTGTTTCCACGTCCCCGTGTGCCAAAAATATTGACCAATGACGATTGGTGGCGGCGCTTACCGTTGACCAAAACCAACGTTTGATCTGGTCCAAGTCCACGAAGTGTCGCGGGGTCTGTGTGGTCAGAGCCATCTGAACCGGATTGCTTGTTGGCATTAAACGACGGCACACTGAACTGGAGCACTTGATTGACGTCAATTTGCCCCATGGTTTGAATCAAGTTGGCCATCGGAAGCACGTCCACCGGAACAGCTGTCTTGGTTGCAGATCGGTTTACGTTGCGTGTACCAACGATTTGAACCTCATTGAGGTTGGTGGTTTTGGTGCTGTCTGCCGTTTGAGCGTGCAAACCAATCCCAGCAGAAAGCGGGATGAGCAGTGCGAGTTTAATGTTCTTCATGTGTGCGTTTAAGGTGTTTTTCGAGCACAATATATAAAAAAAGCCCCAGCTCACGGCCGGGGCTCTGAAGGAGTGCTTAACTACCCAACGAACGCATGAACGTTGAACACAAAATCACCTAAACGCAAAGCACTCTGTAAAAAGATTATTCCAAAAGCGTGCCAAAGGGCAACACGATTAAAAAATTTTAAAGCTTGTAGCCGAGCGAAACCAGGTACTCTGAAGGGCGGTTGCTGAGGGGGAGTCCGTTCCAGGTTCCGCCCTGGGCCGTGAACGCAGAGTTGAGCGCCACGTCAAAGGTGAAGCTGCCCAGGTCGAGTCCGACGCCCAATCGGTAGCCGAGCTGGTAGTTGCTAAAGGTCGACTGAAAGGTGTCGTTCAGTTCAAAGAGCGCGTTGATTCCGGCCTGGGCGCGCACGAGCTTGAACATGCGGAATCCGGGCGAAAGAGCGAGCTGCACACTTTGGGACTGAAGGGTTTCGTCAAAGGGACGGCCTTCAATGTCGGTGCCTTGAAAGGTGTAGGTGCGCGCAGAGTAGAGCGATTCAAAGGCGAGGTAGCTTCCGTCTTTGCGCTGTTCGCGCACCGTGAGGCCGGCGTGCCAACCGTTGACGGGGCGTTCGAGGCGGGCAATGCTTCCGGCACTGACGAGGCCGCTGTCAAGGCCGACGCCGCTGAGGTTGTAGTTGACGCCTCCGCGCAGGTAGGCTTTGATCTTAGAATCCGAAGATTGGCTCAGGGCGGGCACCGAGAGGGCCACGCCGAGCAGGGCAAGGGCAAAACGTTTCATACTTCGCCCAACGCGATAATCGGGCCAAAATTGTGAGAAATCGCGCAAGTGGCGCTTAGTGAACGACTTGGATGCGCTCGCGGAACTGGCGTCCGTCGGCGTGGCGCACGTCGATCAGGTAGGTTCCGCCGGGCCATTCGGCGGTCGGAATCTGCATTCCGTCGACCCCCGTAGCACGGTAGACTTCAGCGCCAGTGAGCGAGTAGGCGCGCACCACCATCAGACCTTGGGGGAGATCGAGGGTGACAAAGTCACGAGCTGGGTTTGGCATAAGGCCAACGGCGAGCTGCGGCTCGTCGACGCTCAGTGTGCTGCGCGTTAGGCCAAGGGTTTGGGTGGTGACCGCGTCTCCTGAGGTGGCATTGTTGCCGTTGGCAAACAGGCTGGCGACATAAATGGTGGTTCCGTCGGGAGCGTTTCCGCTGTTCCAGGTGAAGGTCCAGGCGGCTTGGCCGTTGCTGACAGAATTGCCGCTCGAGGTGTGGGTCACAAAGTTGCTGTTGACGACTTTGCTGCCGGTTCCCGCCGTAAGGCTACCCTGGTGGCCGGCGGATTCTACGGACGCCTGAAACCCGCTCTTGGGGTTGCTGGCTCCGCCCGTGGCGTTGGTCACGGTGATCAAGTAGTTGGTGTTCGGTACAAATCCCGTCGCCGGAATATCTGTGGTGATGTTTACCGTTTGGGTAGAAATGGACGCGCCACTGTGGCAGCTCGAGCAGGTTTGGCTTCCGCTCGCGGGAGAGCCAGATTTACCGCCCGAGGGGCCTGATGAATTCGTCAGTGCAGGCAGGGTCGCAAGGGCAAAGGCGAGGATGGCGTAGCGTTTTTTCATACCAATACAAACGTTTTAAGCGGGTTGTAGTTCATGGATGGTGACTTCGGGCCACATTCCGACACGTCCAGGAAAGGCCAAGTAGCCAAATCCACGGTTGACGTACAGCGTTTTTTGCCCCACCGGGTAGGCGCCGTCCCAGCGCGGGTACTTCCACTTGACCGGGCTCCATTTGAACCAACCTGGGATCTCAATTCCGAACTGCATTCCGTGGGTGTGCCCGCTGAGCGTAAGTGCGATGTTGGCGGAATTCGGGAGCACCTCAGCATCAAAGTGCGACGGGTCGTGGCTGAGCAAAATTTTGGGTGTCGCGGGGTCGGGGCACAAGGCAAGCGTCTCGTCGAGGCGTCCGTACTGCGGGAACGGTGGGAGGCCCCAGTTTTCGATTCCAAGGAGCTCGAGCTCAGCGCCGTCTTTGGTCAGCACCGCGCGCTGGTTGCGCAGCAGGGTCCAGCCCATACCGGCGTGGTTGCGGGCGAGGCGGTCGAGGTTGGCTTCCTTGACTTCGGGGCTCGGCCAAGGCACGTAGTCGCCGTAGTCGTGGTTGCCCAAAATGCTGAATACGCCGTGCGGAGCCGTGATTTGGCGAAAGCGGTCCATCCAGGGCTCGATTTCGTCAGCCGTGTTGTTGACCAGGTCACCCGTAAATACGACGGCGTCGCCGTGGGCCTCAAGCACCGCGTCAATGCCTTTTTGCACTTCGTCGGGGTCGGTAAAGCTGCCGCTGTGGATGTCGCTGATTTGTATAATGCGGAATCCGCGAAAGGCCTCGGGCAATCCCGGAATCCGCGCGATGTGCGTTTTAATTCGGTAGCGCGAACGGCCAAACTGCCATCCGTCCAAAATTCCGACGAACGGAATGGTTCCGAGGGCGACCGCGAGCCATCCAAGGGCCTTGCGGCGTTCAGGCCAGCCTTCGCTGCCGAACAGGGCGTAGCCTCCGCGAACAAAGTCTTCAGCGAGCCAAATGGCAATCATGGGGAGCTTCGGAACGTACAGCAGGACGAACCAAATCATAAACGTTTGCATTCCGCGCCGAATCTCATCAGACGGGGCCGACGGGTCGTACTTAAAAAAAGCATAGAGCACGTAGGCGTAGCCGAGGCCGTGCACCACCATGAAGGCGCGCTTGACCCAGATCGCGGGGTCGAGGGTGCGCAGTCCGCGGTACACATAAAGGTCCATGGCAAAGTAGAGGACCAGAACAAAGAGAAAGGCTACAGGAGATCGCATAAACAAAGAGGGGCAAAGGTCGTACTACCTTCGCTACAAATGCTCAACCCATTTCGAAGTGTTTCGGTTTATCAGCTCCGCCAACGGTGGAAGGCAGGATTGCTGCTTTTTGCCGTGGTCATTGCGGCCGCGACGCTGTGGTACACTGAAACTCTAGCGTCTAACCTGAGGCGCCGCGAGGCCCGCGAGGTGGCTCGGTGGGCAATGGCAGTGGAGCACATTGTGCAGTCTTCGCCCGATGTGGACCTCACCTTGGCCACCCAAATTATTGAAGACAACGAGTCCATTCCCTTGCTGCTTGTCGACGACGAGGGCCGCGTGGTATCGTCGCGGAACGTGGCGTGGCGCGATTCTACCGCTGCCGACACCACGTACTGGATCGATTTAATGCAGGCCTACGCGCCACCGATTGAGCTTGAACTGGCTCCGGGATTGAGCCAATTCATTTATCAGTACGAGTCAACGACCTTGGGGCAGCTGCGCGTGTACCCTCGGGTGCTGCTCGGCGTCATGGCGCTCTTTTTGTCGCTTTCGTACTACGGATTTCACCGTGCGCGCCGGGCTGAAGAAGACCAAGTATGGACCGGAATGGCCCGCGAAACAGCGCACCAACTTGGTACGCCACTCTCGGCGCTCTATGGCTGGCTCACAGTGCTCGAGGACGAGGCCGCGTCCCAACCCAATTTGACCCCTTTGCTCGCAGAAGTGCGCAAGGACCTCGAGCGCCTGCAAACGGTTGCAGACCGATTCTCAAAAATCGGGTCGGACCAGCCCGGTGAGGTCGCCGAGCTCGCGCCGCTGGTCGAGCACAGTGTCGGATACCTTCAAAAGCGCCTTCCCAAAGGGGTGGAACTGCGCTACGACGTGGCGCCCACGTTGCCGCAAGTGCGCTACCAACCGGTGCTGCTTGGTTGGGTCCTCGAGAACCTCATTCGCAATGCAGTCGATGCGCTGACCGACCAAAAGGGGCGGATTGAGGTTCGTGCGCACCGCGTCGGCGACCAGGTGGTCGTGGACGTGACCGACAACGGCAAAGGCATGACTGCCAAAGTGCGCCGGTCGGTCTTTAGACCAGGATTTACCACCAAAAAGCGCGGCTGGGGCCTCGGGCTGAGTTTGGCCCGACGCATCGCCGTACAGGGACACGGTGGCCATTTAGAGGTGCTGCACAGTGCGCCCGGTCAGGGAACCACCTTTCGCCTCGCCCTACCCCTGCCGTGAGTTCTGCCCAACCCACGGGCGTATACGTCCACGTTCCGTTTTGCCGGCACGCGTGCCGCTACTGCGACTTTCACTTTTCGACGCTGCTCAAGCAGATTCCCGAGGTGGTCGCCGCGATGCGGCGTGAGGCGGAACTTCGGATTCCGCACGAAACCCCCGCCCGCACCCTGTACTGGGGCGGCGGAACTCCGAGCGTGCTGCCGGACGCAGAATTCCGCACATTGAACGCAGCGCTGCGCCAACGCATTGTGCTTGAGTCAGATGCGGAATGCACGCTCGAGGTCAACCCCGAAGACGTGACGGCCGATCGGTTGGCCCTGTGGCGCTCTGAAGGATTCAACCGCCTGAGCATTGGGGTTCAGAGTTTTCGCGACGACCGACTCGACTGGATGGGCCGTCCGCACCGCGGAAGCGATGCCGTCGACGCCGTACGCCGCGCCCAAGACGCTGGTTTTGAGGATTTGAGCATTGACTTGATCTACGGATTGCCCGGCAGCAGCCTCGGGGAATGGCAAGAGCAGGTGGGATGCGCTTTGGAGCTTGAAACTCCGCACCTTTCGGCGTATGCGCTCACCGTTGAGCCGCGCACGGCGCTTGCTCACGACGTCGCCAAAGGCCGCAGTGAGGCCCCGCGGGACGAGCGGGCGGCTGAGGACTTTGTGTGGTTTCGCAGCGAAATTCAACGACAGGGTTGGGACGCCTACGAAGTGAGCAACTACGCAAAGCCGGGCTGGCGTGCCGTGCACAACAGTTCCTACTGGCAGGGCGATCCGTACCTGGGATTGGGCCCCGGAGCGCATTCGTTTGACGGCCACCGCCAGCGAAGGGCCAACGTGCGCAGCAATTCGGTCTACCAACGGGCGCTCTCTCTGTCGAGTGGTGAAGACTGGTTTGAACTCGAGGTGCTGAATGACCAAGAATGGTTTCACGAGCAGGTGCTGACCCAACTTCGCCGCGCAGAAGGGCTTCCGCGTGCCGCGGCCCAGGGGCGTGACCTCGACCGGGCGTGGTCCAAATGGGTGCGGCAGGGACTACTCCTGTCTGATGAATCCGGGTGGCGCCTTGACGGAGAGGGCTGGCTGTGGGCTGACGCCATAGCCTCGGACGCATTTGGCCTTGAGTCCTGATTCCGTTAGTTTCGCAGTATGTACGACCTGAGCATCCTCGTTGAATTTGGCCGGCCTCGGGCGTGGTACATCGACGGTCCGCGCCGTGAACCCGTGCGGCTCGGCAATTGGGTCGGCGACGTGGCCGCGGGGGGGAGCGTCAATTTTTTTGACGTGCACTTCAACCCCCACGCTCACGGAACCCATACCGAGTCCCTTGGCCATGTGGTACGCGAAACGCGCCATGCGGTGGACCTCGGAATTTCGCCCTGGCTGAGCGCTCGGGTGGTGCGAATTCCGGCTGCAAAGCTGGTTACGCTTGAGGCACTTCGGGCTTCGTCTGCGGCGCTGCATGACTACCAAGCGTTGGTTTTGGCCACTCAAGAAGGAGACCTTAGCCAGCGGGACTGGCGGCAGTCGGATCCTCTAGCCATCGAACCCGCCGCCTTGGCATGGTTGGCCGAGCACGGCGTGCGCCACCTACTTGTCGATTTGCCAAGCGTGGATCCCGAAGAAGACGGCGGAGCCTTGGCGGCCCACCGCGCGTTTTGGGGGTTGCCACCTGGGTCGCAGTCTGCGGCCGAAGCTCGCTACCCCGAGGCGAGTATTACCGAATTGATTCAGGTTCCGGCCGAATGCGCCGACGGGCGCTACATGCTCAATTTGAGTTTGGCGCCGATGCAGGGGGACGCGGTGCCGAGCCGCCCGATTCTGTTCCCGGCCGAGCAATCCTAAACCCTACCTTTGCATACTATGTGGGAAAAACTCGCTCGCTTTTTGCGTCGAAACCGCCGGGCGGTATTGATTTTTTGGGTCCTGTATGTGCTCGTAATGGGCTACATGGGCCGCAACGTCGAGGTGAGCTACCACTTCGCACGAATGCTTCCAGAGACTGACAGCGTCTACACTGAATTTGTCGCGCTGAACGAACAGTTTGAGCAGGGTAGTGGAGGAGTCGTCTTCTTGGCGGCGCACGACCGGGCGATGTTCACGCCCTACATCCTGAATTCGTGGATCGAGATGGCCAAAAACATCGAGGCAACCCCCGATGTGGTGAATGTGCTTTCGTGGCACAATGCGGTGGAGCTAACGCTGGGTCCGGACTCAACCGATCGATTTGTGGCCGACCCAATTTGCGACGGTCGAATCAATTCGCGCGATGAGGCCGCGGCACTCAAGGCGACACTCAATGAGCTTCCGGTCTATCACGGCCTAATGAACAGCCACGACGGCAACACCCAGCTCATGGCCGTGCAGATCACCGATACGGCGAACTATAGCAAGCTGTTCTTCCCGATGATCGACCGCATTACCAACGAGGCCAAGAAGTTTGAGCGCCGCACCGGGATTGATGTGCAGATTTCGGGGGTTCCCTACCTGCGAATGATCAATGCGCGCAGCATTAAGTCAGAAATCAACCTCTTTTTGGGCTTGACCGGAATCGTCACCTTGCTCATCATGTTTGCGATGATGCGCAGCACTCGGGCTGCGCTCATTGCCTTGGCCGTGGTCGGCGTCGGCGTCGTGGGTTCGTTCGGAGTCTTGGGTGGATTGGGCTACAAGCTCACGCTGTTTTCGGCCTTGATTCCGCCGCTGCTCATTGTAATTGCGGTTCCGAACTGCATCTTCTTCATCAATAAGTACCACCAAGAATTCGCGCTGCACAAAGACGTGGATGAAGCAGTGGCATTCACGGTAAAAAAAATTGGAGGGGTGGCATTGCTCACCAACTTGACGACGGCGCTCGGATTCTCGACCTTTATTTTGACCTCGAGCGATGCACTTGTTCACTTTGGAATTGCGGCGACCATCAACATTATCATGGTGTTCGTGCTGTCCATCACCATTTTGCCGGTGCTTTACAGCTGGCTTCCGGCTCCGCGCCCCCAGCACTACAAGCATTTGGATCAAAAGTGGCTTTCAAACGGGGTGCTTTGGTTAGAGCGCGTGGCGCAGTACCACCGCCGCTGGGTATACCTCGGGTCCGTGCTGTTGGCCGTGATCGGTGCGCTTGGCATGTTGCGCATGCAGACCACGGGCAACATCACCACTGACATTGATCCGAGCGACCCGCTGGTCACACAAATGAAGTTTTTTGAGCAAGAACTCGGAGGTGTGATTCCGCTCGAAGTCATTGTAAATACTCGCGAGTCCGGTGGGATCAATTCGTCGAGCGTCCTGCGTCAAGTTGAAGAGTTTCAGCGCTCGCTCGATACCCTGCCCAACATGTCGCGCAGCATAAGTGTGGTTGACTTTTTGAAGTTCAGCCGCCAAGCGTTTTACGGTGGAATGCCCGAGTTTTATGAGCTTCCGTCTGCAGCTGAGCGACGCCAAATTGCCGCGCTGCTGCCCAGCGGAGCCGCCAGCGCGAACCAGGCATTGACCTCGGGTCTTATCGATAAGGACAACCAAAGATTGCGCGTGACGGTTCAGGTTCAGGACCTTCCGCGTCCTGAAATGATTGAGGTGGTCAAGGCCATTCAGCACAATGCCGACGCCGTATTTGACCGCGAACAGGTCGATGTGAGCTTCTCAGGGGCGGGCCTCATTTTCTTGCGTTCGACAGAGTTTTTGATCGACAACCTGCTGATGAGTTTGGTTTTGGCGGTCGTGGTGATTTCGATCCTTATGGCGGGTCTCTTTCGCTCATGGCGCATGATGGTGGTGGCCATCCTACCCAACTTGCTTCCGCTGATCATGACCGCGGGCATTATGGGCTGGTTCGGAATCCCAGTCAAGCCATCTACCGTACTCATTTTTTCGATTGCGTTCGGAATCTCAGTGGACGACACCCTGCACTTGCTTTCGCGCTACCGTCAAGAGCTGCACATCAACGGCGGGCGCATTGCAGACGCAGCCCTCAAAGCAATTCACGAGACCGGAGTAAGTATGTTCTATACCTCAGTGGTGCTTTTTGCGGGATTTATGATCTTTTTAGCGTCAAATTTTGGCGGAACTCAAGCGTTAGGCTTGCTGGTGTCTCTTACTCTCGGATTCGCCATGTTCTCAAACCTAATTTTACTTCCGTCTCTGCTGATGTCGCTCGATAAAGTGATGTCTGCAAAGGAGCAAGAGGTTTCGCTGGCCGAACTCTCAGAAGACAAATAAGCTATGAAAGGCATCATTTTGGCCGGCGGTTCCGGCACCCGACTCCATCCGCTCACGCACAGCATCAGCAAGCAGCTCATGCCGGTGTACGACAAGCCGATGATTTACTACCCGCTTTCCACGCTTATGGAGGCCGGAATCCGCGAAATCCTGCTCATCACCACGCCCCACGACGCGCCGCTGTTTCACAAGCTGCTGGGCGACGGTTCGCAGCTCGGATGCCGCTTTGAGTACACGGTGCAGCACGAACCCAACGGCCTCGCACAGGCTTTTGTGCTCGGTCGCAACTTTATCGGCGACGACGCGGTGGCCCTCGTTTTGGGCGACAACATTTTTTACGGAACCCAGATGCCCAGCATCCTCCAAGCCTCAGCCAACCCCCAGGGTGGAGTCGTGTTTGCCTACCCGGTGAGCGATCCCGAGCGCTACGGCGTGGTCGAGTTTGACGCGCAGGGCAAGGCGCTGTCGATCGAAGAAAAGCCTGCGCAGCCCAAGAGCAACTACGCCGTGCCCGGACTGTACTTCTATGACAACCAAGTGGTTGATATTGCCGCCAACCTCAAGCCTTCGGCGCGCGGCGAGTACGAAATCACCGACGTGAACCGCGAGTACCTGCGCCGCGGCGAGCTCAGCGTCCAGATCATGGACCGCGGAACCGCATGGCTCGACACCGGAACCTTCGAGAGCCTCATGGAAGCCGCCCAGTTCGTGCAGATCATCGAGCGCCGCCAGGGCCTCAAAGTGGGCTGTATTGAAGAGGTGGCCTACCGCCAGGGCTTCATCGACGCGGCCCAGCTTCAGCGCCTCGCGGCCCCGTTGGTCAAAAGCGGCTACGGAGCGTACCTTCAATCCCTGCTCTGATTCCAGAGCACGAGCAACCCCGATTATGCAGTCCGTCGAACGTTTACAGCGCTTTTTTCTTCAGTCCCTAGAGGCGTCCATGGGTGAACCCGAATGGAGCCGTCAGCCCGACCGGCTGTACGCCCCCCAGCGCTACATTTTGGCAATGGGCGGCAAGCGCCTGCGTCCAGTTCTCTCTCTGATGGGGGCCGAGGCAGTCGGAGCCAAAGCAGATCTTGCGCTGCCCGCGGCGCATGCAGTAGAGCGGTTTCACAACTTTTCGCTGATTCACGACGACATCATGGATGCGGCTCCGCTCCGCCGCGGTCAGGCCACGGTGCACGAGCGCTGGGGAGTGAATACGGCAATATTGAGCGGTGATGCGCTGTTTGCCTTGGCGTTTAAGGCACTGGAATCCGCGCCAAAGCAGGTGCTGTCCGACCTCTACCGAGTCTTTACCCAGACGGCCCTCGAAGTCTGCGAAGGCCAGCAGTGGGACATGGATTTTGAGCACGAGGACCGCGTTGAAGAGGGCGCGTACCTCAGAATGATTCGCTACAAAACCAGCGTGTTACTCGGCTGTGCACTTGAAATGGGTGTACTGAGCGGCGGTGGCTCGGTCGAGATGGCCAAGGCGCTGTATTCGTTTGGCCTTGAGCTCGGAACCTCGTTTCAAATCCACGACGACCTGCTCGACGCCTTTGGGGACCCCGCGAAGACCGGAAAGCAAGCAGGTGGCGACTTAATTCAGGGAAAAAAGACCCTCCTTTGGATTGAGTTGGGCCGCCGAAGCCCTGAACACATTCACGAGGCGCTCGCACTTCGCGGCGAAGAACGCGTTGCGTACCTCACTGAGGCACTCGAAACCACAGGTGTTCGCGCCTACGTCGAAGAGTGCCGCCGCGCCCACTTTGACTTGGCCCTTCAGGCCCTCGAGCATGCGGGTACGCTCGGCGCCCGAACTGACGAACTAAAAGAGCTTGCCAATTGGCTTTTTTGCCGCGAATCCTAGGCGTTTTGGCCGTAATTTTGCAGGGAATTTAGCCTGTATGGACCGCTTTTCTTTTCTCGGCAGTGCGCACGTAGCGTACTTAGATGACCTCTACCAACAGTACGTCGAGAATCCCGATTCTGTAGAGCCTTCGTGGAAGGCGTTCTTTCAAGGCTACGACTTCGCGCGCAGTCCGTACGGCGACGACCTCGAGTCCGTCGTTGCCCCCGTAGGGCCCGAGGTTCCCGAGGAGCTCCGCAAAGAGTTCATGGTGCTCAACCTTATTAACGGATACCGCACCCGCGGCCACCTCTTTACGCAGACCAATCCGGTTCGCGAGCGCCGCACCTACAAGCCGACACTGGACCTCGAGAACTTTGGCCTCTCAGCCGCAGACCTTGACAGCAGCTTTCAGGCCGCGGTAGAAGTGGGCTTGCCCGGACCAGCTCCGCTTCGCGAGATTGTCGACCACCTCAAGGCCATCTACTGCCGATCAATCGGTGTGGAGTACATGTACATTCGTGATCCACAGGTAATTAAGTGGATTCAAAACTACATTCATCCGAACGACAACTACCCGGTTCTTGCCGCAGACGACAAAAAGCACATTCTGCACAAGCTGAACGAAGCCGTTGCGTTTGAGAACTTTTTGAATACCAAGTTTGTCGGGCAAAAACGCTTCTCGATTGAAGGGGCCGAGGCGCTGATTCCAGGCCTCGATTTTATGATGCAGCGCGCCGCAGAACTCGGCGTTGAAGAGGTCGTGCTCGGCATGGCCCACCGCGGACGCCTCAACGTGCTGACCAATATTTTTGGCAAGCCTGCCCGCCAAATCTTTAGCGAATTCGAGGGCAAAGAATTCGACGACGAAGAGGGCTTTGACGGCGACGTGAAGTACCACTTGGGCTACACGGCGGTGCGCCAGCTCCGCAACGGACGCCAACTGAAGTTAAACATTTCGCCGAACCCCTCGCACCTTGAAGCCGTAGATGCAGTCGTAGAGGGCATCGCCCGCGCCAAGGGCAATACGGACTACGGAATGGACCGATCCAAGGTGCTTCCGATTCAAATTCACGGAGACGCGGCGGTGGCCGGCCAGGGCATCGTCTATGAAGTCGTGCAGATGGAGCGCCTCGACGGCTACGGCACCGGCGGAACCATACACCTGGTCATCAACAACCAAGTCGGATTCACGACCAACTACCTCGATGCGCGCTCGTCGACGTACTCCACAGATGTGGCCAAGGTGGTTCTGGCTCCGGTCCTGCACGTGAACGGCGACGACGTCGAGGCCGTGGTGCACGCCATGCGCTTTGCGATGGAGTACCGCCAGCACTTTGGGCGCGACGTATTTATCGACCTTCTCTGCTACCGCAAGTACGGCCACAACGAGGGCGACGAGCCCCGCTTCACCCAGCCACTGCTGTACAAGGCGATTGCACGCCACCCGAATCCGCGCGAAATCTACCACGCCAAGTTGCTCGCTCAGGGCGCGGCCCACGCCAACCTCGTCAAAGAGATGGAAGTGGAGTTCAAGGACATGCTCGAGGGCCACTTTGGCGAAGCCAAGCAGATCGCCAAAAACGTGATTGTTCCGTTTATGGAAGACGAGTGGGCGCCCTACCCTGCGGCCAAGCGCGGGCAAATCCTCGAGCTTCCGAACACGGGCGTCGAGCGCAGCCAACTTGAATCGGCGGCCACGGCACTCACGACGCTTCCAGAGGGCAAGAAATTCCTCAACAAAGCCGCACGCCTAATCGCCGACCGCCACGACATGGTATTTGGCCGCAATGCGCTGGACTGGGGCATGGCCGAGAACTTGGCCTACGCCACCTTGCTCCAAGACGGCTTCAACGTGCGCATCTCAGGTGAAGACGTCGAGCGCGGAACCTTTAGCCACCGCCACGCCGTACTCAAACTCGAGGACAGCGAAGAGGAATACATCCCGATGAACTCGGTTCCGGGCAAAAAAGGCCGGTTTGCCATCTACAATTCGCACCTGTCAGAGTACGCGGTGCTCGGATTTGACTACGGCTATGCCATGGCCAGCCCCGAAACCCTCGTAATCTGGGAGGCCCAGTTCGGAGACTTCGCCAACGGAGCCCAAATCATCATCGACCAGTTCATCAGCGCCGCTGAGGACAAGTGGAAGACCCAAAACGGTTTGGTGCTGCTGCTTCCGCACGGCTACGAAGGCCAAGGCGCCGAACACTCGTCGGCCCGCCTCGAGCGCTTTTTGCAGCTCTGCGCCGAAGACAACATGGTCGTCTGCAACCCGACCACTCCGGCCAACCACTTTCACTTGCTGCGCCGCAGTATGCACTGGAGCTTCCGCAAGCCGTTGGTGGTGATGAGCCCCAAGAGCCTCTTGCGCCACCCCAAAGCCGTTTCGGCGGTCGAGGAACTCACTCAGGGCAGCTTTCAGCCGCTCATTGGTGACACGACCGTGAATCCCGCCGACGTGCGCAAGGTGGTGTTCTGCTCGGGCAAGCTCTACTACGAACTTGAGGAGGCCCGCGCAGAGCGCGGATGCATGGACACCGCCATCGTGCGCCTGGAGCAGCTGTACCCCATCCCCGCGGCACAAATGCAGTCAGAACTCGCCAAGTACCCCGCCGACGCCAAGCTCGTGTGGGCCCAAGAAGAGCCCGCCAACATGGGCGCCTGGACCTTCTTGCTCGCGAACTGCGACCTTAAGCTGCACCGCGTGTCGCCGGCGGCCTCGGCTGCACCGGCCAGCGGATCGCACCAAGCCGCCCACCACATTCAGCACCGCCTGATCGCCCAAACTTTTGACTGCTAAAACCACGTACCCATGATCCTCGATATGAAGGTGCCCTCTCCGGGCGAATCGATTAGCGAAGTAGAAATCGCCACCTGGCTCGTCAGCACGGGCGACTACGTCGAAAAGGACCAGGCCATTGCCGAGGTGGATTCAGACAAGGCCACACTTGAGCTTCCTGCTGAAGCCGCTGGGGTTATCGAAATTTTGGTCGAGCCCGGAACCACCGTGGCCGTAGGTCAAGTGGTATGCCGCATTGACACCTCGGCCGCCGGGCCTGAAGGCGGATCCAAGCCTGCTGCTGCCGCGAGCTCAACCCCCAACCCGATGCCGGTAGCTGCTGCTCAGGCTCCGACCGCCGCGACCTACGCGACCGGAACCGCTTCTCCCGCCGCCAAAAAGATCCTCGCTGAAAAAGGCATGGACGCCAGCCAGGTTGCCGGAACCGGCAAGGACGGCCGCATCACCAAAGAAGACGCGGTGAACGCCAAAGTGTCGATGGGTTCCGCCCCCGTATCGGGACGCGGCGAAACCCGCACCCGCATGAGCGCACTGCGCCGCAAACTCGCCACCCGCCTCGTAAGCGTAAAGAACGAGACGGCGATGCTGACCACCTTTAATGAGGTCGACATGAAGCCCATCATGGACCTTCGCAAGGAATACAAGGATGCTTTTGCCGCCAAGCACGGCGTCGGACTCGGATTCATGAGCTTCTTCACCCTAGCGACGGTGCGTGCCCTAAAAATGTTTCCGGCCGTGGCCAGCATGATCGACGGAGACGACATGGTTTCGTTTGACACCACCGACATTTCGGTGGCGGTGAGCGGGCCCAAGGGACTGATGGTTCCGGTGCTTCGCAACGCCGACCAAATGAGCTTTGCCGACGTCGAGGGCGGAATCAAGGACCTCGCGACCAAAGTGCGCGACGGCAAAATCAGCGTCGACGAGATGACGAGCGGATGCTTCACCATCACCAACGGCGGCGTGTTCGGCTCGATGCTTTCGACGCCGATTATCAATCCACCGCAGAGCGCGATCCTCGGAATGCACAACATCGTCGAGCGCCCTGTGGTGCGCGACGGCCAAATCGTGGTGCGCCCCATAATGTACGTGGCCATGAGCTACGACCACCGCATCATTGACGGCCGCGAGTCGGTCGGAACCCTCGTAGCCATCAAAGAGGCCCTCGAGAATCCGGTCGAGCTGCTCATGGGCGGCGACGTCAAGGGGGGCTTGGGCCTCTAGCCAGTAACTAGTTACTAGTGGCTCGTTAGTTCGCGTGCTTGGTTTGGTTCCAATTCGCTCGCGAAAAGTAAGCTCTCGGCGGCTTTTTAAGTCAAGTACTTTGAAATGAGTACTTTGAAAAACATTAGGTGCATGTTTGTTCATGCAGATTTAAGAAACAGGTAACATTGAGGGTCTAGGTTTGCGCCAAACAAAACGCAAACAACATGACGAACATTTTTAAATTTGGAACCCTGGCTTTAGCTGCTGTAGCTATGGCATCTTGCGGTGGTGATCCAGTTGATCCAATCGACCCGATCAAAACCAACAAGGTTATCACTTCAAACATCACGGCGAACACCACATGGTACGCTGATACCGTCTACCAACTTGGTGGCCGTATCACGGTTACAAGCGGCGCTACGCTGACGATCCAGCCTGGAACCGTCATCAAAGGCGAAGCCGGAACCGGTTCAAACGCTACGGCTCTGTTGATCGCCCGCGGCGGTAAGCTGATGGCTGAAGGTACCGCTAGCTTGCCCATCATCTTCACTTCAGTTGCTGACGAAATCACTCCTGAAATGGTTGCTGCCGGAAACTTCGCGTCTCCCAACCTTGATCCAACCGTAAACGGTTTGTGGGGCGGAATTATCGTTTTGGGTAACGCCAAGATTTCTCCGAAACCCGGAACTTCAGGCGAACTTCTTGAAGTTCAGATTGAGGGAATTCCAACCTCGGACGCCAATGGTTTGTACGGTGGCAACAACGACGCCGACAACAGCGGTGTAATCAAGTTTGTTTCAGTGCGTCACGGCGGAACCAACATCGGTAGCGGCAACGAAATCAACGGCATCACCTTTGGTGGCGTAGGTAGCGGAACCGTAGTTGAAAACATCGAAATCGTAGCTAACCAAGACGACGGTGTTGAGTGGTTCGGTGGAACAGTTAACGCCAAGAACGTAGTAGTATGGAACGCCGGTGACGATGGACTTGATACCGACCAATCTTGGGCTGGAACGTGCGACAACTTCGCCGTAATCACCGCAGCCGGTCACGTATTCGAACTCGACGGTCCAGAGGGTGCCTACAGTGCTGGTCACATCTTTAAGAACGGTAACGTAGTTGCTTCAAACGACGACGTAGCTTCTCAGGACTTGATCAACACCGACGCCAACTCAATCGTTGACATGGTTGACGTGTACTTTACCGACGTAGTTGCCGGTCAAAAGATCAACCGCGTAACTGCTGCAGGTGTAACCTACACTGGTATCGTAATCAACGTTCCTGCCGACTCACTTGCCAACCACGTGAACGGAGCCGTTCCAGCTGGCGTGACTGCAGGTGCTACTGGCAAGGCCAACATCAGCTTATTTGGCTGGACGTGGGCTAACGCTGCTAACGTAATCAAGTAATTCTTGAAACGGATTTAAACCCAACCAAAAGAGGTGCCCGCGGAAACTGTTCCGTGGGCACTTTCTTTTACCTACCCGCAACAATCCCTTTACTCATGAAATCATTCCTATCCATTGTTTTGGCTCTTGTGTTCACGCTCGCGGCATCGGCGCAGGCTACCTACATCCGCGGTTCCGTAATTGACGGCAGCACGGGAGAGAGCATCATCGGCGCCGCAGTGAAGATTGAGGGCACGACGGTTGCGGGAATGACAGACCTAGACGGCAACTTTAGCCTCAAGGCGGCTCCGGGCACCTACACGGTGAGCGTCGCCTACTTTACGTTCAAAACCAAGAAGATCGCCGGAGTGGCGGTCAAGCCCGGGGACGCTACAGTGCTCGGAACCATCGTGCTCGAAAGCGAGGACGACGTCAAACTCGAAGAGGTCGTGATTACGGCCGAGGCTACTCGAAACAGCGAGGCTTCGCTTTTGACCCTTAAGAAAAAATCAACCGTCATCATGGACGGAATCTCGGCTGCTAAAATTGGCCTGACCGGCGACGCTACGGCCGTTGAGGCAGCCAAGCGCGTCACCGGCGTATCCATCGAGGGCGGCAAGTACATCTTCGTTCGTGGACTGGGCGACCGCTACTCAAAGACCACGCTCAACGGCATGGACATTCCGGGCTTGGACCCCGACCGCAACACGATCCAGATGGACATTTTTCCTACCGATTTGATCAGCAACATCGTGGTGAGTAAAGCATTTACTGCTGATATGCCCGCAGACTTCACCGGTGGCCTGTTGAACGTCGAAACCAAGGCCTTCCCTGAGCGCAAAATATTCAACGTCAACATGTCAGGGGGCTACACGCCGAGCATGCACTTTCGCAACGACTACCTCACCTACAAGGGCAGCGCGACCGACTTTTTGGGCTTTGATGGCGGAACCCGCCGCCTGCCTGCCGGTGCCGACGCATCGGTAATTCCGACTCCGATTTCAGGCCTCGGGTCCCAAGCCACCAATGACTTTGTGAACTCATTCAACAAAACGCTTGGCGCGAGTGAAGCGTTTGTGCCGATGGACTTCAGCCTGGGCCTCTCGATGGGCAACCAGTGGGACGCCAAAAAGGCCAACAAGCAGGGAGAGATTCCGAAGCTTGGGTACATCTTCTCTGCCACCTACAAGTCGTCGTTCAACAACTACCGCGATGTGTTTTATGGTGAATACCAGCGGTTTGCAGACCCATCCCTCAACGAACTTCGCTACGCAACGACCCAAGAGGGCGCCCTTGGAGAACAGAATGTGCTCGTGGGACTTCTCGGTGGATTCGCCAAAAAAACTGGTACACGAAAGTTTCGCATGACCCTCATGCACCTGCAGAACGGTGAGAAGCGCGCCGGCCAATTTTTGGTACTTAACGACGGTGCCGCGGTAGGTCAGTCTGGGTACATCGCCCGTTCAAACAACCTCGAGTACAACCAGCGTTCGCTGACCAACCTTTTGGTGAACGGCACCCGCGTGTGGAACGACGCCAACGAAGAACTTGACTGGCGCTTTGCTCCGACGCTGTCGCTGTCGTCAGATCCCGATATTCGCCGTACGGCCTATACGTTTGATCCCGTTACCACGGCATTCTCAGCCGGCGCGGGAGGCAACCCGTCGCGCATTTGGCGCTCGCTTGCCGAGGTGAACCTTCCGCTGCGCGTGGACTACACCAAAAAGTTCCTGTTCAACCGCGCTCCCGGCAAACTGCAGTACGGGGCGAGCAACACGTTCAAGTTTCGCGACTACGAAATCCTTTTTTACGACATGCAGTTCTTTGGACTGCAGCCCCGATGGGAAGCACCGTACGATCCAAATGTGGTGCTTGATCCGAGCAACATCTATGGCAACGGCCAGGGCGGAACCATCTACTACCAGTCCGGCAACCGTACGCCCAACCCCAACAAGTACCAGTCAAATTCAAACACGGCAGCCGCTTATGTGTCGACCGAGCTCGCATTCAGCGTACGCCTCAAGGCTGTACTGGGACTTCGTGCCGAGCACTTCATTCAGCGCCACACCGGCCGCGACCAGGCCTATGCTTCGGGCGACGTGATCAACGGGCGCAACCTCGACAACGACGTGGTGCTGAATTCGCTGGACCTTTTTCCGTCAGCCAACCTCATCTATTCGGTGAACGAGAACACCAACCTGCGCTTGGTAGCCACGCGCACCATCGCCCGCCCGTCGTTCAAGGAACTGTCGTTTGCGCAAATCCTCGATCCGCTGACGAACCGCATTTTTAACGGAAGCTTTTTTCCGTACTCATCATGGGATGGCAACCTCGTAGAGACCCGCATCACCAACGCCGACCTGCGCTGGGAGCGCTTCTTCAAAGACGGCCAAGTGTTCTCGGTGAGCGGATTCTACAAGCAGTTCCAGAACCCAATTGAATTGGTGCGCATCGCCGAGCAGCAGACTTCGACCGAATTCCAGCCCCGCAACGTCGGAACCGGCACCATGCTGGGCGCCGAGATCGAGTGGAACAAGAACTTCGCTTTCATCAGTCCCAAACTTCGCCCCCTTTCGTTCAACGGAAACATCACGCTCATTCAGTCACAGATTACGATGACTACCCAGGAATTCAACGACCGCAAGGCCTTTGAGCGCACCGGCGAAACCATCGTGAACACCCGCCAAATGGCTGGCCAGTCGCCCTATGTGCTGAACGGCGGATTCATGTACACGGCAGAGCAGAACAGCTTTGGCGTGTTCTACAACGTCAAGGGCCCGACCCTTCAGATTGTAGGCCTTGGCCTTTTTCCGGACGTGTACACGATGCCCTTCCACAGCCTGAACGCCAGCTTCAACCGCACGGTGGGCAAGGACGACCGCGGCAGCCTCAAGTTTCGGGTCAGCAACCTGATGAACGACGACGTGCTGTCGGTCTACAAGTCCTACCAAGCCGAGGACCAGGTCTTCAGCCGACTGGTTCCGGGCGTGAGCTTTAGCGTGGGCTACAGCTACAAGCTTTAGTCCGGTCTGCACTCCAGGCCTTCGGCCTATTTTTGCGGAATGCAGTTCATCGACACCCACACGCACCTCGACAACCCCCAGCTCGAGGCCGACCGGGCCGAGGTGTTCGCGCGGATGCGCGAAGCAGGCGTTCGCCTAGCGCTGATTCCGAACGTCGACGACGAGAGCTGGCCGCGCATGCAGGCGCTGCAGGCGCAGTATCCCGAGGCGGTGCGCTTGATGCTCGGACTCCATCCCTGCCACGTGGGCGCCGACTGGGCCGAGGTCCTCGACCGCTACGAAGCCCTCTGGACGGCAACGCCCGAGGCCTTTGGTGCCGTGGGCGAACTCGGGCTCGACCTCTACTGGGACAAAACGACCCTCGATTGGCAAGTAGCCGCGCTCGAGCGCCAGCTCGAATGGTGCCTGCGCTGGAACAAGCCGTTTAGCATGCACGTGCGCGAGGCCTGGGGCCCCACCATGGACGTGCTGCGGGCTTGGAAGGGCAGGGGACTGCGCGGCGTGCTGCACTGCTTCACGGGCTCGCGCGAAATCGCCACCGAACTGATCGAGATGGGCCTTCACCTCGGAATCGGGGGCGTCGCCACCTTCCCTAAGGCGGGCGTGGTCGACGTGCTGCGCGAAACCGGCCTCGACCGCGTGGTCCTCGAGACCGATTCGCCGTATTTGGCGCCCGTACCGTTTCGCGGCAAGCGCAACGAGAGCGCCTACGTGCGGCGCGTGGCTGAGCATTTGGCGGCTGAGCTCGAAATTCCGCTCGCCGAAGTGGCCGCGGTGACCACCCGCAACGCACAGCATATCTTCGGGCTGTGAAACTCCTGATCCTTTACACCGGCGGCACCATCGGCATGGTGGCCCAGCGCGACGGAAGCCTGGTTCCGTTCCACGCCGACGCCCTGCGCGCCAACGTGCCCGACTTGGCCCGCCTTCAGGCTGAGGTCGACTGCCGCTCGCTGGGTCAGCCCAAGGACTCGTCAGATATGGGCCCCGAAGACTGGGTTGCGATGGCCGACGCCCTGTGGGCTGCCCGCGACGAATTCGACGGTTTTGTGGTGCTGCACGGCACCGACACCATGGCCTACAGCGCCAGTGCGCTGAGTTTTATGCTGGGCGGAACCTTCGGTAAACCCGTGGTGCTGACCGGCAGCCAGGTTCCGCTCGGGGTGCTGCGCAGCGACGGCCGCGACAACCTGCTGACCAGCCTCGAAATCGTGATGCTGCAAGGCGACCATGGCGGACCCCTCCTTCGCGAGGTCGCCGTGTTCTTTGAGAACCGCCTGTTTCGCGGAAACCGCGTCTACAAGCATTCCGCGCTGCAGTTTGACGCCTTTCACAGCCCCAACTACCCCGAACTGGGCCGAAGTGGGGTGGAACTCGTGCTGCACCGCAAGCGGCTGTGGACGCCCGACCCGTCGCAGGCTCGCCGGCGCGACCTGAATCCCAACGTCGCCGTGGCCACGCTGAGCCCCGGAATGACCGAAAAGGCCCTTCGGGCCATGCTGCTTGACAGCGAGGCCGAGGGGGTCATCATCCAAACGCTGGGCAGCGGAAACGCCCCCGCGTGGCCCTGGCTTGCCGGACTGCTGCGCGAGGCGCACGAGGCCGGCGTATGCCTGGCGCACGTTTCGCAGTGCCGGGCGGCGGCTCCCGTCGCGTCCAACTATGCCTCGGGCAAAGTCATTCAGGACGCCGGGGTCTGGGAATCCGGAGGCATGATCCTCGAGGCTGCCGTGGTCAAAATGATGCTGGTGCTGGCGCTACCGTCGGCACAGCGCGCTGCCGCATGGACGGCCAGTTGGGCCGGCGAGCGGGATTAGTCGGCGCGTTCCAAGCGTTTCAAGTGTTCCAAGCGTTTCAAGCGTTTCAGGCGTTCTCAGAGCGACCCGGGCTCCCCGCGGTCGTCGAGGTCGTCGAGGTCGGCCAACCAGGCCTCGAGGCGCTGCACGTCTTTTTGGTAGCTGTGCTTCCACATCCATCGGCTCAGGCGCAGTGCGAGGGGAACGATGGCCAGCGTTACTCCGAGTGCGGTGAAGAGCAACTTGGGCTTGAGCAACAGCACTGAAGCGTCGGGTTCTTGGGCACCGACGGTTCCGCCCAAAAAGAAGCCCGTCAAGGCCGCCACAGGCATCGCCACGCCCGCCCAGTAGATTTGAAAGCGGTACCAATCCTGAAATTCCGCCAGCAGCGACTGGGCAAAGGGACGCAGGGCTTGGTCGACGCGAACCGCCCGAAGCTGGCGAATCAGCGGAACCATTCGCCAGGCCACCGCCGTGTTGAACGCGACCATCACGGCGATTCCGCCGCGCAAAATCCACGAGGGCGTCACGGCAAGTACGTACAGATAGCCTGCGGTGATCGCCACGGCAAAGGCCAGGCCGGCGTACTGGCGGCGCAGCGCGTCGCGCACCAAGGGGGGCGGGGGCACGTCCTTAGGAGGCGTTGCGGGTCGCACCGTACGGGGCATTGGGGCCTCGGCCGACTTCCACGCGGCCTCGAGGTCGAATTCGCTTAAGGGTTTTGAAGCCATTGCTGAAGCTGTTTTTTAATTCGGTGAACCTTGACGTTCACGTGGTTGGCGGTAATTCCGAGGGTTTCGCCAATCTCTTCGGCGCGGAACCCCTCGAGGTGCAGCGCAATCAAGGCCCGGTCGGCCTCGGGAAGCCGCACCATGGCACGGTGCAGGCGCTCGGCTGCATCTTGTCGGGCCTCGGACTCGTGACCGGCCTCAGGCGCGGCCTCTTGGGGTGCGGTGCTGGGCCGTCGGTAGGCCTTGCGCTGCATGGTGAGCAGCGTATTCAGCGCCACGCGGTAGAGCCACGTCGCGGCCTGCGCGTCGCCGCGGAACCCGGGCAGGGCATGGTGCACCTGGAGGTAAATTTCTTGCCAGGCGTCGTCGGCCTCGTCGGTCCGCGGGCAGTACAGCCGAACGAGTTTGGTGAGCAAGCCCCGATGGGCTTGCATTAGTGACCACGCGTCGGTCAGCCCACCCGGCTCAGTTCCCGTTCCAGCCATCCCAAAATCCGCGTCGGGCGTCTGCGGCCGCGTCGGCCGCGTCGTTTGTGCCCATCCACATTCCCAAGATCAGCGCCATGAGCGTCAAGTGGGCGTAGAGCCAAATTCGCTGCCAGCGCGGACGCTCGCCCCAGGGCTGTTTGGGGTCAAACGGATCAAAAACCAGCGCAATGCCAATTTGGGCGATCGCCGTGGACGGATCGCGTTGGCCAATGAGGTAGTACAGGCCGAGCAGCACGAAGGCGCCGTACAGGGCGCGCGAAATCTTGTGGTTCATGCTGTAGTAGTCGCCCAGCGCACGCCAAAAATTACATGTGAAAGCCTAAGCGTTGGAAATCAGCTCCCTGACTTCGCGCTGAATCGCGTGCTGGCGGTCGATGGCGTACCACTTGTGGAGCTCTTCATTGTACAAATGGGCGCGTTCCGGGTCGGACTTAATGCGCTGAACCAGCTCCTGGGCTTCGGCCGGCCTCGGACCCCAATCGGCCGTAACGCCAAACGACCCGTCGAGCTGAATCACCTTGGGAATGCT
>JACCDS011483014.1_pt1 | contig 24958 bp, 19 predicted proteins | sample 7446441 | NCBI WGS metagenome assembly JACCDS01 (sample SAMN15323445, study PRJNA562643) | freshwater metagenome | isolation source: river surface water | place: USA:Blue River Watershed | collected 2017-08-17 | reverse complement strand
CTATCAATTTTTATCTGGTCTGCGGAGATGAAACGACGCTTTTTTTTGAGGCGGATGAAGCCACCAGAAGCCTGACGCCTTTCGCCGAGTTCTGTGCCATGGAGGGGGAGTGCTGGATGCTGGATGTCTCAAAGCCTCATGCCGTCATCATGAACGCTGCCCGCGAGCGTATTGGCTTATCACTGTCGTACCGTCGCAGCCGATACGAGGATTTGGCAAGACGCCTTGAAATGGCAAGTCAGGCATGAAGTTATCCGACCTGCAAAAGTTACAAACCTCCGTGATTCTGGCTCATCTTGGTACCTTGGTCGGTCTGATCCTCTATTGGGAGCCAGCGTGGCTGTGGATCTCATTGGTTGCGCATCTGGCCTGCCTGTGGCTGGGGCACGATCTATATCACCACCGCTATCTATCGCACCGCTCTTTTGAAATGCCAGTCTGGCTTCAACGTATCTGCGCAGTGCTTGGCATCTATTGCCTGTTCGGCACACCCATCGGTATTGCCTCAACTCACGTTCTCCACCACCGCCATGCCGATACTGACGTAGATCCTCATCCAGCTCGGGAGGGTTGGCGAGCATGGTGCTGGACCTATTCCCGCATGCAGATGCGAGACCGTGTGACCGTTGCACGCTTGTCAGCCGACCCGTGGCTGAGGTTCATCAGCAAGCATTACTTCAAGATTTACTTCTCAACGGTGTTTCTAGCCGGTGCCGTTAATCCCCGCTTGGCGATCTATGGATTTTTGGTGCCCTCGGTCTATGCGTTTTTCTCAAACGGCTTGGTCAATGTGGTGTGCCACCGCTGGGGCTACCGTCGCTATGCAACACCAGATCAGTCCCGAAATAATCTGATCGTGAATGTCGCTCTCTTCTTTGGCGGCATTGCGTTGCATAACACCCATCATGCCAACGCCAAAGCCTGTTACCTGAGTCGCGCGTGGTATGAAATTGACTTGGTTGGATGCATAGCCGATGCAATCCATAGACATACCTTAGCCAACAAAAAATCATGAACTGCAATCTTCATTACCTGTTCCCAACGGCTGTGGGGATGTTTGACAGTGACGATCACGAACACTACAAGCGCATTTTTTATGAGCGTATGCCAAACCACTGCATACCGCATGAAAGTGGGATTGGCCTGATTTCTGGTGAGAGTTCCGGGAAAGTCTATCTGCATACCGATGAAGCGCTGCGTGAATTTTTTACATTCGTATCGAAGGGCATCGCCAGCTATCTAGATCATCTTTCCTACGATCGATCCCGGGTCGATATCACAATTGTGAAAACGTGGATCAGTGCTACGGACAGCCGTACCGTCACACCAGTGCATGCTCACAGCACCAGCCATCTGTCATTTGTGTATTACATGAATATGCCCACAGAGGCGGATGCCATTGCCTTTCAAATCCAAGCTTCACCAAATGAGCCGTACTATGGGGCTTTTTCGCCGGACACGAATCGCCAGCGATCCATGATCTTCTCCCGTAATTCATTGAACGCAAGTCAGACGATCATACCGGTAGAAGAAGGCCAGCTTCTGGTATTCCCCAGCCATTTGCATCACGGAACGGTGAAGATGGGAGACATGGGGAATGAACAACGCATTGCACTCGCGGGGGATGTGCTTCTGATTTTCAATGAAGCAGCGCCGAACTACTCAACTGGTGTGTTTGACCCTCGCACGTGGCGGACTTTTTAGATTTATTAATAGATCGACCAACAAGCAACCCAACCTTGATACCCCTTTGATGCCTGTCCGGAGATTTCCGGACAGGCATTTTTTATGGAGCAATGAATGCCAACTGACACAGAATTTTTTGGTGTCCTTAGTCTGCGACCTGAGGACCTTGATGAACTATTGACACGGGCAGCGGAGAAAGGGGCTGAGCGTGCGCTAGCAGCGCTTGGTCTGGAGAACGGTCATGCCGCAAAGGATATCCGGGATCTGAGAGGGCTAATTGAGGCTTGGCGGCAGGCTCGGCAAACCGCATGGCAGACGTTAATCAAGCTCATGACCACCGGGATTCTTGTGGTTCTCCTAGTTGGCGCGAGTATCAAGTTGAAGCTATACGGAGGCTTCCAATGATCGAGACCTTGCTCGGTGGCCTGCTCGGGGGGGTATTTCGGCTGGCACCAGAAATCCTCAAATGGCTCGATCGCAAAGGAGAACGTTTCCACGAGCTGGCCATGCAGGATAAGGCGCTGGAATTTGAGAAGCTACGCGGAGCACAGCGCATGGCCGAGATCGGCGCGTCAGCCGACGCTGCGTGGAATACGGGGGCTATCGAAGCGTTGAAAGAAGCGGTCGCGGGCCAAGGGCGACGTTCAGGTATTTCCTGGGTTGACGCGCTGTCAACCAGTGTTCGCCCGGTGATCACTTACTGGTTCATGGCAATTTACTGCTCAGCTAAGGCAGCGGCATTTGCAGCCGCAGTCACTGCCGGTGCGACTTGGGGTGTGGCTATCCTTAATGCGTGGACGGATGCTGATCAAGCGCTTTGGGCCGGGGTGCTGAACTTCTGGTTCCTGGGGCGTGTGTTTGATCGGGTACGTCCGTGATCGCGGTGCCAACACCGGCCATCGAACTGGCCAAGCGTTTCGAGGGCTTTCACCGTGTACCGAGAGCTGACCCCGGTCGCGCACGCCCGTACATCTGCCCAGCGGGGTACTGGACGATTGGCTATGGACATCTGTGTGACCCGATACATCCGCCGATCACGGAGGCAGAAGCTGAGGCCTATCTGGCGCGCGATCTGGAAACGGCACTGGCGGCGACGCTTCGCTACTGCCCGTTGCTGGCCACCGAATCCTCAGGACGACTTGCGGCTATCGTCGACTTCACGTTCAACCTAGGCACAGGGCGGTTGCAGACATCTACGCTACGTCGGCGCATCAACCAGCACGACTGGGTCGCTGCTGGGCAGGAACTGCAGCGATGGATCTATGGTGGCGGTAAAGTGTTACCGGGACTGGTCGCGAGGCGCAACGCCGAAATTAGATTGTTGGCCATCTGACAGGACGAGTAGAGTGGATTCAAGAGAACACAACTGCCGATCCTGAGTTCATTCCGGCTCTCCAGAGCCTTTACCAGTCAGGAGCCTAGCCAAACATAACCCATTTGATCGAAGCCCGTTCAACACCACCTCTTGCTGCCTCCCCCATATCTCGGCAAGCTTGACTGTCACCGTGTTGGCATCCCACGGCATCAAAGGCGCGCCGTGCACCTTGGCAAATGGCCCGTCACTCTCAGGCACCACGCGGTCGAGTGGCATCGCCGCAACCAACTTTCTTCCATTAGCAGTTTCTAGCATTGCTGGTCCGACACTGAACCAGCATCCTGATTCCGCCGCTCGGCGAAGCTGAGAAGGCGAGTCTGAGAACCAATGCAAGACTGCTACACCGAATCCAGGATTTGCTTCGAGGGTGTCTAGAACCTCTCTCGCTGCAGCCCGGGAGTGAATGCTGAGCACTCGTCCGCCCAGTCGGGCGCATCTTTCTACGACGGACCTAAAGATATGCCGCTGAAGATCAAAGTGCTGACTGTACCGTGCCGAGCCATCGAGCCCTACTTCACCTACCCCGGCGCAATTCTCAATTTGAGACAGCAACATCTCCAATTCGCCGGATTTCTTGTCTACAACCTCTGGGTGGAGCCCCGGTGAGACGAAGAGTCCCCGTACGGTAGGAAGAACTCTAGACGTTGCTACAAAAGCCTTTGGGCTGGTGGTTACCAGCCAGACAAACTCATTACGCTGCAACGCTTCTGCGTAGACCTGCCTGGCATCGGGGTAGAGATCCAGATGACAATGAAAATCCATCACAGCACGCCATCTCGTCGAAGCAATACTGCCAACTCAGCCAAACCTCGTTCAGCAACATGCCGATAGTGTTTACGGTCGCCATCGGAAGCAAAAGAAAGTGTCGCCCCCAGTAACGAATCGACTCCCCGCTGTTCGGCGACCAGTACAGCACAGGCCACCGCCATGGGATCGTCCGCGCTCGTCTTGCCAGCAGCCGAGAGCGACGAAAACCTGTACGTGGTTGTGTCGGCAGCTCCCCAATGCAGGACAGCGGCCTTGCGAACCATGCATGGCACACAACGTCCGCAGTGAGTTCGATTGTAGGTGCGAAAACGACCGCAACTGGTCGTATCGCAACCATACTTGGCCAGCAGCACCTGATCGGCACACTGTTGCAGCATTTCTCCTTTCGTCTGAAATCGGTATGGCATTAATAAGTGCGCATCAATGCCTACTGCGTCGAGCAGCGTCTGCAACAGTCCCATGAACAAAGGGTGTGTCGTTCGAGTGCTGAGGCTGGCCATACGGCCTGGTAGCAATGGGGGGTTGATGCTAATGAATCCGTTCTCCGGAACTAGGATTTCCGGCCGGCGGATCGTCAGTAGCGAGGTTGCCAGCACTGCCAGTCCGTAGAAGACCATCGAGCGGGCTCTGGTGGACGTTTCCTTTTTTCCTCCGAAGACAACTTTATGACTCCATTGCTGGTGCCACTCCCCTCCGCCTAGTGCGTTAGCATAAGCAATCTGGCGGGCAGAGTCCTCAAAAGCGAGCTGCGACACAAAAATTGGTCTACGCCCCTGAGCAGTAGCATCGATTCCCCCCACAAGACTATCGAGACCACCTGAAAGCAACGCAACACAGTCCCGATCACAGAGTCGGTGTTGACCGTTTGGCGGCTTGGAGCCTCCGGAACGAAATCGAAGCGTCCAGAAATCGCCGGTCAGCACTCGCAGCATATTTTCGGCAATATTCCGGCTTTTCTCCCACGGGGCAGGATTATTGAGCGTGACCTCAAGTTCAATCTGGCGCGTCCAGCCGTCTGCGCTCCCCTTGCGAAGGACTGCCACATCAGCCGCATAGATGGCGAAGCAGAAGAGCACGAAATCCCACACCGGCACCGACGGAGCATATCCGGCAATTTCTAGTTCACGGCGCCAACCATAGGCTATGCGTCCAATCTCAGGCTGCGATGAAGATTCCAAGAAAGTGAATGCGCGGGAACCGGCGGGCAAGCTCTTGGGCAACGCGTCAATACTTGAGCAGATTATCTTCATGATTCTGCAAAGACCGTAAGCGCGTCTTGTAACGCTGCGGCCGAAATCTCTCGCATGGATCGCTGCCCACCTCCCGCACGCACTTTTTCCATCGAACGATTAACGACCACCAAGATGTAGTCGAGCACCTGCGCCAGACGTTCTTGAATGAGACTGGGCGCGTATTTCAGCTTCTCGAAGACTCGGCCGAGTTCGAGTTGTACGCGGTTGTAGACGTCGAACGCCACGGCGTACGCCATGACGTTGGTGATTTGGTCGTCTGTGAGATTAAAAATGTCGGCGTCGGGTTCCATCTCATAAAGATGGGCAATCGCCTGATCCATGGCGTGCTTGGCCGACTCCTCATCAACGCTTCCCCCGGTCGGGACGAGCTTCTGCACAACCTCGAGTGCCGCGTCCTGTGCCGAAAGCCCTCGCTGACTTACCGAGGCAACCCAAGCGTTAATGCTCGGGTCTGTACCGTCGCGAGCAGCGGCCAGAAAGCCCCCCAGGGAAGAAGCTGCCACCGCGCTCGTGCGCATGCGACTCGCCGCACGGGTTGGTCCTCCCATGCCTTTCTTAACGAAGCTAGAGACTCCTCGGCGAAGGTCTGAGCTGCTACCAGACCTCACGAAGCTTGTCAGAGCTCTACGGGCCTCCTGGTATCGGCCCGATGGAGCATTGGCCAGTCCAGCCGGAGAGGGCGCTGCATTTTGGTCCTCGTCCTGTCCATCGCTATCGTTTCCGTCGGAACCATCGGACGGCGCAGCGCCTGGGGTCAAGGGCGTGTCCGCGTGGCCAGTGTCAATGCCACCTCCGGCGTCATCGAGCCAAGGCGGATCAAAAGATACGCCGGCACCTGCCCCTGTGCTTGAGGTTGACGTACCCACCTATTGTTTCCTCGCACTGGTGATTGCACGTTTGACCGACTGAGATGTCTGCTCATCATTCTCCCACTTGGTCAAAACTTCCTTTGCCCACTCACAGCCAGCCAGCGCTGAGACCAAGCCAGGTGCAAGTTGCGCGACCGGAGCCTGACTGACGAGCGCCGCTGCTCGTGGCCCCGCACTGGAATGGATTCGACAGACTTCAACTAGCATCAGAACCTCTTCCGCTTTTTGCCAAGTTCGGCTAGATCGCCGAGCCTCCCAGGAGCGAGCCATGGCAAGGCCGGACTGAAAATCACCCGCCTCTCGAATTTGTTGCTTCAGCGCATCATTTGATGTTCGAGCCGAGATCAATGCATCACGCAGTGCCTTTCCTGCAGCGTTTAAATCGTCTGCGCCAAAATCCCTTACTGTGCTGTCACGACTGAGATGCAAGATAGGCCGTAGATCCATGTCACCAAGGAGTGGTTCGAGGAGGAGCCACTCCCGCACAAACGGTTTGTCACCAAAGGGGGGTGGGATCTTGGCTTCCTGGTCTTTTGCAGCGTCCTCTGCGTCACGAAGAATGCTGATTCTCCCGTCGCTATCAGCGGAGACTTTTTCAGCCAATGCGTTAGCTGTCGTTTCATCGCAGCGCTCGAGAAGGTGCCATTTAGCGAGAGCCTGGACATCCACGTCGATGTTTTGCGGTTTGGCCAGCGTCTTGCGCAAGAACACTGTGTTGAGGAAACGCTTGATCAATCGGGGATTTGCTTGGACTGTACTCGCGCTAAAAAGCAGTGGCGCCAGCCTTTCCGCCAAACCCATGAGTCCGAGCAACTCTGAGTCTCCCTGCGGCACAAGGCTTTCGAGAAATACGAGGTCAACGGCCTTACCGGTCCAGGTTTCCCGCAATCGGGATTCCACGCTGGCTTTTGCCGCCTCGAACTTCTTTGTGTCTAACTGACCACTACGATGAGCACGCTCCAGAAACAATAGCGCCGTGTACGCCTTGGTCTCATTAGGTCCAAGCCTCGGTACACGCAGCGGTACTTGAATCAACTTGTCGAAATAGTTGGTTGCCACGTCATCGTCCAACCCCGTGCCAGCAAAGTGCACACGGACAGCACCACGAATGAAGATATCATCAGCGGCGATGACGAAGGCGCTTCGGTGCAGAAACAACAGCAACCGAATGGCCTCAAGCGTTGCAATGGCAGTCTTAGGCAAACATCTATCAAGGTCATCGACGAAAACCACCAGCGTGATCCCCAACTCCTCGAGCAAATCTTCTAGCGCCTCCCGGAACGACTGAATTTCCTTGGGCAGCGACATGGGCTTGGCTTCGTCCAAGATGCCTTTAGCGGCTCCAGGCACTTCCTGCACTGCTGCAATTCCGTCCGTGACGGACTCCTTCTTCCATGCCTCGGAGCCTGCCTCCACAACCTTTCCAATGAGGCCGACCGGCACACCCGTGATGAGCGTAGCGGCGACCTCGCCACCGAGCTGAGCTAGACGCAGGAAATTGATCCGTTTAACAAGTGACTTGGCCTTGTCTACTAATCCTGCATTTTTCTGTGCCTCCTCGAGTACCGCATCCCCAACGGTCTGAAGCAGTGCCGTGCGGGCGTCCTCGAAGCCTTGATAGAGCCAGGGATTGAAGGTGACGACGATATACTTCGATACTTCCGCGCTCACAGCACTCTTGTCGGCTCCTTGAACTGGCGATAGCTCGGACGCCACCATTCGCACGAGAGACGACTTGCCAATGCCCCAACCGCCAGAGATGCCAATGGAGATTGGCTCACCTCCTGTCTCCCGAATGAGCTCGGCGCAAGCCTTGGCCACAAGGCGGAAGTTGACGTAATCAACAGTAGTCTCATTGTCATGCCACATCGCGTGTCCCTTGATTTTGTTGTTTGGGACGCGACGCAGCTGCTGGGCGTCCGGCAGCTTCAATTGTTGTAAACAAGTTCACCACAGGTCCCCAATCCCCCAATCTCATGCTCGAAAGATATCCACCTTCGTCTCCAAGCATTTCCGCAGGCTCAGATCATTCGCGCCCACCTCGAACCAGCCTCCAGGCTTCTGGTAGAAATCCAGTCCTCGCCCGATCTTGATGATCCAGCCGTTGTCGAGGCGGATTTCGCGATCATGAATGTTGGGATTGAGTTTCACCTCCAGCTCAACATCCAGTTCCAACAGGCTCTGTTTAAGCTCGTCGAGCTTCTCGGCAATGTCTGCCAACTGGGTCTTATCGTCGTAACCGGTGATCAGGCTGATCTTCTTCACGGTGTCGGCCTTCAGCACCGTTTCGCAGAAGCGCACAAAGTTCTGAATCTGGTGTTGCAGCCGGATGTAGGGGTCTTCGATGACAACAGACTTCGCTCCTTGCAGGTAGGGGCCGAGGATCGACTCATAGCTGTGTCCGGTATCGCCATAGAGGATGGTGAAATGCTGTTCCTTGAGCTCGATCGATGATGGCTCAATCGCAGCCAAAGAATCAGCCGGGGCCGTGGCCGGTGATATCGGCGTCGGCACTGCTGGAGATTCCGCAGCAGCAGGCGCCGGTTGCGCAGCGGGTTGCACCGCAATCACCTCAGCAGGCTGCCCATCCTCTTGATTCAAACGACGACGCGCAGGCTCTTGCGTTGCAGGCGCATCCTTCGACTCGGGGCAGAAGACCACAACTTCCTCGCCACTGGCCTTGAAGTAAGACAAGTTGATGCGCGCAAACTCGTCATCCGGTTTGCGCTTGTTCATCTGTTCCTTGACGCGGCGGCGGCACTCAGTCGCGTAGGCCACGTACTCTTCGAACTCTTCGTCGGTCGGCGGCCCGTTCGGGTGCAGCACCTTCAAGAACGCGCAGACGGTCTTCTTGATGCCTTTTTCGTCGCGTCCCTCAATGGCCTTGCCAAGTCGGATGCGCTTGCTGACTTCCTCATACCGGTTCGTGTGCTTGAACTGGTAGTGAAAGGCCTCTGCCAAGTAGTCGGTGATGAATCCGTAGTTATTGGTCAGAAACTCGCTGCTGTTCTTGGGCATCTCCCAACCTGGGATATACGCAGCGAAACGGTCCATCACCGCCAAGTCGAGTTCTGGCGGCAAGGGCTGAAACAGATCGTGCTCATTCGAGTTCACGACCTGCTGCACCGACACATCAATGTTGCCGACAAAGCTCAGGCTGGCATCGGCGATCACTTCGGCCCCGCGCGAAAAGCGCCCGTTCGCCATGAAGTCCTTCATGATCTGGATGGTGTCCGGATCGCGCACCTTGATCCCACCGACCTCGTCAAAGGCCACCGTGTCCCAAAATCCGACCAAACCCACCTTGCGGCGCGCGTTGTTATAGAACAGCGTGGCCTTGGTCGCCTGGCCGCCCGAGATCAAGGTGGCGTAGGGCGAGAACTCGCTGAAGAAATAGGACTTGCCGGTGCCGCGCGGGCCCAGCTCGATGTAGTTGTAATTGGGCTCCACCAGCGCAGCTAGCCTGGCGATGAAATGCATCTGCACTCGTTTCGAGAGCTTGCTGGGCTCCAAGCCGACGGAGCGCAGCACCGCTGCGATCCACTCATCGCGAGTGAAGGCTGCTCGGCCTTCTGCATAGCGGTCGAAGTCGAAGCGGGTCAGTTGGATCGGGCGCAAGTCCTCGATGGAAAACGCGTAGTCGTCCTCATCGATGTCGTTGTGCGCCAGAGTAACTTCGGCCCAAATGCCGCCTTCCAGCAGCCTGTCGTTGTCACGGTAGAACTTCTCGCCAATCGCGATGCGTTGCGAGTTGAAGTTTTCTAGCGATGCCCAGTGGCGCTTCTCTTTCTCGACATAGCGAACGTGTACCTTGTCGATGAACCGGTGCTTGCCCTTGGTGGCGACCTTGGACTGCGCGGCATTGGCCTCGTCTGGCCGAACGTAGTTCTCCTGCAGCGACGACAGCACAGCCTCCATGCCGGCATCCATTTCTGCCTGGTCATTGCTGGCGCAATACTTAGCGAGCAGGAACTCCAGGACGAACGTCGGGACATTGGTGCCTTTTTTGATTCGATGCAGCAGATCCTTACGAAGAACTTTGCCGTCGAAAGTGGCGTTTAGTTTTTGGTCGAGTTCGTCCATAGGGCTCATTCCGTATAGTCGGTTTCAAGCGGCAGATTGCTGTAGGCAGCCAGGGTCGTCGGGTTAAGCGCCTTGACCGAGAACTTGCCTCTGAACTCATCATCCATTCGCAGCGCAATCTGCTTGCGCTGGCCTGGCATCAGGGTCACGGTTCTGGTCGCAGGGTTCACATCTCCGCCTGGGCGCGGCTCTCCCACCACATTGCCCTTGCTGTCTTGCGCTTCCAGCAAGATCTCCACGCTCATGTCTTGCGAGAACATATCGTCGGCCACCAGTATCACTTCGATGACCGGCAATCGCGTAGTTATTCGTTTGGCGCCGTTCTTGTAGCTCAGCTCCACCACCACCTTGCGCAATTCCGCATGGGCGGCGGTATCTAGCCTGGCCACCAGCACCGGCACAACGGCCTCGGCCAGGGATGCCCCGCCGTGGAAATACAGGTGCCCCGAGCGATAGGGGGCCATGCTGCGCGGTAGCGCCACTTGTGTGAAATCACCGCGAATGCCGACCTTCTCTGCACTGACGACCAGGCTGTGACCATCGGCGGTGCCGTCGCCCAGCATCATGCGATCATGGGCATTTACGGGCCACTTCCCCTGCGGTTTGACGCACACATCGCCAGCTTCCGCTTGCGCGTTCAGGAAGAAGCCGTGGTCTGTGACGATCACCGCTTCCTTGAAGCCCATGCCGCGCAGCTTGTGTAGCGCCACGCGGATCAGCTTGAGCGTGCCCGGAATCAACCCGAGAGTCGTCTCGGGGTTGCTTTCCAGTTGGCTATCGATTTCCGTGGAGCGCAGCACCAGCAGATCGACGGTCTCTGCGATCTTGGGTTTGCCGCGAACAAACTCGTTGAGCGGCATTTCCGCGAAGCGATCGCCATACCGCTTGGCCAGCACACCCATGCGTTGCGGGACATTACTCACCGGCGCCCCTGCCAGCTTCGGCACCAGAGAATCGTTCTCCAGCGATAGGGTCAGCCCCGTGCGAGCACCCGGCAGCAAGCTCGCCATACCCACCAGCGTGATGGTCGGCAGCTGCGCATAGGCCGCTTGCAGCTCGACGGGACCATCTTCCGCCAGCAGCTTTTCGAGGGCCACGCCCAACTCATAGCGCAGGGCGTCCACCATCAGGTAGGCCACCTTGCGGCCGCTTTCCTTGAGGCGATCCGCCACGAGACGATCAAAAGCATCGGCATTGGCCAAGCGTCCAGTGGGTGGCCAACCGGCGGTTTCGACGTGTTTCACAAACACGCCCTGAACCTTTTCCGCCAGACGCCTATAGCGGGCGCGGGCCTGACTGATCACTTCATGCATCAGGCCATGCGGGTCGAGGAAGTCACCAGCCGCTTGCTCAAACTCGCGCTGCAAGCGATCTGCTTCACGCAGACTGCCCAGGTAGAAGTCGATCAGCTCCGCCTGTGAGCGGGCGTGATCCGGCAGCTGGCGCTCAAAATCATCGCAGGCCTCGACCAGGCTCAAACCAGACCGCACCAACTCCCATTGGGCCTGGCTTTCGCCTTTGCCTAGCCATACAGAGCTCTTGTGGCGGGTCAGCACCCGGCGCGTGGCATCGGTGTCGCCGCTGACAATGCCCTTGATCGCGGTGCGAAGGAAGGTTCGCTCTTCGAAGGGGAAAGTGTCGCGCTCGCCCAGGTCTTCAATCGCACCACAAAGGTCGGTCAGATTGAGTTCCACCTCGATGGCTTCTGCACGTTCGATGTACGCCGCGCGTGACTTCGGGTCGCTGCGCAGACGGTCGCACACATCCTCTACGATGGGTCTGGCTTCCATCGGCGCATGCGGCACGCCCTTCAAGGTGTCTGGCAGCGCGACTGGCAAATCAAACACGAATTCACTGAACAGTACGTAGCGCCACAGCTCATCCGCCAGCGCGGACCACGTCTTGCCGCGCGTCTTCACGCTCAGGCCCAAGGTGGCGCGGAGGAAATCGCGCGCTTCTTGCACCCAGCCTTCCTGCCCCTTGAGCGCTTCGAATTGGCTGGTACTCGGGGCCAGCAGTGCGGCCAGAATCTCGCGGCCAGACTCCACCCGCAAAGTGGCTCGCAACTGGGGCCAGCTCACGCCGCCGCCAATCGCGTCGATCACTGCAAAGGTCGGACCAGAGGGAGAAGTGGCAAAGACCTGCCGAATCTCGGTCGCGTGATCTGGCCTGGCGCGCAGACATAGGCTCAGGTACTCGTCGCCATCATCCTGCGGGAACACCGCGCCGCATTCTGCATACAGGGCGAACGGGTCAACCTGCTTCTGCTCGTCGGTTTCGGGTCGCTTGGCAGGCACATAGATCAACACACCTTCCAGCGGTGCCTTGGGCTGACCTACGTCACGCAGTGCCACCAACGCCGCCTCGCGGCTTTCGATACTGCTCTCAGATGCATCTACCACCCGCACCTTGTCGGCAGCCAGATCGAAACACTGCTCGCGATAGCGCTTGTCGGCGTCGTAGACCACCAAGGCGCCAGCCTGTTTCAGGCGCGGCCGCAGCACGCTCTCACGGATAAACTCAGCAATACTCATTCATCACCCCCGGCACTCTTCTTGCCACGCGCCTTTTTCGGTTTGGCCTCGGGCTCGATGTACAGACTATCCAGGCCATGCGCGATGGCCAGGCTCTTATCGGTTTTGCACTTTTCGCGCACTCTTTCTGGCCAGTAGGTCATAGCTAGGTGCGCCCAGTCGTAGTCGCCTTTTTCTAGCTTGGTCCACGTGTCTTTGAGCACCTTCTGCCAAGGTTTGTGGCGGAACAACGGCCAAAGCGGCGCAGCGCTGATCTGCACGCCGTCGTCGTGGTTGGGCTTGTAGGTCGGTGCGAGCTTGAGCAGGGTGTCGCGAAGCTCCATCAGCTCCAGCTCGAAGGCTTGCAAAGCTTCGAATTGCCGTTCGTCGTCGCGGCTGCGAGCCGATCCCTTATTGCGCAGCACTGCCAGATCAGCACCAAGTTGCTTGAGCTTGGGCTCGACAAAGTCATTGATGGCGGTGTACAGCGTCTGACTGGTCAAGCCGGGGTAATAGAGCCACAGTGTGTAGCTGCCGGACGTCGTGCTGAGCGGCCAATAAATGGGGGCTTTGCGGCGGCTCTTGGAGTAACGCTGCTGGTGGAAGGTGAAGAAGTCGCGTTGCAGCCAGCGGCGGATGTCATCAGGTACTGCGACGTTGACGCGAGACAGCACCTCCTCAATCAGGCGCGCTATATCATGCGGATTACCTTGGTCGTCAACTAGGATGCCCGCATACGCGTGAAAGGGGGCGGCCCCGTCCGGCAGCATGCCAGGGCTCTTGGCTGGTAATGGGTCGAAGGGAGCAGGCTCGGCAGGTGCTGCGCGTTCGTCGGTGGCAAGGCGCCAGTCGAAGCGACCAAACGCCACGCCCACTGCCCAGGATAACAACCCAACTGTCTCGTCTATCGCCGGCTCCGCTTCTTCGTCTACTTCGTCATCCGCGATTACGTCGGAAAGCTCCTCAGATTCAGGCGACACTTGACCACCCAGCGCAGCCATTCGATCGGAGTCTGAAAATCCATAGAGTGAAAATGCAATGTCATCGATCTGTGCTTGTATGCTGGCAAGCTCCGTATCTATCGCCTGAGGATCGAAGTCACCGATGCGTGATCGCAACGCAGCAGGCAGTAGGAAGGCATGAGACTTCTCTTCGGTTGATGAAAGCGCGCGTTTGATCGACCACCCACGTCTAGCCAGCTTCGATAGCTGAATGGATTGGTCGCCGCTCATGGAGGGAACAGGAATCCCGCCGATTAAACCGACTTCGTACTGTACGCCGCCGACCTTGCCTGCAAACAGGCGCACGAGGTAGTCAAAAGGACGACTATTGAAGACAGCAAGCCATGTCTCCAGCTCATGCGCGGGCGCAAAGGCCATCTTTCCTGCCACACTGAACACACAGCCTTTTGGAACGACCTGAGACGAAAACGTTATCCCTCTCAGAGGCCAGGTCATCCCTGGTTGCAGGAAATAGTTGCCAGCAGTATCACGAAGCATCCACACGTTCGAGCGGATTCCGCCTTTTTCATTGAGGTTGTTCTTGATCTCTGCTCCATCACTCGCCCATTTCACGACAACCGGCATATCCGCATAAAACCTCGAAAAGGCTCCGCCCTTAGCGAATCCATACCACCGCTGTCCATTCGGCAAAATCTCCCACCAAACGCGCACAAAGCGAAAATCATCGGCCGTGGCCAATCCCTGCTTAACCGCTCGCTCTGCACCATCGAATGCAGGGAAGCGTCTGAATGTTTGGCGAACCGCTTCACTTACCCAATATGCAAAAGGGGCACCCGGAACTTGGAAAAAGCTGGACGGATCGACTTCAAATACGTTATCACCGCCTGTGCGAATGGCACTGGCGAGGGCGCTTTGCTTGTCCTTATCTTCCAATAGACGCAAAAACGTGGTCATTTCGTCGCGCCTCCACTACTTAGTGTTGGCTCGACGTAAAAATCCTCAAGACCATGCGCGATGGCCAGGCTCTTGTCTGACTTGCACTTCTCACGCACACGCTCTGGCCAGTAGTTCATCGCCAGGTGCGCCCAGTCGTAGTCGCCTTTTTCCAGCTTGACCCAGGTGTCCTTAAGTACTTTCTGCCAGGGCTTGTGGCGGAACAGCGGCCACAGCGGCGCGGCGCTGATCTGCACGCCGTCGTCGTGGTTGGGCTTGTAGGTCGGTGCGAGCTTTAGCAGGGTGTCGCGCAACTCGATCAGCTCCAGCTCGAAGGCCTGCAGTGCCTCGAACTGCTTCTCGTCGTTCCGGCTGCGGGCAGCCCCTTTGTTGCGCAGCACCGTCACGTCAACGCCGACTTGTTTGAACTTAGGTTCGACAAAGTCGTTGATCGCGGTGTAGAGCGTCTGGCTGGTCAGGTTGGGGTAATAGACCCACAGCGTATAGCTGCCGGAGCTGGTGGCGAGCGGCCAGTAGATGGGCGCTTTGCGGCGGCTCCTGGAGTAGCGTTGCAGATGAAGAGCAAAAAAATCTCGCTTCAGCCAGCGGCGGACATCCTCCGGGACGGGCACTTCGACACGAGCGAGAACTTCCTCAATCAATCGTGCGAGGTCATGCGGGTGCCCCTGGTCGTCAACCAGGATGCCCTCATGCGCATGGAAGGGTGCGGCACCCTCCGGGAGCATTCCGGGGCTCTTGGCGGGGAGCGGATCGAAGGGTTCCGGCTCGGCGGGCGCCGCGCGCTCACCCGTGGCCAGGCGCCAGTCGAAACGACCAAATGCCACACCGACTGCCCAGCTCAATAAGTCGGCCGTCTGGTCGATGGGTGCAGCACTTTCTTCATCGTCGCCCTCGTCATCTGCGCCGCCCTCGGCATGGCCATCGTTGGCCACTCCTTGGTTGCCTTGCATGGCAGCACGGTCGGCTTCGTTGAAGCCATAAAGGTCAAAGGCGATGTCGTCGATTTCCGCTTGGATGCGAGCTAGCTCGGCTTCAATAGCGGACGGATCGTGGGCTCCGCACTGCTCACGCAAGGCAGCGGGCAGCAGGAATACGTGTGAAGTTTCTTCAACCGTGTCTAGAGCGCGCTTTAACTCCCAGGCACGGCGCGCCAATGCGGCAAGTTTTGACTTATGAAGCGAAGACAACTCCGGCACAGGGGCGCGCTGGATGACGCCGACCTCGTATGAGCCAAACGATGTTTGAAGATCAACTAACAGCCCAAAAGCTGACGAAGTTGATATTGCAAGCAAAGAAAGAAGCGTCTCAACGTCATCACCGGGTACAAAAATTCCGGGGCCTTTACTGCCAAAAATGCACCCTGCCGGCAGTACGCGCATTCCCAAACCGCGTTGGGTTCGCAGTGAATACGTCAGTCCAGGGCGGAAATAAAGCTCCTTGCTGGGCACAATAGCAAAGGCATAAACGCGGCTAGTCTTCCTTTCCGCCTCCAAGTACGCGCCTGATTTGTGCCAGTCGAGAACCAGATGCGGATCTGCGTAGTACTTTGCGAATGCGCCGCCTTTGGGATGATTGAACCACCGCCCCCCGACTTCGTGTACCTCCCAGAAGCAGCGGATAAACCTAAAGTCATCATTCGAATTAACTCCCCGCTTCGCTAAACGCCCAGATATCCCGTCCTCCAATGCCGGCATTCTTGAAAAGCTAGACCTTACGTTTTCACTAATCCAATAGGCGAAAGGCGCACACGGAACCTGACGAAAAGACTCGGGAAGCACAAAAAACAGTCGCGAGTCTGGCGCCCCGTTGCGCAACGCCTCGGAGGCCGCAGACAGGGATGCCGATTTATCTTTATTGTCAAGGAGGCGCAAAAACGTCGTCATGCTTGCTTCTCCAGCACATAGGCAGCGGCTTCGACCATCGCATCGTCCATCACGCCGTACCCGAGATCGGCCATAACCTCTGGCTGGGCAATACCCAGCACCACTTGCTCACGCCACTTCTGAAAGCTGGAGAGGAAGAAGCAGGTTCGCGAGGTAATGGCGCCAATGCGACCGCCGGCGCGCAGCAATTCCAGACCACGCTCAACCATAATCGCCAACAGGTCGTTCTTACTGCGCGGATACGCTTTGGCGAGTTGATCCTTGGTGTTTGAAGCCAGTGCGCCAAACGGCGGATTCATTACCACCACATCGAACACTTCACGGCACAGATCGATCAGACGCAGCCCTTGCAAAGCATCCTGCGCAAACAGGCGTCCCTGATACGTCGACTTAGCTGCCTGGGCGAACTCAGTGAGTGCCGTGCGCAGACGCGCCTCCGCCTGCTGCCAGCTCTCCTGCTCCTGCGCAGCAAACAAGCCCGTACCCTTGCCGACATAAACCTGGCGGATCAAATTTGGCAGCTCGCGTTCGACCTGGAGCAATACCCCTAACTCCGGCAGCCCCTTGAGCAATTGCAGGGTTTTCTCGAACAGTTCGGCATCGCGTTGATCGAGGTTGGCGGCGAACTGCTGGCGCAGCTCACGCTCTGCCGGCGGTGCAATGGCCGCGACCACATGGCCACGCCCGATCAACGGGCGGTCTTTGGCCGTCACGCCTGCGTCGTACCAGGCACGTTGCGCCCGCAGCCACAGCGCCAGCGATGCGATCTGCGCGGCGCGCGGGTCGATATCCACGCCATAGATGTTGTGTTCGATGATGAGGCGCGGCACGTCGCGCGCGAATACCGCCTCGTCTTCATAGGTCTGGCTCAGTGGCTTAAGTGCTGCCTGGGGCTGGGTGGACACATCCAGCGAACCCGGACCGTGCTGTTGTTCCCAAGCCCAGGCTTCTCGATAGACCTCCACGAACAAATCGAAGGCATACAGGCCGAAATGCATGGAGCCGCAGGCCGGGTCTAGCAGCTTTAAGGTGCGCGGGTCACGCAGCTTGGTGGCTGCTTCGGGCGTCTCATCAGGTTTCACCAGCAGGTACTGGCAGCGCTCGCGCAGGCCAGTAGCTCCTCCGGTGGCATTGAACCAAAGCCGCCCGAGCGTGTTGTCCACCAGGAACTCGACCACATAGCGCGGCGTGAAGAACTGGTTGCGTACCGCCAGCTCGCGGCTGTTGCGCGGTGCCTGGCTGGCATCGCGCATGGCCTTACGTTCTTCCTTGGGGTTGAAGTACTGGTAAATCCAGCCGATGGTCTCGTCCTCGCTCCACAGCCGGGCGATGTCGGCATCGTTGATCAGATTCAGCACTTGCAGCAGTGCGGCTTCGCGCGGGAACAGGCGGCCCTGTGGTGAGTAGCGGTCGAACAGGCCCGGCAAGTCTTGTGCGAGCTCATCGAACACGCTGAACAGGTACAGGCGGTAGGCATCGCCGGTTTCGCCCAGGCCGGTGCCAGCAAGGCGCGCATAGAGCTGAAAGCCCTTGGCCTGAAAGCCGTTGCCGACTGATTCAACCAGCAGTCCGCGCGCCTCCGCCATGCGCAGTGCGGCCAGGCGGTTTAGCACAGTGAAGGCCTGCTCACGGACGATGCGATCCAGACCCTGCATGGCGTTCATGTCGCCACTGGCGGTGTAGTGCGCCAGGGTATCGCGCAGGATGCGGGCGGTTTCGCGCTGGGCATCGTTGATGTGCCGCAGGCTGGCCAGATCGGCCACTGTGCCCGCGTTTGGGTCCATGCCATAGTCGTTCTGCAGCTGGCGGGTGAATTCCTCCTCCAGCACACGGCGCGCATCATTGACGAAGCGCTGCAGGCGGTTTCTTGTTGTTTGGTCGAAGGCCACGCTTATTTCTTCTCCGTGCTGGCGAGCCACCACCAAGGGGCAAACTCATTCTTGTCATTGGTGTGCTCGATGACCGAGCCGCACACGGTGCACTGATAGGTCGACTCCTCCCAGCCGCCGAACATCGAACCTCGGAATGGCCGCGTATCAACATGGCGTAAATCCGAATGCGGCGAGTCACGCCGGCTCTTCTTCAACTGCTCCTGGCAGGCTTGGCAAGGAGTCGGGGCTGTCATTTATCGCCCCCATCACCCAACGAGAATGTTACTTCGATCTCTGCGTAGAGACCGATCTGCGCCTTGATCTCGTGGAGCTGCTGAATCAGCGTGTCGATGTCTGCCGCAGAGGTCATCTTCACCGGCACGGCGATCGACTTGGTAAGCTTGGCCGGCCCCTTCTCACCAGTTTTGGCACGCTCTTCTTCCATGCGTTGGCGCAGGCGTTCCTGGCCCTGACGCTGGATCGACCGCTTCAGGTCGTCGAGGGTGCTGTTGATGTCATAGTCGCGAGCCAGCAGCTTCTTGAGTCCGGCCAGATCCTGTGTGGCCGCCAGGGCGAGCCCGTCCAGCCGATTCACGGCGTTGCCGCGCTCCTCCTGGGTGAGCTCTTCCCACCCGGGGATACGCTGCAGATCCTCGACACCTTCCTTCAAACGCAGTTTTTGCTGGTCGGAGAGCGTGATGACTGCGTCGCGCACGCGGCCCTTCAGATGGGTGAGCTGAGAATTGAAGTCGGCGGTGTGTTTGTAAAAGTCTTCTTTGCCCAGACGCTCTGACAAGGTTCCCAGGTCTTCGGCAAGTTCGCGGCGCAGCTCCCCTGGCACGCCGGTGTCCGGCAAGGCTTCGATGTCGCGGCGATGGGCCTGCAAGTCGCGCAAGGTGGCGTCGAGCCCATTGTCGAGCGCTCGCTTCACTTCCAGCGCCCACTTGAGGTTGTCGTAAATGGCGGAGGTTTCGGCACCCAGGCGCTGAGGGGCGTCTGAGGCATCGGTGAACAGGACGTCGGCAATGTCCTGGTTCAAGGTGCGAATGCGGTCACTGCCCGCAAGCCCGAGGCCGCTGAGCTTTTCGGCCAAGGAGCCGTAATCGTGCTGGAAGCGCGGGAAGTGCTTCGCCGCCGCCTTGCTGATCTCTTGCTCCAGCGGGATCACCATGTCGCCCACCAGTTCAGTGAGCCGCTCGGCGGCGCGACCGAGTGTTTCAATGGACGGACGTTCGTCGCGCAATGCAACGCCGATCTGCTTGAAGGAATTGTTGGTCTTCAGGGCGTCAATCGCCTGCTGGCCGGCTGCCGTGACTTCGCGCCCCGAGACTTTGAGTTTGATTTCGCCGGCCATGAGCATGGCGGCCACGATATAGCGCGTGGTATCGGGTGACCAGCCAAACGGATCGTTACTGAAGTCGTCGAGCAGCCGCTTGCCATCGACGGTACCGCGCTTGTCGATGTAGTCGCGGATGCTGATCATTGCCTTGTGGTCGGTCTTGAACGAGGCGCGACCGGCGACGGTTTGCACCAGGCCGAGCGGGTCCAGCGCACTGCTGATGGCGGCGGGATTGGCGACCTTGAGGAATTTCTCGGCGGTGTCGGTTCCTGCACGTACCGGAGCTTCTACGTACCGGTCGAACACCTGATCGGCTACGTCAGAAAGCAGCTTCTTGGCGGCCTCCAGCAGGTCGGCATCCAACGCCGATACCGCAGTGGCTTGGCCACGGAACACAAACGAGCCTGCTTGCAGGGTTTGCTTGATCTTGCTCTGAAGCTGGGTCGCGAGCTTGGCAGCGCGGTCGAGCTGGCCGGTGCAGTAGTCTTTGACCTCTTGGTCGGGCTCGTTGCGGTGCAGTTCGGCAATGCGCTGGCAGCGATAGATTTCGTTCGCCAGATCGTCGAGTTCGGAATTGGCGCGGGCCAAGAGCCCGATGACATTCCGGCCCGCCCGGCTGCGGGAGTCATCCAGCATTCGGTTCTTGGCTGTGTCGTAGTCGCTTGCAGGTACCAACTCGATGACAGTTTGAATGGTGCTCTGATCGCCAGCCAGGCTGGTGATGGCACTGCCGGCCTGAACCTTCAGGCCAGTTGCGACGGCCATCGTGCCGTGGAGGCTGACGCGGGGCAGCGGATCGAAGGACTCGCGCAGCGCATCGTTGAAGATGCGTTTTACATCGACAGTGCGAAGTGCAATGGCGCCGCGCTCTTGTTCGATGTCCCGCAGCTTTTCGCTGAGGAAGACGAGGTTGCCGTCTTTCTCTCCGAGCGGCACATGAATGTCGCCCAGCATTTCTTCAACAGCTTTCTTAACCGCGTCGAGCTGCGATGCTGCCGTGACGGAGGGATGCATCAGGCTGGCGACGTTCTGTACCGACACCGGTAGGTTGCCGAGGATCTGCAGGACGGCGACGGACTTGGCGATGTCCTGATGGAGTTGCGAATCCGGGAAGCGGATCTGCACCTTACCTACCGCTTGGTGGATGGACGTGAAGGCTCGGCGAATGTCCTTTTCCAGTTCGTCGTAGAGCGTCACCGTAGTGGCGAGCCAGCCCATGGGCTGATCGGCCATTGCCTTGGAACCGCCTTCGCCTTTCAGGACGTCCTGGATCACCTTAATCGCGGAGCGCAGGCCGATGCCGCCAGTGGACTTGGCCAGGGCGCCCAGCAAGTGCAGCAGGATGTCGAAGTGAGCCGGTAGAAATGGGTAGAGATTAGTGAAGCTCTCTTTGCTGAAGTCGGCGTCGTAATACTTGGCGTCTTGAAGCTTGGTGTTGTGTCGCAGCGCCTGGCCGTGGGCGTCAAACAGCTTACCGAGCTCAGTTTCGCCAGCCGGTGATTTACCAAGTAGACGGCGATAGCAAATCTCTTTGATGTCGCTCGATTCGAGGTCGATCTGGATCGGGAAGCGGTCTTTCAGCTTGTAGAGCTTGTCGGAGTTCAGTGCGGCGCGCGGATCGTCTTCCGTCAGCGTCTGCTGCGCGGTAGAGATGATCCATGCCTTGCCGTCGCCCAGCCGCTTGAGGTTTTTGGCCAGGCCATCGACGTTGAGGATCAGGTTGTCGCGCGAGGCCACGTACTGGCCGACTTCGTCGACGATGAAGATGATGTTCTGCTTGCCGCTCTTCTCGCGGACGATATCGATCATCTCCTGCACGCGCTGGTCTTCGAACTGGAAGAAGCCCTCGGTGTTGGAAGAGAAGGACTTGGCCTCGGGGAAGAGTGCCGGGTACATCTCATGGGCGATCTTGGGGATCAACCCGTCGATGGCGAGCGGGTTGTTCTGGACTCGTGCCCAGGTGGCACCTGGTAGCGCCTGTGCGATGCGCTCATGGAGTTCGGGCGTGCGGCCGTCCTTCTCGACCATGCGTTCAAAAGCGGCAACCTTCAGGTTGCGCGAGTAGCCCGCCCACTGCAGCACCTTGAAGTAGAGGACGGTGGAGACGTCTTCCATCGTGGCGCCGGCGAGCATTTCACTGGCCAGGTCCAGCATGACCACGGCGGCCGGGAAGCGCTGCGCCACGGTGCTGAGGAGAGCCTTGGTCTGCGGCTTGTGCAGGCGGTCCTGCAGGTATTTGATGAACGGCGTGCCGTCGATGGTGCGCTGATCATCAAACGCCAAGCCGAGGTACTTGGTAAACGAGCTCTTACCGGAGCCGTAAAAGCCCGAGACCCAAACGCCGACCTCATTCTCGCCACCGGACTCCATCGCGAGCTGCATGCGATCGAGGAGCTTACGGAACTGCTCCTCAATGCTCTCGGTGACCACGTACTCGGAGATCTCAGCCTTGAGGCGGCCTTCTTGCGAGGCGCCATAAGTGATGACCTTCTCGATGGTCCGGTAGATGTCCTTGCTTGGGTCGAAGAGTGAGCGAATGGTCATAGGTTTGTCCCAGGGTTCTTTTGTCTGTTCAGCCGCCGACGTGGACGGAACGGTAATTGCCGTCTTCCGGGTAGAAGCCGAGAAACTTCAGGCGTGTCTTGCCGGTTCGCACGCCTGGGTACAGAAAAATCGTCGGCACGTGAAACTTGCCCTGGAGCTGGCTTTCGATGGCGCCGATGCGCATAAACGGATGCAGCGCCTCAAGATCCGTTACCAAAAGCAGCGCGTTCCGCTGGTCTTCGAGCGGCTGCAAGGCATCCTCCAGCCGCTTCAGTAGGCCGTTATCCGCCGTCAGAATGTCCGCCAGCGCCTTGTTGGTACGCGGCCAATCCAGCGGAGCGGACTTGTCCTCCATCACGCACAGCGACCAGAACGGGTCGTCTTTGAGCAGGGCCCAGATCTGTTCAGCGATGGAGAACGTGTACACGTTCCAGCCTTCCTGATGCAGCTTAGCCACCCAAGCGGGCGTTTGCCGCTTCACCTCGAGGATCTGCTCTGGTGGGAAGACGAGGTAGTAAATCGGCTCGAAGCTCGCATGACCGAGCTCACGCCCGTGGCGGATGCGCTCGCGCAATTCGTCGAAATCAGCTTTGATTGAGGACATCGCAGAGCGCCTCCATGTCTTGTTGTTTCCAGCTGATGCGGATCACGTCGCCAGCAGCCTGGACGATGAGCAACCCCTTCAGCGAGAGTCGTTTGATTTCCTCCAGCACGTCTTCGCGCGCCAGGCCAAATAACTGCCAGTCTTCGTGCGTCAGCAGAGCGTTGTCACCGACGCCGGAAAAGTGCAGTTCGTAGGCCAAGTAAGCGGCCACGAATGGTGAAATACGGAACGGCAGGATGCGACGGCTCGAACGCAAACCGCGCTCAAGCATTCCGTAGTCGGCGCAGCATCCGGTCAAATAGGCGGAGACACGCCGCACAGTGGTTTCCGACCAGCGTTTGATGGTCTTGCCGTCATCGAGTCCGCGCTCAACAAAGGTGCGAGCGTCGTCATTGGTAATCTGTGTATATCCACCGGCATATCGAGCCCAGTAAACGTGGCGCACGAAGTCGCCAAGAATAGGGTTGGCCCGACTCGTAAATACGAGCATGAGCTGCGTCAGGTCAGCCGTGGATATCGTTGCGGACAGCCGCTTGAGATGTGCTGCTGGTGCACCACCTGCCACGAGATAGCGTGGAGCGAAGCATTCGACGACGATGTTGCGAAGTCGGCGCGCGGTAACGGTGGGAAATCGACCCGATTCCAGTGCGACCTGATGCAACTGGTTCGCCGACATGCCAGGCGACCACAGGTCGAGCAGCGTCTTGGTCTCGTTGACGAGCCCAAGGCCTGCTTGCAACTGAGTCGTGTAGGGCGTGTTGTCGGTCACGATCACCCCACCAGATACGGATAAGTTTTGGCGTTCTGTGTGAACGCCGATAGATAGGCCGCAGCGATAGCCTTCAGGGTGTTGGTGGAATCGAGGTCCTTGATGCCCCCGACCGCCGTTGGACCTACGCTGGACGCACCGTCTGTGGCGGCCAATCGCTCCAATGCATCCAGTGCAGCCTCTTTGCTTTGTGGTACCTGGCTGGCGAGTTCTTCTCCCACGCTGCTTTGCACGGTCGCGTGCAGGTCTTGCTCAACCTCCTCGGGCAACCGAAACAGGTGGTAGCTACCCACACTCAAATGCTCGTCGTGTAATCGCCTGGCTGCTTCCAGCACACCGTGGTACTGAGCAAGGCGAGACGTTTTCGAGAAGACCGGATCCAGGAAGATCTTGCTCGATGACTCATAGAACGCCGTGGGCCACCAGGCGCACTGAGCACGCTCGCCAAGGAAGCCGACGAGCATCCTCATCTGCAGTAATGTCGGTAGGTAGGATTCCTTCATCTCATCACTCTTTTTTCATTGGTTCTACCGACGCAAACGGCGTAAGGCAGAGGCATCCGCATTTCAGTCATATTCCGCTCCAGCTCCAGTGGCTTCTGGCGCCGCATACCCTGGAGCCAGCACGGCATTGCGAACGCCGTAGATGGCGAGGTGGTCTTTCAACCAAAGCCGGTACTCATGGCCACGCAGGCTGTGATCTGGGGAGCAGTCGACACTCCATTTGCGCAGGATGTATCCAGCCGTGGCGGCACGCAGCTTTATCTGCAGCAGGCCGTCGCGCATGCCGTAATCCATCTCGGTGATCTCCGGCCGGGGTTGATCGGGGTGCGGCACCAACTCCAGCTCGACGATCCGGGTCCACTGGATATCCTGATCGCTGCGCTCATGGGGCTGCACATCTGCATCCCTCATCAGGACCGGGCGCTTGATCCGGGTGATGACGAAATCCCGGAACTCCTGGGACTTCCGGTCGAAGGCACGGACATGCCAACGGAGGCCGTTGTCGATCAGCGCGAACGGGACGATCTCCCGCTCGGTGCGACCACTGGAGATGGAGTGGTACTCGATGCCGAGCGGACACTCCTGATGGATCGCCCGGGTCACGCTCGCCAGCACATCCAGATCCGGGTGCGTGAGCCGTGACGGGCTCTCGCTGGCCACCCACGCCTTGAGCCGCATCGGCTCACCGTCGCCAAAGCCCTGGGTCAGCCACGACAGCAACCGCTCCGGTGGAAAGTCGAAGACGGGCCGGAAGTCCGGCCCCAGGACGTAGGACTTGCCCTTGGGGTCGTAGTCGATGTTGCCCGGGGCCAACTCTTTGTACAGCGCTAAATCCCTGGATGCGGCAGCGGACTGGATGCCAAACCGCGTGACCAAGTCCTGACGGCGTATCTCCCCGATGAAGCGCACGCGCAACTCCACGAACGCGAGCCGGTCGCGTTGTGGCTGGGTTAGATCTGCAAGCTGTTCGTTCGACATCCTG
>JACCDS010678295.1_pt1 | contig 24959 bp, 23 predicted proteins | sample 7446441 | NCBI WGS metagenome assembly JACCDS01 (sample SAMN15323445, study PRJNA562643) | freshwater metagenome | isolation source: river surface water | place: USA:Blue River Watershed | collected 2017-08-17 | reverse complement strand
ATTAGCTCGCATCAAAATGTCTTTTCTATCACTTTGAAATACATCCGCATTCAAACTCAATTTTTTCTTAAACATAGACAACTCCACACCAAAATTTTGTTTGGAAGAAGTTTCCCATCTAACATTATTATTACCTAATTTACCTTCAAGATACCCTGTAATTGTGGTAGGAGTCATATCACCAAACATAGCCCCACCTCCAGAAGTATAGGCACTGTTCAAGTATAAAAATCTAGCTCCTGTTGCATCATTACCAACTATACCATGCGATACTCTAAATTTCAATTTATCTATAATATCCTCGCTTATAATATCTTTTACAAATTGCTCTTCAGTTATATTCCAGGCAGCAGACACAGCAGGAAATAACGCAAATCGATTAGCTACCGGGAAAGCTTCAGAACCATTATACCCCATATTTAATTCTAGCATATACTTTGACTTATAATCATAAGTAAAACGACTTACAATTCCATTGTAGGTTACAGGAACAAATGAATAATCCGTAGCTGAATACCATTTTTTGTCTAAACTAGCCAAAACTAAACCATAAAAACTATGATTACCGAAAGTTCTTCTATATTCCAATCCACTTTCAGCATGTATTTTTCTATTTCGACCCCATGATTGCGAAGGATTGGTAACTAAACCATTCTCATCATACGGTTGCAACTGACGTACAATAGTACCTGTTTCATCTGGCAAATATACCACACGATACTTTACAAATGATTGGCCACGTGAAACTGAGCTACTATAAAAACTATCATACGATCCCATATTTCTGAATAAAAGACCTTTAGTAATGAAATCCAATTTTTGATTAAAATTAAGTGTTAATGCAATAGTATTTTGATTTCTTTCAGTCAAACTACTTCCCAAGGCACTCATAAGGGGACTACCTGCATATAATGGGGTGGTTGTTTGAATAATCTTATCACCATAAAGGAAAGGATAACTCATAGGAGTAGAAGACACTAAAGCTCCCCAACCAAACTGTGGATCATTTGTTTTAGAAATAATCCCATTAATCATTACACCAACATTGGTGGTAGGAGTAACTTCAACATCAATATTAGAACGTAAATTAAATCTGTCGTATTTGTAGTTATTATCTAAACCTTGATTTTGATTTGTCAATGCAGAAGAATAATCCCTCATCAATCCGTCTTGGGTTAAGTAACCCACTGAAGTATAATATCTAGTTTTTTTGGTACCTCCACTAATATTAACGTTGTGCTGCTGTTGCAGAGTTGAAGGCTTCAACATTGTGGCATACCAGTCAATATTTGGAAATTCAAGTGGATTTGAATTATTCATGTAATTCTGAATTTCAGCCTCTGAATATCTAGGTGGTGAAGCAGGATCATCATTAAACCTCGCTTCATTAACCATTTTCGCAAATGTACCAGCATCAATCATTTTAGGAATTCGAGTAGGAGCTTGAATCGAGAAATTAGAAGTAGCAGATACCTTAGCTGGTCCTTCTTTCCCTTTCTTTGAAGTTACAATTATAACTCCATTCGCACCACGAACACCAAATACTGCAGTTGAAGCAGCATCTTTTAATACAGAAAAACTTTCCACCTCATTAGGATCAAGTTGTGTAAAATCACGTTCCACACCATCAACAAGAATTAAAGGACTCGAACCATTGGTAGTTTCAATACCACGTATACGAATCGTAACACCGTCGGCTCCTGGTTGACCACTTTTTTGATACGTGGTTAAACCTGGCACACGTCCTGTCAAAGCATTTGCCATATTAGCAACAGGTGATTTCAATATTTCCTTAGAACTTACTGAAACAACAGACCCTGTCATAGTGGCTTTTTTCTGTACACCATACCCAACAACAACAACTTCCTTTAATCCAACTGAACTCGGAACAAGTCGCACATTCAAAGACGTTTCTCCAGCATATTTAACTTCCTTTGTGTCATATCCAATATAGGAAAAAAGGATAGATTTGGCATTTGAAGGTATTTTCAAAGAATACTCACCATTCATATTGGTAACAGTACTCTCCTTTAAACCCTTTAAATTAATATTTACGCTTGGAACCGGCATACCTGTTTCATCAGTCACAACACCTTTCAAGATTTTTACTTGAGCAGTAACCATAATTGACGATAAAACAAAAAGTATTAATAATAGATTTTTTTTCATTAGTAGAAATTTTAAAATAAATTAAACTTGTGATTTAGCTTTAAGAGATTGGCTAAATAAGATACTTCGAAATATCTTTTGTTTTCTTTCTTTGGTTTTCTTCATTTAATTGTTTGATTTATGGTTGTTATTAGAAATTTAAAATTATGCGATATTAACACCAAACAATGATGCTGGAGTTAGATCAGAAGGGTGTTGTAACTCAATAACAATAGCTTTCGTTGTTACCCCTTCGGAAAACGAAATTTTATTAATTGTCTGATGATTTGATGTTGTGTGATACAACGTATTACCTTCATCATCAAAAATTTTATATTCTTTTACACAAAACGGCATACTAGAATCATAGTGGCCCATTTGAACATTTTCCATGGCATGATCTGCATCTGTATCAAAAAACAAAGCAATTTCAGAAATTTGTTCTTTTTTATCCCACTCAATACGTAAGGTTGGATTTTCATCATTAAAATCCGCAATCCAAGCATTAGAATTGACTACAGGACGGAATATTTCTGTTCTTAAATTCTCAGAATCAAATCCTTCAATAGCTGGTTCAAAAGTCAAAGCTAAATTTTTAGCAATAGGACGACGTTTTGGACACCAAAATTCAAAACTATCTACACCAATGTCTTCAGTAGGCAGTTGAGCACCAAAATTTGAAACCGCAGGATTTTGATAGTTATATACAGGCATTACTCCTGTTATAAGATTATCACTCTCAGCAATTTCTATACTTTCATTTTTCATGAAACATAGAAAATAATATCCTGATTCAATTGTAAGATCATCAAAATTAATTGCTAATTCTTGATGCCCTTTGGAAAGCGCATAACTTTTCTCTAAAACAATAGAATCTGGAGTAAAGTTAAATTTCTTTTGGCTAGTACGCAACTGTACTTGAAGTGTAGTTGATTCTTTTACATTAATAACCGCTTTTACTGTTGGAACAGTACCACTTTGTAATGGCAAAAGCATCCCTACTGGATAAGTGATTGCAAAATAAGTTCCTGAAGGCTTCAATTTTTTCAATTGCAACTCACTGGATACAGATATTGCAGCTTTTGTAGCCAATCCTCCAAAATCATTAAGTTCTAATTGAGGTATATATTGACCTGTAGCTATTAATTCTCGCTGTATTATTTTTATTTTTTCATTATCAATATAGTACGCAGGATTTTTGTTTTCTTTTATACAAAAAGCCGCAGCCATACCAATAGCTTGTCCTCCATGAGCAGTGGTACACATAACACGTGAAGAACCAAATGCCACGTGTGAAGCACTAATTAATCGACCACCTATAAAAAGATTATCAATATCATAACTTACATAGGTACGATAAGGAATAGGATAAACACCTTTTGAATGCCATTGATTACATCCACTTTTTGAACTATAAACACCATCTGCAGGGTGTAAATCGATAGACCAACCGCCATAAGCTACTGAATCGTAATGATTTCTTTGTTCAATAACATCTTGTTGAGTAAGCATGTAGTGTCCTTTAAAACGACGACTTTCTCTTTTTCCTGGAATTACCCCTACCCATTCTAATGTAAAATTAGCTGCCTCAGGATATTTTCCTGAATTCTTGATATAATCCCATACCCCATAAACTACTTTCCATAGCTCATATTTAATTACTTCTGTATCATGAATAGTATCAATACGTCCACCATATTCCAACCACCAATACTTACATCCATGTTGATTCACACTAAAGTATTCAGGATTCATCATTTTAGGAATCATTTCTTCTATATCTTTTAACGCAAAATCAGGCGCCACATAATCAACTGGCTTACCCGTATCTTTCATATAGAAAAAAATACTATGACCCAATAATTCGCCATATTCATTTTTGTCTGGAGCAAACAATTCATTATATTCTTCTTTGTCTTCAGCTCCTATCCTATAGGAAGCTCCTGACAAATAGGAAACCAATCCATCTCCTGAACAATCCGCAAATAAGTCAGAACAAAATACATACTCCGTTTGATTTTGAGGATTAAAAGCAAATACTTTAGAGATAACCTTATCCGAAGACTTTTCAATAGTATATGCAATCGTATTAAGATACAAATCTATATTCTTTTCTGCCAATACTTTATCAACCAATACCATATCAAACAATACAGGATTACCCTCCTTGTTACGATAGGTATTTTCAACCAAAATTTCATCAATCACTCCTCCTTCACGACTCCAACGATTGTTGTTACCCATGTGCGAAGTAGCACCTAACATCCACAAACGAACTTCGCTAGAGGCATTCCCACCTAATACTGGTCTATCTTGAATTAAGGCAACTTTTATTCCTTGACGTGCTGCAGTTATGGCACAACAAACACCAGCCATTCCACCACCAACCACAACAAGGTCATAATTTAACACTTTACGTTCTAGCGAACGTTTGTCCAATGAAAAAATTTCATTTATCATCTTTACTAATCTTTCTTAATCGTTTTTAAAATTATTGCTCCCAATGCTAATATAATTAACGAGGGAATTATCACATATACCCTACCCGCTTCAAACAAAATCCTTAAAATTCCAATAATTGAAATTGTCACAAGAATTCTTTTTCAACCATACATTTAATAAATTAGTTTTCAGAATCCGATTCAGTGATAATTGATAATTCCGAAACTTTAAATTATTTTTTAGTTAACAAATACTACTGATACTTTAATAGTATGAGTGTGTTTATTTTGGAAGATTAAATAGATCTCAAAACTACAACAACAGCAACTAGAAGAACATCTGATAAGCATACTTGCAGCCAAAGAAAAAACTCCACCACTAATCATTTGGTACTGAAATGACACCCTAGCAAAATAGCCAATACATCAGGGATACCAACGATTTAATTTAAATTACCAATAATTATTATGAACTAAAAAAACTAAATGTATATTTTTTGGGTAAAAAAATAATGATAAATGTATTGAATGGATTTAACATTTAATTTACATTAAATAAAAAAAAACATTGTAAACGTTTACAATAAGAGGAAATTTACCGTAAACGTTTACAGTAAGACGAGCTGAATGAATAAGCTACACTAGACAGTTGGAATTAATTAATTGGTAAGCAACTAAACTTTGAGCCTTTGGTTTACTATCCCCATCCCTACATACAATGCAGGCGAAATTAAAATCTCTTGCATTGATGCCACAAATTCTTTTGTTGCAAGACTAACCATACCAAAAATCCAATCGTACAATCCAACCGAAGTTATGATAACTAAAAAACTAATATGAATAAAATGCCAAATACTATACATCCATCGTGCCTCAATTTTTCCTAAATAGTGAGTCCCAATACAATAAACCAATACTGTAGTAGCAAATTTAATGATATGACGGATCTTTCGTGGGACTTCATAAATATTCGGATTTTCAGCAAAAAACAAGTAAAAACAAGAATATACAATGAGGATTAATACTAAACCTAATAACCATCTTTTAGTAGTATTATTTTTTTCCATTTAGAGCAATATTAAATTGGACACCCTTCGCAAACCAAAACCAACATAAAAAAATAGACATATACACTACCATTTTAAAAATATAGTGGTGGGCTATATTGAAATATTCATCATAATGTAAAAGTAGTGCTACTAATCCCACACACCGTACTATATTCACACAATGAATGATTATCACCCCTACCACTGCAAAAAACAATTTGCGTTGCAATGTAGCTGGAAGTGCAATAATAAAAATCAAATACAACACAAGCAACTCTAACCCATTACAAGGGTCTGCTATAAACATCACCAATCGTTTCCCGTAGAAAATATGACTAGATTTACCTTCAAGAATCTGACCTTCAAATTGACTCTTAGTAAACAATAACTTTGCATTAAAAAGGTTTGAATTACTCAATTTATTGAGTACCCATGCAGAATTTTGACCAACATATTCTGTTAAAGGCTCATCCAAAATTTTGGATTCGTATAAAGCAAATACATACAAACATTTCCATAAAAGCGAAATTAAAATTACTTTAAAAATAAAAACACGGATAGGTTTTGGAAAATGCTGTAATTCCTGATGCAATTTAGTTTGAATTCTATTAAAAAATTCTTTCATAAAGACTAATTCTTTAAACAATTTTTAAATTTTAGGTAAATATTAAAAAAAAACTCGATTATAAAAAATATAATCGAGTTTTAAAAACATTAGTTCACAGTTAAAATAATGAAACTGTTCTTGATTTTTTTCTAATATAAAAATACCCTACCAGCAAACTCAAAATAACAAACGGCAGAAGCCAATCCGTTAATGGAGCACCCGGCACATCAGGAGGAGTCGGAACTTGGGCATTAGTGTACCAACTCGTAAATACTAGCATTATACAAATCAACTTTATTATAACTTTAGTTAACAAACTGCTACAGGTTGCATTTTTCATATTTTCGAGAATCAATTATATAAAAACAAATTGAACTGTATTACAAACTTCTGTCTAAATGAGTATACCCACCATCTACATATATCAATTGACCTGTAGTATGACTGGATTTATCAGACATAAGAAAAACAACCATATTAGCAATTTCTTCTGCTGATGTCATTCGGTTTTCAAAAGGGATTTTATCCGTAATTTGTTTTAATTTTTCCTCCGGATTGTCAAAGGATTGTATCCAATTTTCATACAAAGGAGTGTAACATTCGGCTACAATAACTGAATTTACACGAATACCATATTTTAATAGTTCTACCGCCCACTCCCGAGTTAATGCATTTCTTCCTCCATTAGAAGCTGCATAAGCGGAAGTATTTCCTTGCCCCGTATCAGCGGTTTTGGATCCAATATTAACAATACTTCCTTTGGATTTTATTAATTCAGGCAAAGCATACTTGGCTAATAAATAATAATGCACTAAATTTTTGTGTAAGGATTGCATGAAAAGGTCATAATTTCCACTTTCTAAACCAACACCATCATTTACTCCAGCATTATTAATTAAACCATCAATGCGGCCATACTTAGCTATAATTTCGAGTATAGCATTTTCACAATCCTGGGGATTTGTCAATTCAGCAACAACTGATTTGGCAATTCCACCTAGACTCTCAATCTCTTTGACTGCTTTTTGATTATCAGGGTCTTTTCTTCCGATAATAACAGGTATAGCACCTTCAGAAGCTAATGCCTTACAGATCCCTAATCCAATTCCTTTAGCCCCTCCAGAAACGATGACTATTTTATTTTCTAAATTTAAATTCATTACTACTTTTTTTTATAAATTATAAAAATTTATTGCATTTTCTCCCCAAATCTTACGCTGATCTTCCGCAGAAAATTTTGAAAAATAATTAGCAACAATATCATACGATTGCTTGTAGGAAGCTGCCAATAAACTAACTGGCCAATCACTTCCAAACATCAAACGATCCATTCCAAACACTTCTGTTATAATATTCAAACAATAATTAAAATCACTTTCTGACCAATTTTCCCAATCTGCTTCTGTAACTAAACCAGAAACTTTACAGTAAACATTTTGACAAGTTGCTATTTCTCGGATTCCTTTTTCCCAAAAATCAAAATTAGTTTCCTTAAAATTAGGTTTTGCCAAATGATCTATTACCATTTTTTGATTTGGAAATTTTTTAGCAAACTCATAAGCCGTAGCTAAATGCTTTGGAAAAATCAAAATGTCATAAGTAAAATTAAACTTTTCCAATTGTGCAATTCCTTTGCAAAAATCATCTCTTAACAAGAAATTTTCATCTAATTCAGCTTGTACAATATGACGAAATCCCTTTAACTTTTTGAACTCAGAAAAATATTCTAACCTTGACTCTAAATCCGCTGCACGCAAATCAATCCAACCTACAACTCCTTTGATAAAATCATTATTTTGAGCTAAATGCAACAAAAAATGTGTCTCTTCTTCACTTTGATCAGCTTGAACTGCTACACAGCCATCTAAAGTATTCTGCGCCAATAATGGATGTAAATCCGAAGGTAAAAAATCTTTTCGAATTACTTCCATATTGTCAGTTATCCAACTATCTCTTACCGGATTATAGGTCCAAAAATGTTGATGACTATCTATTCTCATTTTAACTCAAATATTTTCTCCATAACCATCCATTTTTCGCCTGATTTAGCCCAAGGTAAGGCTTGTTGAAATTTCCACATCAACTCTTCCCATTCCTGAACTTTAGGATTATTGGAATCCATTTCTGATTTTGAATCGAATGAAAAATTTTCATTTGCTTCAATTATCATACACATTCTATTTCCAACACAATAAATATCTAAAACTTCAATCCCAGAATCCTTGATGCTTTTAATAATTTCAGGCCAAACACTTTGATGGTATGCTTTATACTCTTCAATTAATTTTACATCATCTTTTAAATCTAATGCTAGACAATATTTTTGTGCTGCCATAGTTTATTTATTATAAGCGAATGCTACTTGTTTACTAGAACCTAGTCCTTCTATACCTAATTCAATAACATCTCCTGCTTTAATATAGATCGGATCTGGTTTAATTCCTAAACCTACTCCTGGAGGAGTTCCTGTACTGATAACATCTCCAGGTAATAAAGTCATGAATTGACTTAAATAATGTACTAAATAAGGAATCTTAAATACTAAATTAGAGGTATTACTATTTTGGAATGTTTTTCCATTTACAGTTAACCACATAGATAAATTATTGACATCGTTAATTTCATCTTTCGTTGCCAAAAAAGGTCCAAGAGGAGCAAAAGTATCAGAACCTTTTCCTTTAGCCCATTGGCCTCCACGTTCTAATTGAAAAGCTCTCTCACTGTAATCATTATGCAAACAATATCCAGCTACATAGTCCAAAGCATCTGCTTCATCTACATAACTCGCTTTTTTACCAATAACAAAAGCCAATTCAATTTCCCAGTCGGTTTTTTCACTATTTTTAGGAATAATCAAATTATCATTAGGCCCACACAAAGCCGATGTTGATTTAAAAAAAATAACAGGCTCAGTTGGAATTGGTGCATTCGTCTCAACACAATGATCAACATAATTTAAACCAATACAAATTATTTTTGAGGGTCTAGCCACAGGCGATCCTAATCGGATTGACGAATCAACTTCTGATAATACTGGATTACTATCTAAGGATTTTTTTAGTTTTTCTAATCCATTATTTTCAAAAAAAGCTTCATTGTAATCAGAAACTATAGACGAAACATCGTATCTTTTGTCGTCAATAATTATACCTGGTTTTTCATTTCCTATTTCTCCAAATCTAATAAGTTTCATAGTATTTATTATTATTTTAATTATTATTATTTTAATTATTTAAGATTGAGATAATCCTTTTTCGATAACATAAACTGTTGTAGTTCGTGCTCCGTGAGCACCAATAACTAAAGACTGTTCAATATCTGCTGTTTTTGATGGACCTGCTATAAATACACCAAACTCCCCCTTTTTATTATCTATTTTTTGATAAGCGTCATGCATAGTTTCAACAATATCACTTTTATCGATGACTAAAATCAAATGCTGTGAAATAAAGGGCAACAATCTATTCTGAATTTGGCTTTCAGTAATCCAAACTGCACCATTTTCTGCAACAGCAAGAGAAGATTTAATATACACTTTTTCTAATTTTTCTAATTCAGAAGCTGGCAAAGTTATTTTTTGTCTATCCTCTTCTGAAAGGTCCGATAATAAATCAATTACGAAAAGGTTATTTAATTTTTCTTTCTCTATTTCTGCTTTTATTTCCTCAATATTGGCTATGATTTTTACTACACCACCAATATTTTGTAAAACAGTTTTAAATTGGGTATAGCTATCTTCAAAATGCATAACTTTATTACGATTGATTTCAGGAAGCGGAACCAAACTCGGCTGATTTGACTTGATAGCATTCAATATATTTTCTCTTACACTCATCAGAAGTTAGTTATTAGAGTTGTTTTTAACATTTTTCAAATACCATTCTCTAAACGATTCTTTTGGTGGAGAAGGCATTTCTCTTTGTTTGTACCAAGCATTAAATTTATTGTTAATAATAAAAGGAAATATTTGCATAATTAATCTTCCCGATTTCCCTACAAAACGATACAAACTTGGTTTTGAAAATAAAAACGCCATTGCTTGCATTCCAATCTTTTTTGATTTATCAACATGACCTTCAGCAACAATTACTTGTCTCCATTTCCATAATTGCTCGTGAATATTAATTTTAACTGGACAAACATTAGAACAGCTACCGCATAGCGTAGATGCAAAAGGTAAATCTGAATTAGCTTTCATATCTAAATTTGGATTCAAAATAGAACCTATTGGTCCTGCCACAGCAGAATGATAACTATGTCCGCCGCTACGACGGTAAACCGGACACGTATTAAAACATGCTGCACATCGAATACATTTTAACGAATTTCTAAAATCTTCACGACCTAATTGTTTACTTCGTCCGTTATCAACAATTACAATATGCATCTCTTGACCTGGTCTCGGCTTTTGGAAATGACTTGAATAAGTTGTAATTGGCTGTCCAGTAGCACTTCGTGCCAACAACCTTAAAAACACTCCCAAATTTTCAACTTTAGGAATAATTTTTTCAAAACCCATACAAGCAATATGAACAGCTGCAGTATGCGCTCCCATATCAGCATTTCCCTCATTTGTACACACTACAAAACCACCCGTTTCAGCTACTGCAAAATTGACACCCGTAATGGCTAATTCTGATTCGACAAATTTTGATCGTAGGTGTTGCCTTGCAGCTTCGGTTAAATATTGCGGATCGTTATTGCCCTTTTCAGTATTCAAATGCTCATGAAAAGTTGCACTTACATCTTCTTTCTTAAGATGTATAGCTGGAAGTACAATATGACTTGGAGGTTCTTTCCTGAATTGAACAATACGTTCACCTAGGTCTGTATCTACCACTTCAATTCCTTGCTCTTGTATATAATCATTAAAATGACATTCCTCCGTGAGCATACTTTTGCTCTTAACAATCTTCTGAATACCGTGATTCTTGATGATTTGATAAATAATCTTATTGTGCTCATCAGCATCAGCTGCCCAATGAACATGAACCCCGTTTGCTTTTGCTTTTTCTTCAAATTCAATTAAATAACTTGAAAGATTTGAAAGCGTGTGATCTTTAATTTGTGAAGCCCAATCCCTTAATTGCTCCCACTCTGGTATTCCATGTGCGGCTTTGTCTCTTTTTTCACGAACAAACCACAATGTATCGTCATGCCAATCAGTTCTTGACTCGTTATTAATAAATTTTTTAGCTAATTCTGAATGTGATATTTTCATCTTCTTTATAATGAGCTATTCAATATTTCAGCAATATGAATGGTTTTAACCTTGCTGTCCTGTCTTTTTAATATTCCCTCTAGATGCATCAAACAACTCGTGTCACCTCCTGTAATATAATCCACCTCGTTGTTTTGATGCTCAACAACTCTATCTTGTCCCATTTTTACACTAACAGATTCTTCAAAAACACAAAAAGTACCACCAAAACCACAACATTCATCATTTCGCTTTGGTTTACTTAATTGAATTCCTTTAACCATATTAAGCAATTGCTCGGATTTAGAAAAAGTAGGCATCATAGTTTCGGACATAGAAGAAAGATGTAATCCTCTTTGACCATGACAACTAGTATGTAAACCCACTTTGAAAGGAAAACTAGCATTAATATCTTTTACCTTCAGAACATCAACTAAAAACTCTGTCAACTCATAAATATTATTTCTGATTTTTGACCCATTTTGAGGATTGGTTTCGTCTTTTAGATGCTCTTTTATATGCAATACACAACTACCCGAAGGTGCTACGACATAATCATAATCTAAAAAATTTTGTACAAAATTAGCATCACAGCCTTTTGTTAAACTAGCAAAACCGCTATTAGCCATTGGTTGTCCACAACATGTTTGCTCTAAAGGAAAACTAACATCACAACCTAATTTTTGTAAAAGTTCTAATGTAGCTATCCCTACTTGAGGATAAAACTGATCAATATAACATGGTATAAATAAACCTATTTTCATTAGTTATTTAATTTAATAAACCCACCGTCTATAGGGTAATCACATCCTGAAATAAAAGACGCTTCATTACTACACAAATATAATGCTAAAGCTGCAACTTCTTCTGGTTTAGCCATACGCCCTATTGGTTGACTTTTAGATAATTTTTCAAATATCTCCTCTTCTTGACCCGGATAATTTTTGGCAATAAATCCATCTACAAATGGGGTATGAACTCTTGCAGGAGAAATTGAATTACAACGAATACTTTCATGTAGGTAATCTTTAGCCACTGATAAAGTCATCGCCATTACTGCACCTTTAGCAGTAGAATAAGCAAATCTATCAGGTATTCCAACCCATGATGCTATAGAAGCCATGTTCAGAATAACACCACCTTTATTCTTTCTTAATTGTGGTATAGAAGCATATAAACAATTATACACACCTTTAACATTTACGTTCATAATTCGATCAAAGTCAGCTTCCGGAGTTGTATCTACTTTTCCAACATGTGCAATTCCCGCATTATTAACAAGAATATCAATACTACCTATTTTTTCAAATGTATCAATTACTTCTTGGTGGTTAGCTACATTACATGCATGAGCAAATACAGAGCCTCCTTTGGCAATTATTTCGTCAACCGCTAACTTAGAGCTCTCTTCCGTTAATTCAAGTATATGCACTGTAGCTCCTCTTTCAGCAAATAAAACAGATATTGCTCTACCTATACCGCTTCCTCCACCTGTAACTACTGCTATTTTATTTTTTAATGAAAACATAATTTATTTTTTGAAATTTTAATACAATACTAATTTATAAAGATACCCCACGTTTCCAAGGAATAAAATCATCTTGATTCAACTGCACAGCTTTAGGAATAATTTCACCACTAGCCGCCTTAATACAATATTCTAAAATATCTTCTCCCATCTCTTCGATTGTTTTATCTCCACTAATCACAGGACCACAATCAATATCAATAATATCACTCATCTTATTGGCGAGTACAGAATTGGTAGCTACTTTAATTACTGGACAAACTGGATTTCCTGTAGGCGTCCCAAGTCCTGTTGTAAATAAAATTAATGTTGCCCCAGCTGCTGCTTTTCCAGTTGTTGCTTCCACATCATTTCCTGGTGTACAAACCAAACTTAATCCCAATTTTGTTGCAGGTTCTGTATAATCTAAAACATCAACAACAGGTGCATTACCTCCTTTTTTTGCAGCACCAGCACTTTTAATAGCATCAGTAATCAATCCATCTTTGATATTACCTGGAGACGGATTCATGTGAAATCCAGAGCCAACTTTATGAGCCAAAGAATCGTAGGACTGCATTAAATCAATAAATTTTTCAGCAGATTCTTTTGTGATACAACGATCAATTAAATTCTGCTCTACGCCACATAACTCAGGAAACTCAGCTAATAAAACTTTACCTCCTAATGCTACCATTAAATCAGCTGTATAACCCACCGCTGGATTAGCAGAAACTCCACTAAAACCATCACTGCCTCCACATTTAACCCCAATACATAACTCACTCAATGGAGCAGGTGTTCTTTCTATTTTATTAATTTCTACCAAACCTTTAAAAGTTTGTTTAATCGCATCTGCAATTAATACCTCTTCACTAACGGATTGCTGTTGCTCAAATACAAGTAAAGGTTTGTCAAAATTAGGGTTTTGTTTTTTTACATCATGAATAAAATCATTCACCTGTAAATGCTGGCAACCCAAACTCAAAAGGGTTATCCCAGCAACGTTTGGATGATTTGCGTATGAAGCCAGTAGAGAACTCAAAGTTGCAGCATCTTGACGAGTACCACCACAGCCTCCCTGATGGTTTAAAAATTTTATACCATCTACATTTTTAAAAACACGATTAATTGGAGTAGTTGGAGTAAGTTCTAAATCAATTGAATTTAGATCGTCTCCTTCTTGATAGGCTTTTAACAACTGATGGGTATATTGCGTATATTTTTCAGTAACGGAATAACCTAACTCATTATGTAATGCTTGTTTAATTACATCTAAATTACGATTTTCACAAAATACGGTTGGTATAAAAAGCCAATAATTAGCCGTTCCTACTCTACCGTCATTCCTTTTATACCCATTAAAAGTTCTACTTTTGTACTTAGAAACATCGGGAGCATTCCATGTATAGTCAACTTCTCTGTACCCATAAGGCTCTGCAGCATGCTTAAGATTATCTGTAGTCATTAAACTCCCTTTAGCAACATCATACTGAACTTTTCCAACCAAAACTCCATACATAATTACCTCTCCACCTTGTTTTAAATCAGAAGTATAAAATTTATGTTTTGATTTAATTGAATCTTGAAGGATAAATTCTTCTCCTTCAAAAATAACTTTTTCATTTTTTGGCAAATCAACTAATGCTACCAACACATTATCGTTGGGATGCATTTTAATTACCGTTCTTTTAATTTCGTTATTGTTTAACATAGTATTTAATAAATTATTCTAATTGGTTTTATTTACCTTGAAAGCAAATAATAATATTACTGCAAATGAAGTTAATGGTACCACATATCCATTTTGTATACTTCCTGTTACATCAGAGATCAATCCTAAAACAGGAGGAAGTAGAGCCCCTCCAACAATAGACATCACAATCAATGAAGAACCTATTTTAGTGTTATTCCCCAAACCATCAATACCCATAGAAAAAATAGTTGGAAACATAATACTCATAAAAAAAGCAATAAAAATTAAAGTATACACAACAATAATTCCGGTTCCTGTTATAGCTATAATTGACAATACAATATTAATTACTGCATATATTGCTAGTAATTTTCTTGGCTGAATATATTGCATCATAAAGGTTCCAAAAAAACGTCCTAACATAAAAGCCAATCCATAAAAACCTAAAAATTTTGCCGCTGTATCTTCATTTATTCCAGCTGTAGTCGTGGCCATTTTTATAAAAAAACTACCCACACAAACTTGTGCTCCTACATAAAAAAATTGTGCGACAATACCCCATCGTAATTTGATTGATTTAAAAGCAGCTGAAAAACTCGATCCTTCAACACCCGCTTCTTTTTCATCATCCTTAACATCAGGCATGTTTGTAAAATAAAAGATTACAGCAACTGCTAAAATAATTAAACCTAAAATCAAGTACGGCATTTTGACACTTGCTGCCTCAGATGCTAAATAAGTATTCAATTCTTGCGAAGACATGCTAGCCATCTCTGACTGTGTTAAATTTTTATTCGATAAAATGATAGGACCTATAAGTGTAGGCGCAATAAAAGCAGCCAATCCATTAAACGATTGCGAAAAATTCAATCTTTTTGTAGCGGTCTCTGGAGATCCTAATATTGTAACATAGGGATTAGCAGCAGTCTCCAAAAAAGTCAACCCGCAAGAAATAATAAATAAAGCCCCAAGAAAATAAATATATTGCAAAGAATTGGCTGCTGGAACAAAAAGAATAGAACCAATACCAAACAAAATTAATCCTATTAAAATTCCTGATTTATATCCATACTTTCTCATAACGTATCCAGCTGGAAGTGCCATCACAAAATAAGCAATGAAAACAGACGAATCAATTAAAGAAGATTCTAAATCAGTCAAATTAAAGGCCTTCCTTAGATGAGGAATAAGAATTGGGTCTAAATTATGGACAAATCCCCAGAAGAAAAACAAACTAGTTACAAGAATAAATGGAAAAAACCATTTTTTATTTCCATTGTCGTTTTTATTATTTTCCAAAGTAGTACCTGAAATTAATGCCATATATGTAAATTTTTAATTAATATAAAATTAGAATTGCAATTTATACTAACTTTGAGGCATTAAGTAACACTATATTATCATTATTTAACTATTTATTATCATAGAATTTACATGAAAATTGAAAAAACTAAAATAACATCTTATCTCAATTCCTCCATATCTGTAATTTCTCGTGAAGAATCATTTTTTAAAACCCCATTTCATTCTCATCCTGAACTAGAATTAGTGTACATTAAAGAAAGCTATGGAAAAAGAATTATTGGCAATTCTGTATTGCCATTCCAGGCTGGAGATATGGTTCTATTAGGTTCAGACATTCCTCATGTATGGCTAAATGATGAAATTTATTATCAAAAAATAAACAATCTTAAAGCTAAAGCTATTGTTGTATATTTTAATAAAGACCTATTTTCTCCTGCATTTTACGAACTAAAAGAAAGCCAAAAAATAAATAATTTATTTAATGAAGCTAAAAAAGGCTTAGCAATTAGTGGAAAAACAAATGAGATAATTGCTAAAAAATTAGACAAACTAGTCACTAGAAAAAACTTTGATATTATAGTTGGTCTTTTTGAAATCCTATCTATTCTTTCTGAAAGCAATGAAATTTCTTCAGTAAATAGTGAAATATATAATTCAATCAACGATGAAACTAAAAATGACCGCCTATCAAATGTTTTTGAATATGTAAAAGTAAATTACATGAAAGATATTTCACTAATTGAGATTTCAAACATTGCTAATCTAACACCAACATCATTTTGTAGAATGTTTAAATTAAAAACAAAAAAACATTTTGTAGAATACCTGAATGAAATTCGCATTGCTAATGCCTGTAAATTTTTGATTGAAACCGACATGACAATATCCGAAATTGCTTATGAATCCGGATACAAAACACTCTCTAATTTTAATAAATTTTTTAAAAAACTAACCGGAACAACACCTAAAGAATACAAAAAAAACACCGAACTATATTAACCAATTCCCCAATATAGTATTACAAGAATGACACTAATAACAAATTATTTTTATTCAAAATATTTTAGAAATTCCAATAAAAGAAATTCCAATTATTACCCTTATATTTTTTACACCAAAAATCAAACAAAATATTAAATCCTATTTTTATTTGTTTCAGTTTAAATTATTAAAATTTTATTTCAATTTTAAAATAATTGCTTACTTTAGCAGACCGGAACAGAACAGAATAGAATTTTAATGAAGGGAAACAAATTCAAGTTTAATATACAACACGATAGTAATACTCCTAAGTACCAGCAGTTGATTAATTGTATCAACCATGCTATTGCTGAAAAAATGTTACTAAAAGGAAATATGTTACCTTCTGTAAACAGTATTTGTAAAGAGAATCAACTTTCGCGAGATACTGTTTTTAAAGCTTATTCCATATTAAAGGATCAAAAAGTTATTGAATCTGTTCCCAATAAGGGATACTATATTTCTGGGGAGACACGAAAAGTACTTTTAGTTCTAGATACTTTTAAAGCATACAAAGAGGTATTATACCATTCATTTATAAATAATTTACCTTCAAATGTAATTACCGATGTTCAGTTTCATCATTATAACATTGATAATTTTAAAACAATTATAAATAATAGTATTGGGAAGTACTATAAATATGTTGTAATGAATTTTGACAACAAAGAAATTTTATCTGTTTTAAAAAACATTCCAAATGAAAAATTATTATTGATTGATTGGAAAATTTATTCAAAACCAAAAAATAATTTTGTTTTTCAAGATTTTGGAAAGGCTTTTTATAACTCTTTAACTGGAGCGATTGATTTATTTAGAAAATATAAAGAAATCGTTTTTGTTTATCCAACATATACCAATCATCCAATAGAATCACTGACTTTTTTCAAAAAATTCATTAAAGACTACAACCTAAATCACAGCATAATTACTAACGCTAATGATTTTAATATAGAAAAAAATAAAGCTTACATAAGCGTGAGCGATAGGATACTTGGTATATTTTTAGAACAATGTAAAGAAAAAAATCTAGAACCTGGAAAAGATGTAGGCTTTCTGTCGTATAATGAAACCCCGATGAAAAAATTCATTTATAAAGGAATTTCGGTAGTATCTACTAATTTCAAAGAATTGGGAACTAAAGGTGCAGAATTTATAACTAAAGAGGAACCGATGCAGCATTTTGTATCAACAAATTTAATAATAAGAGAATCATTATAAGTATATGTATTACATTGGATATGACATAGGAAGTTCTTCTATCAAGGTAGCCTTGGTAGAAGTGAGTACCGGAAAAAAAATAATAGCTATTAACGAACCCGAAAATGAAATGTCCATCACTTCTTACCATAAAGACTGGGCAGAACAAGATCCTGAAATTTGGTGGGAATATGTTTGTATAGCAACCAAAAGGGCAATTAAAGAAGCAAATATAAATGCATCAAAAATTTTGGGAGTTGGAATATCATACCAAATGCATGGATTAGTTGTTGTTGATACAGAAGGTAACGCATTACGAAATTCCATTATTTGGTGTGATAGTAGAGCTGTAGCTATTGGAAATACGGCTTTTTCAGAAATTGGAGAACAAAAATGTGCTGAACATTTATTAAACTCTCCTGGAAACTTTACAATTTCTAAATTAAAATGGGTAAAAGATAACGAACCAGAAGTATACAAAAAGATACACAAATTTATGTTGCCGGGTGATTTTATTGCATACAAACTAACAGGCGTCATAAGTAGTACAAAGAATGGATTATCAGAAGGTATGCTTTGGGATTACAAAGAAAATACCGTTGCAAATTGGTTATTGGATTATTATGGGATTGATCAATCATTGACTCCTACAATTGTTGAAAATTTTACTAATCAAGGAGAAATAAACAATAAGGGTGCTGCTGAATCTGGACTTCCTATTGGCATTCCAATAGTGTATAGAGCTGGAGACCAACCGAATAATGCTTTATCATTAAATATTTTAAAACCAGGAGAAGTCGCTGCTACTGGTGGTACTTCTGGAGTAATTTATGCGGTCACCGATCAATTAAAATCAAAAGAAACTTCAAGGATAAACAGCTTTGTACATGTTAACTACACAGAAGAAAATCCTACGGTTGGCAAATTATTGTGCATTAATGGAGCAGGAATTCAATACCGATGGTTACGAAATCATAGTGTAGTAGATTCGTACGAAAATATGAATAGAAAAGCTTCAAAAATCCCTGTTGGCTCAGATGGAGTGGTAGTTATTCCTTTTGGCAATGGTGCTGAAAGAATGTTAAACAACAAAAATGTGGATAGCCATATATTGAATTTGAATTTCAATAAACACAGTCACGGGCATTTGTATAGAGCAGCTTTAGAGGGAATTGCTTTTTCATTTGTTTATGGTATGGAAATTTTAAAAAATGATGCAACTCAAATCAAAGTGATTCGCGCTGGAAATGATAATTTGTTTCGTTCAGAAATTTTCTCAAATACAGTTGCAACACTGATAGGGCATGAAATTGAAATCTATAATACTACTGGTGCCGTTGGGGCAGCAAGAGCTGTTGGACTCCAAGACGGCAATTATGAAAAATTTGGTGAAAATATTTTAAAAAATGACCATGTGATGACTTATATGCCATTAAAAAATAGCGAACCTTACATAGAAGCTTATAAAAATTGGAAAAAAGAATTAGAAATAATATTAACAAATAAATAACACAAGTATGATAGTTTTAGGTAATAAAGAGTATTACAAAGGAATTGGGCAAATCCAATACGAAGGAAAGGATTCAGATAATCCATTAGCTTTTAAATATTATAATCCTGAGCAAATCGTTGCAGGAAAAACAATGCGTGAGCATTTTAAATTTGCAATAGCCTATTGGCATACATTCTGCGGTCAAGGTTCAGACCCATTTGGACCTGGAACACAATCATTTGCATGGGACCAATCATCTGACCCTATTCAAGCCGCAAAAGATAAAGCAGATGCTGCTTTTGAATTTATTAGCAAAATGGGATTTGATTATTTTTGCTTTCATGATTATGATTTAATTCAGGAAGGACCAACATTTGCTGAATCAGAAAAACGTTTACAAATTATCACGGATTATTTAAAAGAAAAAAAAGCAGCTTCGGGAATAAAATTACTTTGGGGGACAGCTAACTGTTTTTCGAACCCTCGTTATATGAATGGTGCTGCTACTAATCCTGATTTTAATGTAGTAGCCAGAGCAGGTGGACAAATAAAATTAGCTTTAGATGCAACAATTGCACTTGGTGGTGAAAATTACGTGTTTTGGGGAGGTCGTGAAGGATATATGACTTTATTAAATACGGATATGAAAAGAGAATTAGATCACATGGGACAATTCTTAATTCAAGCACGAGACTATGCAAGAGCTCAAGGTTTTAAAGGAAATTTCTTAATCGAACCTAAACCAATGGAACCTATGAAACACCAATATGATTTTGATTGCGCTACCGCTATTGGTTTTTTACATGAATATGGGCTAGAGAAAGATTTTAAAATGAATATTGAGGTGAATCATGCTACATTAGCACAGCACACGTTTGAACATGAATTAGCAACTGCTGCCAAATATGGTATGTTAGGAAGTTTAGATGCTAATAGAGGAGATTATCAAAACGGTTGGGATACAGATCAATTTCCTAATAATATTCAAGAAACTACTGAGGCCATGCTAGTATTTTTAAAAGCAGGAGGTTTACAAGGTGGAGGTATTAATTTTGATGCCAAAATCAGAAGAAATTCAACCGATTTGGAAGATGTCTTCTTAGCCCATATTGGTGGTGCTGATACTTTTGCAAGAGCCTTACTAACGGCTGATAAAATTATCACCTCTTCGCCATACGAATCATTAAGAAAACAACGTTATAGTTCTTTTGATTCTGGTAATGGAAAAGCATTTGAAGAAGGTAAACTAAATTTAGAAGCTTTATATAAAATTGCACACGAAAACGGAGAACTACCTCTGCAAAGTGGTAAACAAGAGTTGTTTGAAAATATTTTAAATAACTATATTTAAAATGAATACCAAAAAAATAGGTATTATTGCAACTTAATTAACTAAAAAACCATTATGAAAACTTTACAAATTGCAGATTATTTAGTATTTCTAGTGTATTTTTTCATTGTTGCAGGATATGGATATTCTGTTTACAAAAGGAAAAAAAACAAATCAACATCTGAATCACATGATTATTTTCTAGCCGAAGGATCATTAACTTGGTGGGCTATTGGAACCTCTTTAATTGCATCCAACATTTCCTCTGAACAATTCATAGCCATGTCTGGTAATGGATTTAAAATGGGGTTAGCCATAGCAACTTATGAATGGATGGCGGCTTTAACGCTCCTAATTGTAGCGGTGTTTTTTATACCGGTATATTTAAAAAACAAAATTTATACCATGCCTCAATTTTTGAGTGAAAGGTATAATGATAACGTAGCCATGATTATGGCGGTATTTTGGCTATTATTGTATGTAATAGTCAATTTAACCTCAATTTTGTATTTGGGAGCTTTGGCAATTAACGGAATATCAGGGATTGATGCCAATTTATGTATGTATGGTCTTGCATTTTTTTCTATTATTATTGCTTTAGGAGGCATGAAAGTAATTGGATACACTGATGTGATTCAAGTAATTTTCTTAATTTTTGGAGGATTAGTTACCACCTATTTAGCATTGGATAAAGTAGCTGAACTGAATGGACAACATGGAATTGTTGAAGGATTTAATTATATGATGAACCAATCAGGAGATCACTTTCATATGATATTAAAGAAAGACAACGCTAATTTTCCAAGTTTACCAGGATTAACAGTCTTATTAGGAGGAATGTGGATTGTAAATCTTAATTATTGGGGTTGCAATCAATATATTACTCAAAGAGCCTTAGGCGCTGATTTAAAAACAGCTAGAGGAGGAATCCTATTTGCTGCATTTTTAAAATTATTAATGCCTGTCATAGTAGTCCTTCCTGGAATTGCAGCCTATGTCATATACATGAAAGGCGGTCTTCAAACAGAAATGCTAGGAACTGATGGAATCATTAATCCAGACAAATCATATCCTGTTTTATTGAATTTATTACCTGTAGGGCTTAAAGGATTATCTTTTGCCGCTTTAACAGCAGCAATTGTAGCTTCTTTAGCTGGTAAAGTAAATAGTATCTCAACTATTTTCACTTTAGATATATTTAAGAAAAAAATCAATCCCGACGCAAGCGAAAAGAAAATGGTTCAGGTGGGTAAGATAACGGTATTTGCAGCCATGTTAATAGCGGTTATTATAGCACCAATGTTAGGTATTGATAAAAAAGGTGGGTTTGAATTTATTCAAGAATACACCGGATTTGTTAGTCCAGGTATTTTCGCAATGTTCATTTTGGGATTCTTTTGGAAAAAAACAAGTTCAAATGCCGCAATGTTTGCAACTATTGGAGGGTTTGTTCTATCGGTTTTCTTTAAATTTTTGCCAAGAATAATGAATTTAGAATTTTTGCATAGTTCAGGGTTTGCAACACTTGTAGAACAAAAAGATAAAACAATGCTTTATGAAATCCCTTTTTTAGACCGTATGGGCTTTGTTTTTATTATTTGTGTAGTGTTGATGATACTAATAAGTTTAATTGATGAAAAACGAGGTCTAAAATCAAAAGGATTAGAAGTGGATGCTAAGATGTTTAAAGTGAATAATAGTTTCGCTATAGGCGCACTTATTGTGAGTGGAGTTTTAGTTGCTTTATATTCCATTTTTTGGTAAATAAGTTACAGTAATCTATTCAGAATTATTGATAATTAATAGTTTTGATATGCCTGAGGCATTAGCCTCAATACCAAACACAAAACCCCTAATAGAATCTATTAGGGGTTTTTTAATGGGTTTTGCTCTATATAGTAGCTATTGTAAAAAAAATAGCGACCACAAGAAGGATAAAGGTCTAGATCGAGATTCCTATTCACTAAACAATCAATTCAAAAATTTGATTTTATAAATATTTATCTAAAAAAGGGATTAAACAATTATATTAATCGTAATATTGCAATATAATACTACAACTATGGGAGCTACAAAAACAGAAGGATTTACAACAGAGCAAAATGAGTTGGCTATTTTGGCTAAAGCTATCGGACACCCTGCCCGAATCGCAATAATCGAATACTTATTAAAAACCGAGACTTGTATTTGTGGGGATATTGTAAACGAATTGCCTTTGGCACAACCCACCGTTTCACAACATTTAAAAGAACTAAAAAATGCAGGCTTAATCAAAGGAAATATTGAAGGAACTGCTATTTGTTATTGTATTAACGAATCAGGTTTTAACCAATTGAAAGGCTTTTTTGAAAAAATTAATTCGTATCTTAATAAGAATGAATGTTGTTAACTAAAATCTAAAAAATCATGACTCTATCAGCTATTAAATCCGAATTAAAAAAAGGACGCACAATTACATTTCAACTGCCCAACGGCAAACTTGTAGCGCCTCACTTTCACGTGACTGAAGTGGGCAAAGTAACCAAGCATTTTATTGACTGTGGTGGAACTATACGAACCGAAGAAGTAGTAAATTTCCAGTTATGGGAAGCCCAAGATTATGACCATCGATTGCATCCTGAAAAATTATTGAATATTATCATAGTATCGGAACAAAAATTAGGCATCTCTGACTTAGAAATTGAGGTAGAATACCAAATGAAAGAGAGTATTGGAAAATTCGGTTTGGATTTTGACGGCACTCATTTTAAATTGACTTCCAAATTGACTGATTGTCTAGCAAAGGACCAATGCGGTATCCCTGAAAAACAACTACAACCTAAAGTGGGCCAATGGAAAGCAAAAGCTACATCCTGTTGCACACCTGATTCCAATTGTTGTTAAATAATCATAATTAAAATAAAATGTTTCAAAAGCTCACTGCAACTATCGAAAGTATTTCGAAAACAGCACTTTCACAAGAACGAAAAGAAGTCGTACAACCCCTAATCGATTACATTCAAAATAAAGTAAACCATCAAGAAGAAGTTCGTCTGAATTTCATTTGTACTCACAATTCACGTCGCAGCCATTTAGCGCAAATTTGGGCACAAACGATGGCTTATCATTTCAATATTAAGAATGTATTTTGTTATTCGGGTGGTACCGAGGCCACTGCTATGTTTCCTAAAGTATCGGAAACAGTAACTAATCAAGGATTTCAAATCCAACAATTAAGTAATGCATCTAATCCCGTATATGCAATAAAATTTGACACAAACGAAGCGGCTATCCTCTGTTTTTCCAAAACATTTGACGATGCTTTCAATCCCAATAGTGACTTTGCCGCTATTATGACCTGTTCATCAGCCGATGCGGGTTGCCCGTTCATTGCAGGAGCTGAGAAACGCTTCCCCATTCGCTACGATGATCCAAAAGCATTTGATGGAACAGAACTAATGGACGCAAAATACGCCGAACGAAGCTTAGAAATCGCTTCGGAAATGTATTTTGTTTTTTCTCAAATAAAAAAAACAACTTAATTATTTAAATCTTGACTAATGAAAAAAAGACTAGGATTTTTAGACCGATTTTTAACACTATGGATAGTTCTCGCCATGCTAGTTGGTGTATGCATTGGCTATTCTATTCCCAATGCATCTGGCTTCATCAATTCGTTTTCGTCAGGGACTACCAATATTCCGTTAGCCATCGGACTCATTTTAATGATGTATCCCCCTTTGACTAAAATTGATTTTTCCCAAGTCCCTCAGATGTTTGAAAAGCCGAAACTGCTTACCGCTTCCTTTTTCATTACTTGGATTGTAGGGCCTTTTTTGATGTTTACACTAGCTGTCTTGTTGCTTCGTGACTTTCCAGAATACATGACGGGTTTAATCATTATTGGATTAGCGCCTTGTATTGCGATGGTGATTGTTTGGAACGAACTCGCCGAAGGCAACCGAGAACTCACCGCAGGATTAAT
>JACCDS010933578.1_pt1 | contig 24964 bp, 21 predicted proteins | sample 7446441 | NCBI WGS metagenome assembly JACCDS01 (sample SAMN15323445, study PRJNA562643) | freshwater metagenome | isolation source: river surface water | place: USA:Blue River Watershed | collected 2017-08-17 | reverse complement strand
GCTGATCGCCAAAATATCGCCCGTGGGTTTGCGGGTGAATTTATAAGCCCCGTGGCTGGTGCCGATGGCAATCGCCAGGGCGTCGAGTTGGGTGGCCTTGACGAATTGCGCGGCCTCTTCAGGGTCGGTCAGCATCTGGCTGTGATCGAGTTTGCCGACTGCGCCGATGCCGTCTTCTTCACCCGCCTCGCCGGTTTCGAGGGAGCCCAGACACCCCAGTTCGCCCTCGACCGTGACGCCGACCCGGTGGGCCATGTCCACGACTTTGCGCGTGACCTCGACGTTGTAATCAAAGCTGGCAGGGGTTTTGCCGTCTTCCATGAGCGAGCCGTCCATCATGACCGAGCCAAAGCCCAGATCGATGGCGCCTTGGCACACCTTGGGGCTGGTGCCGTGGTCCTGGTGCATGACCAGAGGGATGTGCGGGTAAGCCTCGGTGGCGGCTTGAATGAGGTGCTTGATGAACGACTCACCCGCATATTTGCGGGCACCAGCACTGGCTTGCAAGATGACCGGGGCACCGACTTCATCAGCGGCGGCCATGACGGCCTGGACTTGCTCCAGGTTGTTGACATTGAAGGCCGGGATGCCGTAGCCGTGCTCGGCGGCGTGGTCCAGCAGTTCGCGCATGGAAACGAGAGCCATAAATGATCCTGTGGTGAGATTGTTCGATACCGCTGATTTTAGAGCCTCTGATGGCTCCTCTTTAGGGGTCACCGCAAGCGGCTCTTCATTCGACCCGGCAGATTTTGAGCATGTTGGTGCCACCCGGTGAGCCCATGGGTTCGCCACAGGTGATGGCATAGATGTCTCCGGGCTTGACCAGCCCCCTTGATTTCAGGTCAGCCTCGGCCTGCCTGAGGGCCATGTCGCGGTCGCTGCTGGTGTCCATGAGCAAAGGCCGGACATTGCGATACAGCGCCATCTTGCGCTGAGTGGCGCGCTTGCTGGTCAGTGCATACAGGGGAATGTGAATGCGGTGGCGACTCATCCAAAGCGCGGTCGAACCCGATTCGGTCAAAGCCACCAGGGCCTTGGCCCCCAGGTGATGGGCTGTGAACAGCGCACCCATCGCAATGGTCTGGTCGATGCGTGTGAATTGCCGACCGGTGAAGTCGGCATCCAATTCGACCCGCTCGGCGGCTTCGGCGGCGACACATATGGCCGCCATTTCGCGCACTGTCTCCAGCGGATATTTGCCGGTGGCGGTCTCGGCACTGGTCATGACGGCGTCGGTGCCGTCGAGGACGGCGTTAGCCACATCGCTGACTTCGGCCCGGGTCGGCACGGGGTTGCTGATCATGCTCTCCATCATCTGGGTGGCGGTGATGGTGACTTTGTCGTAGTCTCGTGCCAGGCGAATCATGTGCTTTTGCAAGGCGGGCACGGCAGCGTTGCCGACTTCGATCGCCAAATCACCCCGGGCGACCATGATGCCATCGCTGGCCTGCAAAATCTCTTCCAGATTCGGGATGGCTTCGGCGCGTTCGATCTTGGCAATCAGTCCTGCCTTGTGTTTGTACTCGGCCCCCGCCACATTGGCCAGTTGGCGCGCCAATTCCATGTCCGTGGCGTTTTTGGGAAAGCTGATGGCCAGGTAATCGGCCTGGAATGACATGGCGACTTTGATGTCTTCCATGTCTTTTGCGGTCAGCGCCGGGGCTGTGAGTCCGCCACCCTTTTTGTTGATGCCTTTGTTGTTGGACAAATCGCCACCGACTTTGACAACGGTGTGTACTTGTTCACCCTTGACCCCCGTGACCTGCAATTCGATCAGGCCATCGTTGAGCAACAACACATCGCCTGCCGTGACATCGCGAGGCAGTTCTTTGTAGTCCAAACCCACGCCGTGTTCGTCGCCGGGCTCGGTGCGCAAGGCGTCGAGGACAAAGGACTGACCGGCCTGGAGGCAGGCTTTGCCGTTGGCAAATTTGCCAACCCGGATTTTGGGACCTTGCAAATCGGCCATGATGGCCACTTCCCGACCGGCGCGTTGTGCCGCCTCTCGCACGATGCGAGCGCGGTCGATGTGGTCCTGGGCAGTCCCGTGGCTGAAATTGAGGCGCACCACGTTGACGCCGGCGCGGATCATCTCTTCGAGCAATGCGGGATCGCTGGAGGCGGGGCCCAGCGTGACAACGATTTTGGTGGAACGGCGAGCAGTTGAGGCGACGACTTTCATGGGGCCATTCTCACACGCCATGAATTTTTGGCAAGCATTGTTAATATGCACAACTTAGTATAAAAGGATTGATAAATGTTACTTAAATAGTACAATATGTTCATGTCCTATCCGGAGTCTGAACCATGCAATCGATCCCTTTTTACAAAGCCGAATTCGAGTTACGCCAGTTGCCTCACCCTTGCTTGCGCCGTTTGGCACACCTGGGACGCCTGATGCGTTTTAAGGCGGGCAGCCAGGTGCTGACGCAGGGCCAAAGCAGTCAGGAGGCGTATGTTGTGCTCGATGGTCAATTGGAGGCCTATGTTCATTCCGTGGGGCGCAAAGAGAAGCGGCTGACACTGGCGCAATTGAAACCCGGGGATATTTTTGGCGAAATCGGGCTCGATGGTGCCCCACGCACGGCTTCGGTGTGTTCGGTATCGGCCAGTTTGTGTGCGGTGGTCGAACGCGATGTGGCGCGGGAGCAACGACATCAAGATGCCGAGTTGCAAAACCTGTTGACGGACATCGCCAATCTGCGCAACCGCAAAAACACGGAGTTGATGGTTGAAACCCTGTTCAATGACATTTACACCCGATTGATCAACCTGCTGTTGTCGTTGGCCACTACGCAATGTCCGCGTACCCTGTTGATCGAGCAGCGCATCACCCATCAAGACATCGCCAATCGACTGGGTTGCAGCCGCGAAATGGTCAGTCGCCTGCTCAAAGATCTGGAGCGGGGCCAGTACATCTCGCGGCGCAAGGATCACACCCTGGTGCTGCATCCGCCCCTGCCGATGGCTTGGTGAGGCGCCGAATCAGGGTTGAGGCAGATCAGCCACGCTTTAAAAATGTCAGGTCAAAGCAGACAATTTTGGCGATAATCCCCGAGATTTCAGTCAAACATTCGGATCTGTCCGTTTCTGTACCTTCATGAGCGTCATCGACCAACCCATTGCCCCCGGCCAACCCCTGCCACACCGAAAGATCATCCGCGAATGGCTGTTGCCTCTGGCACAACGCACCGTCAGGCATGCGTTGCTGCTGTTGGCACTGGATTTCAGCCTGTGGCTGGCTTTGCTGGCCGGCACGGTGTATTTTGAGGCTTGGTGGGCCAAGTTGTTGTGCGGCTTGGCCGCCGGTTTTGTGATTGGTCGCTTATTTATTTTGGGGCACGATGGTTGCCACCAAAGTCTCACCCCCTACCGGGGCCTGAACAAGTGGCTCGGGCGAATTGCTTTTTTGCCTTCTCTCACGCCCTACAGCCTGTGGGATGTTGGCCACAATGTGGTGCACCACGGCTACACCAACCTCAAGGGCTTTGATTTTGTTTGGGCCCCCCTGACGCCACAAGAGTACCAGGCGCTAAGCCCCATGAACAAGCTGATGGATCGAATCTACCGCAGCGGGTGGGCGCCGGGTTTGTACTACATGGTCGAAATCTGGTGGAAGCGCATGTTTTTCCCCAGCAGCACGCACATGCCGACTCGCCGCCGGATTTTCATGTTGGACAATCTGCTGATCAGTGCGTTCGGCCTGGCTTGGCTGGGTGGGTTGACGGCCCTGGCCCTGGTCACCGAGCAATCGGTGGCGCTGTTGTGGCTGATGGGTTTTGCTGTGCCCTTCTTGTTTTGGTGCGCCATGATCGGTTTTGTGGTGTATGTGCATCACACCCACGAAAAGGTGTATTGGCACAACGACCGTGCCGCCTGGGCCAAGGCGCAACCTTTCGTCTCGACCACGGTGCATCTGACCTTCCCGTTTCGCATCGGCGCCCTGATGCATCACATCATGGAGCACACTGCGCACCATGTGGACATGAGCATTCCGCTTTACAAGCTCAAGCAAGCGCAAGCCAAGCTGGAAGAAATGTTGCCGGGTCGCATCATCATCCAGCGTTTTTCCTGGCGCTGGTACTTTGAGACCGCTCGCAAATGCAAGTTGTACGATTTCGAGCGCGAGGGCTGGACCGATTACAGCGGCCGGCTGACCCGCTCGGTCAGTTGAGCGCCATGCTGAGTTTGCGCCGATAGCGCGACACCAGCTCGGTCTGGGGGTCTTGCTGGGTCACAGCCTTGCCAGCGATTTCTATGCCGCCCGTCTGGCTTTTTTGAGCCGGGTCCGATTTGGGTTTGGGCGGTGTCAGCAACTCCAGGATGCCAATGTAGATCTTGCGCGGCAGCTCGTCTGACCAGGTCTTGTCGCGCATGATGATTTCGAGCAACTCCTCCATGGCGGCCTCGAACTGTCCAGCGGCCATGAGCAGCCGTGCTTTGGCCAGACGGGTGTCGAAATCGCGCTTGTTGGCAGCCAATGCCGCGTCAAACTGCGCCAGACTCCATTGGGCACGTTCGTCGGTGGTGGCAAATTGCAAAGCCTGCAGCCAATGCCACAGGGCCTCGAAGCGCAATGGGCGAGGGATTTGCGCCAGCGCTGGTTTGAGGGCGGTCTCGGCCGCCTCGAGCTCACCCAGTGTGATGAGCAGTTTGACATAGTCGCAGCGGGCATCGTCGTTGCCCGGGTTGATGGCCAAGGCCTCTTGCAATTTGGCCAAAGCCGCTTCGCTGTCGCCTTGGGCCATGAGGTCTTCGGCCTCGGCCGCCTCAGACTCAGCCAACAGTTCACCTTCGGTGGGGAGGTGTTTGTCCAAAAATTCGCGCAGTTTGCCTTCGGGCTGAGCACCCATGAAGCCATCGACCGGCCGGCCACCGATCATCAGGACGCAAGTCGGGATGCTTCGGATGCCAAAGGCTGCCGCCAGTTGTTGCTCGTCATCCGAATTGATTTTGACCAGTTTGAATCGGCCGCCATAGTCAACCTCGAGCTTTTCCAGCACCGGGCCGAGCGATTTGCAAGGGCCACACCAGGGCGCCCAGAAGTCGACCAGCACGGGGGTGGTCATGGAAGCCGATACGACTTCGGCCTCGAAATTTTGCATCGTCACATCCAACATGGTCTCTGACTCCGTCTTTTGGCTGAAGGCTAAAATGGAAAGCATAACCCACCCGCAGTCCAAATGACATCAACCCTCGTGGGCGTGGTCATGGGCTCCCAATCCGATTGGGATACCCTGCAACACGCCACCCAAATTTTGCAAGAGTTCAACGTGCCCTTCGAGGCACGGGTGGTATCGGCGCATCGCATGCCCGACGATATGTTCGCTTATGCCGAAGCCGCCCAGGGCCGCGGACTGCGTTGCATCATCGCCGGGGCCGGCGGTGCTGCTCACCTGCCCGGCATGCTGGCCGCCAAAACACCGGTGCCGGTGCTGGGCGTGCCCGTGCCCAGCCGGCATTTGCAGGGCGTGGACTCGCTGCACAGCATCGTGCAAATGCCCAAAGGCGTGCCGGTGGCAACTTTTGCCATCGGGGCCGCCGGGGCCGCCAATGCCGCTTTGTTTGCGGTAGCCATGCTGGCGCATGATCATCCGGATTGGGCGCGTCAATTGGCCGAGTTCCGGCTGGCACAAACCGAACAGGCGCGCGCCATGCGGGTGCCGCCCTTGCCATGAGTGACGCCGCCACCTTGCTGCCCCCCGGCGCCTGGTTGGGTATGCTGGGGGGGGGGCAATTGGGTCGCATGTGGGTGCATGCGGCGCAAAGCATGGGGTATCGCTGCATGGTGCTCGACCCCGATCCGCACAGCCCGGCGGGCGCAGCGGCCGACCGGCATGTGCAAGCGGCCTACCTCGACCCGCAGGCACTGGACACCCTGGGGACGTCCTGTGACGCCGTCAGCACCGAATTTGAGAATGTGCCAGCCCAAGCGCTGGAGCGTCTGGCCCAACTGACCCGTGTCACACCCGATGCCCATGCAGTCTCGATCGCCCAGGACCGGGCCCGGGAAAAGGCTCACTTTCAGGCCTGTGGTGTGCCGGTGGCTGCGCACCATGTGCTGGAACAGGTCGGGCAACTGGCCGGGGTGCCGCCGCAACTGTTGCCAGGGATCATGAAGACCACCCGCTTGGGCTATGACGGCAAAGGGCAGGTGCGGGTGGCCACCCTTGCAGATTTGCCATCGGCTTGGCAGCAGTTGCAAGCCGGCTCCGCTCAGGTTGTGCCCTGTGTGCTGGAACAACGCCTGGCGCTTCAGCGAGAGTGTTCGGTGGTGCTGGCGCGCGCCGGCGACGGGTCTTTCACCCATTTGCCGGTGCAATTGAATGTGCATCGGGACGGTATTTTGGCCTTGACCGAGGTCTCCCCAGAGCTGATCGCTCCGGCCCTGGCGCAGGCGCTGGTGCAAGCCACTTTGGCGATTGCCGAAGGGCTGCGCTATGTGGGGGTGATTTGCGTTGAGTTTTTCATCGTCGACCAAGCCGATGGGGGCGAGTCGTGGGTGGTCAACGAAATCGCCCCACGGCCCCACAACAGCGGTCATTACAGCATGGACGCCTGCGACTTGTCGCAATTTGAGTTGCAAGCGCGCTGCATGGCCGGTTTGCCGTTGCGTCCGGTACGCCTGCACAGTGCGGCGGCGATGCTCAATGTGCTGGGCGATCTGTGGGTCGCCAACGGTCTGTTCCGGGAGCCCGATTGGGCCGGCGTTTTGTCGGTACCGGGCACGCGCTTGCACCTGTATGGCAAAACCGAGGCTCGTGCGGGTCGGAAAATGGGCCACCTGAACATCATCGGCCCCGATCTGGCCACGGTGCGCCAACGCCGCGATGCGGCGGCGCAGATCCTGGGCATTGAGCCCTTTGGCTCCTGAATGACCGGGCGCTTGGCATGATCTGGTCCGGTGACCACCCGACGCACATTGAGCAGGCTGCACGCTTGCTGGCCGGGGGGCGGTTGTTGGGTTTTCCGACCGAGACGGTGTATGGGCTGGGGGCCGATGCCTGCAACGACGAGGCGGTGCGGGCGATTTATGCCGCCAAAGGTCGACCCACCGATCACCCGTTGATCGTGCACATCGCCGAGCCCGGTGATGCGGCGCATTTTGCCGACCCCATTCCCGAGTTCGCCCTGCGCCTGATGCACGCCCATTGGCCGGGACCCCTGACCCTGATCCTGCCCCGGCGCACTGAGGTGGCCAACGCCAGTGCAGCAGGCCAGGCCAGCATCGGGGTGCGTTGCCCCAGCCACCCGGTGGCACAAGCCCTGCTGCGCGCCGCCCGCGAGTTGGGCGTAAAAGGGGTTTCCGGCCCCAGCGCAAATCGCTTCGGGCGGGTCAGCCCCACCTGCGCCGATCATGTGGTGTCCGAGTTCGGGCCGGCGCTGGATGTGCTCGATGGCGGCGCTTGTCCGGTGGGCATCGAGTCGACCATCGTGGACTGCACGCGGCGTCTACCGGTGCTGCTGCGGCCGGGCATGCTGACTGCCGATGTGTTGTCGCAAAGCGCCCAGGTGAAAGTGCTGACCTCAGAGGCTGCGGCGCAGGCGTTGGCCGCACAAGCCCCTAAAGCCTCGGGCACGTTGGCGGCGCATTACGCGCCTGACGCCAAATTGCGCCTGCTTACTCCCCCGGCCATGGCGGCGCGCGCGGCGCAATTGTCTGCCCACGAGCGTTCGCGCGTTGCGGTTTGGTCGCCCCAACCGCCCGGGCTGACGGATGTGCACTGGAAACCGATGCCGGATGAGCCGGTCGCTTGTGCGCACGAATTGTTTGCCACCCTGCGTGAGTTCGAAGCCCGGGGTGCCGCCGAGATTTGGGTCTGCCCTCCCCCCGCCACGGCGGCCTGGGAGGGCGTTCGGGACCGGCTGACCCGTGCCAGCCACCCTTGAATAGGCACCGGGTGCGCTTGCCAGTAAACTAGGCTTGTTAATAGGAGAAATGTATGCGCCTTGGGCGAAAGACGTCGTCGCGTGGGTTCTTGATCGGGTTCAGCCTGGTTCTGCTGCTGATCCTTGGCGGCTGCGGCGGTGCGGGCACCAAATACAACGAGTTTCGACCCCAGCGCATCTTGCTCGCAGGCGACGGCATCACCTATGTCGGTTGTGAGCCGCTGGCCAATGACGCCAACACCTGTGCAGGGATCGACGCCAATGACCGTTTCACCGTCAATAACACCGCCGACAACTCGAACACCGCCAACAGTGGCAAGCTGCCCCGCTTCGTCAACAATTGGGTGGTGCAATTGGCGTCGAACTATGGCTTGAATGTCGAACAGATCATCGAGGCCAAAACCTCGGCGGACGCCAGCATACGGCGCGTCCACAAAGCCACGGCCCGGCTCAGCCAAGTCGAACAACAGGCCTTGCTGTTGCCCGCCTATCGATCGGGCGACATGCTGCTGATCGCAGGGGGAAGCAACGACATTCTGGATGCGGTGACCACTTCCACGTCGGTCAACTTTCCTGCTGATTGGATCACGATCGTCGACAAAGTGAGCAGCGCCTCGGTGAAAGCCAACCTGAGCACCAGCGAGATTCACCATGTTTTCAAGTTGGCCCAGGATTACATTCAGTTGGGTCTGACGATGATCGATCGAGGCCATCAGAATATTTTCATCACGGCGCTCTACGACTTCAGCAACAGCCCTGATTTGAGTGCCTTTTGCACCGGGTCGTGCACACAGGCCCGTTTGAAGTCGGCGATTGATCTGTTCAATGCCGCCCTGATCACGAATGTGGGCAATCAGCCGATTTTCAGCCCGGGCAAGCCGCGCATTTTGATTGGCCGAGGCTACACCAGCACAGACGGTGCTTATGTCAACATTGCTGTGCCCGCCGTGGGCAGCACCACGCTCAGCTTGTATTTGCTCAACCACCTGATCACACCCACGGTTTGTGGTCCTGGAAATCCGGTCAGCGCTACGGTGCCTTATCCGAGTTTCAGCGGCGCCAACGCAAATTTGTCTTTCCGGGATTTGAGTAACTGCACCGCCAACGGCATTTGGAGCGCAACATCTGTGTCGAGCCTGGTCAACAATGCCGTCGTCACCACCAACTACAACCCGAGTGCGAGTTCTGCCGACTACATCACCAACCAGGGGCGGTACATTTATGCCTCGGGTCAGTACCTGGCACCGGCTGCGCATCAACTGATTGGCAACATTTTTTATAACTTCATGATCGGGTTCAACGGCTGGTGACCCAGTCGGTCAACGCTTGCAAGACCGGGCGCCCGGTTTGTGCTTGCGGATGCTCGATGATCGCCACCAGCACCCAGCGTTGCCCCCCGGCGCCGTGCACATAGCCGGCAACGCCCAGCACATTGCGCAAGCTGCCGGTTTTGAGGTGCGCCCGGGTTTCGGTTTGTACCCGCTTGAGCGTGCCATCCTGACCCAACACGGGCAATGAGGCCATGAGTTCGGGCATGTAGGGGCTGGCATGGACATGCTGCAACAAAACCGCCAGGCCCTGTGCGGTGATTTGGTGTTGGCGGCTCAGGCCAGAACCATTGTCGATGCGCAGACCTGCAACGCCAATGCGCTGCGCCCACCAGCGTTGCACCCAGGCGCGCGAGTCTTCGATGCGTCCACGGCCCGTGGTCTGTTGGCTGAGCGTCAAAAACACTTGGTCCGCCATGAGGTTGTTGCTGAATTTGTTGACATCGCGTACCACGTCGGCCAATGGTGGTGATTCGGTGTCCAGCAGTTTTTGCGCTTGCGCCGGCACCTGGGCCTCGCGCACCCGGGACAAGCCTTGTCCACCCAAATGTGCCCACATGCCCAAGATGGCCCGGCCCGCATGGGCCAGCGGGTCTGCATAGGCGATGGGCCAAACGCGCTCGCCGCAATCCTGGGGATAGCTGCCTTTGAAGGTCAACTGATCGGGCTGCCCCAAGTCAGCCTGCAGTTGGGCCCGGTAGTCGGTGCACGGGCCTTTTTGCATAGGAACGGCGGATGGGGCCCGCAAGCCCGCCAAAGGGGGCTCGACATGCAAGCGAGCCACCCCCTGCACACGGTCGGGTACCCAGTGCAAGAGCAAAGATTTGTAGTTGACGATCAGTGCGTCGGGGCTGGCGTTGTAGGGCCGGGTCGGCTCGCCATCGAATTGACCCGGGTCGACGGGTGGAACCTCAAAGGCGCTGCGGTCGAGCACCAGATCGCCCTCGATGCGATCGATGCCCAGCGCCTTGAGTCGGCGCATGAGCAACCACAACCGTTCGACCACCAATTTGGGGTCGCCCTGACCTTGGACATACAGGTTGCCGTTCAACACGCCCTGGTTCAGGGTGCCATCGGTCCACAGCGTGGTGCGCCAAGTGTAGGCAGGGCCCAAGAGCTCCAGCGCGGCGCTGGTGGTGACCAGTTTCATGAGCGAGGCCGGGTTGACCGGACGGTCGGCCTGATGGCTCAAGCGCTGTGGCCCGCCTTGCGCCGGCGCCACGACCACGTGCAAGGCAGAGGCCGGCAATGCTGTGCGTTCGAGGGCGCGCAGCACGGGCGGCGGCAAAGCCTGGGCCTGCGCCACGGCAGCCCCCACCAGGCACGACAGCGCCGACATTTGTCGCCAGCCAGAGAGAACAAATAGGGTCCAGTTCATGCCATACCTCGGCGCCATTATCGACGGGCTTGCGATAATGCCGGCATGAAGTTTTTGGCATTCGACACCAGCACCGAAATGTTGCACCTGGGTGCCTGCAGCGGCACTCGCCAGTTGGCTCAGGTCCGACCTGGTGCGGCTCAGGCGTCGGCTCAGATTTTGCCTTTGGCGCTCGAGACGCTGGCGGCGCTGGGTTTGACCCTGAATGACATCGATGCCGTAGTCATGGGTCGGGGGCCCGGTTCGTTCACTGGCTTGCGCACGGCCTGCGCCGTGGCCCAGGGTCTGGCTTTTGGCGCCGAAAAGCCGGTGTTGCCCATCGATACTTTGCTGGCTGTGGCCGAGGATGCACGGGGCGGTCTGGCCCGGGTGCGAGTGATGTCCGTGCTGGACGCGCGGATGGGCCAGTTTTATGGGGCGGCCTGGGAGCATGACCAAGGGCAATGGACGGCGGTGCAAGCCCCGGCGCTGCTGAATCCGGATGAGTGGCGGTGGCCCGCCGCATGGACCGCTGAGCCTGCCCTGCCCACCCTGGTCGCCGGCATTGGTCTGGAAGCGCTGGCTCAAGCTGCGCCCTCCATCTGGCCTACCGGCGTCGAGTGGGTGGCGGCAGCCCCGACCGCCGATGCGTTGTTGCGCTTGGCACCAGTCGCTTGGCGCAGAGGCTGGGCCGTCAGCGCCGAGCAGGCCATGCCCTTGTACTTGCGCGACAAGGTGGCGCAAACAACGGCCGAACGCATGGCGGCGATTCAGAAATGATCCTGCATTCAACAGTTGGTGTGAGCACAAACTTATGTCCCATGGATGAAGGGCATTTGGATCAGGTGATTGCCCTTGAAAAAGTGGCTTATTCGCACCCGTGGACGATGGGTAATTTCAGAGACGCCTTGAGCGCCGGATATTGGGCTCGGGTCCTGATGCAGGGGCATGAGTTGATCGGCCATGTGGTGGCCATGCGGGGGGTGGAAGAAACGCATCTGCTGAACTTGACTGTGGCCCAGGATCACCAGGGGCAAGGTTGGGCCCGTCACATGCTCGACGCCTGGGTGAGTTGGTCGCGGGCCGAAGGGGCGACTCAGGTGTGGCTGGAGGTGCGGGCCAGCAATGGGCGCGCTCGCAGGCTGTATGTGGCTTACGGGTTTGAGCATGCGGGCGAGCGCAAAAATTATTATCCCGGTCTGGGTCGCCAGCGCGAGACGGCCGTGGTCATGCGCATGGCGCTGCCTTAAGATCCAGCCATGTCACTGAACCTGGACGCCCGCCAAAGAGCCCTGTTGGAGCACATGGGTTTGCGTCTGGATTTTTTGCCCAGGCCGACCCCGCAAGACGTCTCAGTCGAACCAGCTCCCGACATCGGCATGCCGGCAACCCGCCGTTCCGCCACGGTGCGCAGTTCTCCCTCGGCACAGGAGCATGCGTCGCCAGTGCCCAGTGTCGCGCCCGTACCGGCATCTGCGCCTGTTGAAAGGGTTTCAGGGCTCACCGCCCGGCAAGCGCCGCCCGCTCCGGGGGAGATGGTGCCGGGGACCCGGCCCGATGTCTCGGGTGCCGACTGGCCGGCATTGCAGCAGGCGGTACAAAGTTGCACCGCCTGCGGGCTGTGCCAAACGCGTCAGCAGACGGTGTTCGGGGTGGGTGCGACGCCGGCTGCGGAAGGTGGCCAGGTCGATTGGATGATCGTGGGGGAGGCGCCAGGGGAACAAGAAGATATCCAGGGCGAGCCTTTTGTCGGTCCGGCCGGTCAGTTGCTGGATCAGTTGCTGGGCGCACTGGGGTTGTCGCGCCACGCTGCGCCACCCGATGGTCGCGGGGTGTACATCGCCAATGTGTTGAAATGCCGCCCGCCGGGTAACCGCAACCCGCAACCGCAGGAAGTGGCTCAGTGTTTGCCGTTTTTACAGCGCCAGATCGAGTTGCTTCGACCCCGGGTCTTGCTGGCGATGGGCAAATTCGGGGCTCAAGCTCTGTTGGCTGAGCAGTTGCCCGAAGTCGCAAACACCCCCTTGGGCAAATTGCGGGGTCAAATTTACCGCTATGGCGACACGCCCCTGGTGGTCACCTACCACCCGGCCTATTTGTTGCGCACCCCGGCCGACAAGGCCAAAGCCTGGGCCGACCTGTGTCAGGCTCACGCCCTCAGCCATGCCCCCTAAAATCAGCCCATGACTTTTCTGGACATGCTTCGCGACGCGCAGCGCCGCAACCGATCGATGCTGTGCGTGGGTTTGGACCCGGAGCCATCGAAATTTCCGGCTGATTTGCGCGGCAACGCCAACAAGATCTATGACTTTTGCGCCCGCATCGTCGACGCCACCGCCGACTTGGTGAGTTCGTTCAAGCCACAAATTGCCTACTTTGCCGCCCATCGGGCCGAGTCGCAACTGGAGCGGCTGATGGAGCACATCCGGCGCGTGGCCCCGAGCGTGCCGGTGATTCTGGACGCCAAGCGCGGTGACATCGGGTCGACCGCCGAGCAGTATGCGCTGGAGGCGTTTGAGCGTTATGGCGCCGATGCGGTGACGCTGTCGCCCTTCATGGGCTTTGACTCGGTGCAGCCGTATTTGAAGTACCAGGGCAAAGGGGCGTTTTTGTTGTGCCGCACCTCCAACCCCGGAGGCGATGACTTGCAAAACCAGCGCCTGGCCTCGGTCGAGGGGCAACCGCTGTTGTACGAACACGTGGCGCGCCTGGCGCAAGGCCCCTGGAACCTCAACGGGCAATTGGGCTTGGTGGTGGGCGCGACTTATCCCAACGAGATCGAGCGGGTGCGACAGATCGCGCCGCATGTGCCGCTGCTGATTCCCGGGGTGGGGGCGCAGGGGGGCGATGCCATGGCCACGGTGAAAGCCGGTTGGCGGGCGGATGGCGACATCATTGTGAATTCGTCACGGGCCATTTTGTATGCCAGCGCTGAGGCTGATTTTGAGCAGGCGGCACGGCGGGTGGCTGAACAGACCCGGGACACACTGGAGCGGGCCAAGGCCTAAAGCCTCGGCAGGTTTTTAAGGGCGCCCAGCAAAAACCGGAGTCGTCGAGGGGCGGCGACGGCTTAAAACGGAATATCGTCGTCGAGGTCGTCAAACCCACTCTTGCCACCTGCCCCGGGTGCCTTGCCGGCCGCCGGTGCGGATGCGCGTGGGGCAGGGGCTTCAGAACCCATGCTGCCGCCGCCACCGCCGCCTTCACGGCCGCCAAGCAGTTGCATTTCGGTGGCGATGATGTCGACCGTGTTGCGTTCTACCCCGGCCTGATCGGTGTATTTGCCGTACTTCAGGCGGCCTTCAACGTACAGGGGGCGGCCCTTTTTGACGTATTCGCCGGCGATCTCGGCCAGGCGGTCATAAAAGGTGACGCGGTGCCACTGGGTGTCTTCGACCATTTCACCCGAGGTTTTGTCTTTGCGTCGGCTGGAGGTGGCGATGCTGATGTTGGCCACGGCCTGGCCCGAGGGCAGGTAACGGATTTCGGGGTCGCGGCCACAGTTGCCGACGAGGATGACTTTGTTGACAGATGCCATGTTGCGCCTCTTGGTTGAAGTCGAGTGGGAATGAATGGATTATGGAGCCCAAAAGGGCGGAAATTTCGGCCTTTTTTAGGCACCCTGCGTAACCTCTGGCTGTGACTTCTGAACAGCGACAACCCGCATGCCCCAGGCGGTCAGCAACCATAGGGCCATCAGTGCTGAGTTGATGGCAAACAGGCCGGCGACCCCTACCGATTGGGTCAGCAAGCCACCTATTGCCCCGCCGGCAAAGATGCCCAGCGATTGCAGGGTGTTGTAGACGCCCAGGACGGTGGCACGCACCGCCGGGTGTGCCAGTCGCGAGGCTTGGCTGGGTTGGCTGGCTTCGAGCACATTGAAGCCGCAAAAAAACAAAAACAGCCCGACTCCCATGATCGGCAGGCTGATGTCGCCCAGGGACTGCTGGGCAAAACCCAGTTGCACCGCCATGACCAAGGCAATGCAAGACAGGAACAGGGCCTTGAGGTGGCCTTTGCGCTCGAGCGGGAACAGGGTCATGCCCATGACCACAAAAGACATCAGTACCACCGGCAGGTACAACCAGCCATGTTCGGACAAGGGCAGGCCGCCCTGCACCAACACGAAGGGCAGCCCCACCCAAGTGGCGATTTGGACCGCATAGAGCACAAAGACGCCTAAATTCAAACGCAAAAGCTCGGGGCTGAGCAGCAAGGAACGGAGTTGGCCGGGTGTTGCCGATTCAGTGGCGGCATGAATATCGGGCTCTGGTGGGGTCCACCAGAGGACGATGGCTATGCCGGCCAAGGCCAGTGCGGTCATGACGGCAAAGATCAGTTTCAGACCGCCGGCGTTGTTGAGAAAGGGGCCCAACACCAGCGAAACGGCAAACATCAGACCGATGCTGGCTCCGATCAGGGCCATGGCCTTGGTGCGCACGCCGTCACGGGTGAGGTCGGCCAGCAACGCTGAAACGGCCGCCGAGATGGCGCCTGCGCCCTGCAGGGCTCGGGCCCAGGCGAGTTCGTGGACCGAGGTGGCCCAGATTCCCATCAGGCTGCCGATGCCGAACAAGATCAGGCCCAGCACGATCACTCGCTTGCGGCCGTAGCGATCGGCGGCCCAGCCCATGGGCAACTGAAGTGCGGCTTGCACCAGGCCATACAGTCCCATGGCCAAGCCGACCGCTGAGGCGTCGTCCCCCCCCACATATTGGCGTGCTTCGATGGCAAACACCGGCATCACCATGAACAGGCCCAGCATGCGCACGGCATAAATCGATGCCAGCGATGCGCTGGCTTGGCGCTCGACGGGTGTCATGCGGTGGGGGTCGACGATGGAAGCGGGATGTTCTGACATGGCTCAAAGACACAGGCTCCTGTGCGGAGCCTTGGCGCTATTGTCCCCCAAACTGCCGGCGCTTGGGCCGGGCGTGCGCAAGTCCCCGAGCCTTGCGATAATGGCGGGTTGATCCGAACTTAGGCATCCCTTGAACGCACCCGACGACGGCACCTACCTGGGCCAGGCGCGCCACCATGCGCCGGGGCTGAGTCTGCTCAGCATCCGGGGGGGGCGCACCCACAACCTGAAGAATATCGACCTGGACCTGCCACGCAACCAGCTGGTGGTGATCACGGGCCTGTCCGGCTCGGGCAAGTCGAGCCTGGCGTTTGACACCTTGTATGCCGAAGGCCAGCGACGCTATGTCGAAAGCCTGTCCAGTTACGCCCGTCAGTTCTTGCAATTGATGGACAAGCCCGATGTCGACTTGATCGAGGGCCTCTCGCCGGCGATTGCCATCGAGCAAAAAGCCACCAGTCACAATCCGCGTTCGACCGTGGGCACGGTGACCGAAATCCACGATTACTTGCGCTTGCTGTTTGCCCGCGCCGGCACGCCCCATTGCCCTGCCCACCGGCTGCCCTTGCGGGCGCAAAGTGTGGCGCAGATGGTCGAGCATGTCCTGAGCCTGCCGGCCGATGCTCGCATCATGGTGTTGGCCCCGGTGGTGCGTGAGCGCAAAGGCGAGTTCGATGCCCTGTTTGCCCAACTGCAGGCGCAGGGCTATGTGCGATTCAGGCTCAATGGGCAGTGGCTCGAAGCCCACGAGCTGCCCGAGCTGAAAAAGACGGATAAGCACGACCTGGATGTGGTGGTCGACCGGCTCAAAGTGCGAACCGACGCGCGCCAGCGCCTTGCCGAAAGCCTGGAGAACGCTTTGCAGCTGGCCGAAGGCCGGGCTGTGGTGGTCGAAGCCGACAGCGGGGTGGAGCATCTGTTCAATGCCCGCTTTGCTTGCCCGGTGTGCAACCACGCCATTGGTGAGCTCGAGCCCCGGTTGTTTTCTTTCAACTCGCCCCAAGGCGCTTGCCCCAGTTGCGACGGCTTGGGGCTGGAAGAGTTTTTTGATCCCGAGCGGGTGGTGGCCTTTCCCAGCCTGAGTCTGGCCAGTGGTGCGATCAAGGGCTGGGATCGGCGTAACGCGTACTACCACGGCTTGCTCGCTTCGCTGGCCAAACACTACGGTTTTGACATCGAAACGCCGTTTGAAGACTTGCCCCAACGCATTCGCCACATGGTGTTGTTTGGCTCGGGTGACGAGGTGATCAAGTTCAGTTACAGCATGGGCAGCGGGCCGGACGCAGGGCGCAAACGCACCAGCAAGCACCCGTTTGAAGGCATCGTGCCCAACATGGCCCGGCGTTTTCGCGAAACTGACTCGGCTTTGGTGCGCGATGAGTTGGCGCGCTACCGCTCGACCCACCCCTGCCCGGCTTGTGAGGGCACGCGCTTGCGCCCCGAGGCGCGTCATGTGTTGCTGGGTGAGGGGGCTGACGCACCAGGCATCCATGCGGTCAGTCATTGGACGCTTGCCGAGTGTCTTGGCTTCTTTGAACAACTGCGACTGAGCGGTGCCAAAGCCGATATCGCCGACAAGGTGGTGCGCGAGATTTCCAACCGGCTGAAGTTTTTGAATGACGTGGGTCTGGGCTATCTCAGTCTGGCGCGCAGCGCAGACACGTTGTCTGGTGGCGAGGCACAGCGGATTCGGCTGGCCTCGCAAATTGGGTCCGGGCTGACCGGGGTGATGTATGTGCTCGACGAGCCGAGCATTGGTTTGCATCAGCGCGATAACGATCGGCTGATCGGCACCCTGCGGCATTTGCGTGATTTGGGCAACACGGTGCTGGTGGTCGAACACGACGAGGACATGATCCGGGCTGCTGACTATTGCGTCGATATGGGTCCGGGGGCCGGTGCCCAGGGCGGGCGCGTGATGGCCCAGGGGACACCTGCAGAGATTGAACTCGCCCCGGATTCGCCCACCGGACAATACTTGAGCGGAAGGCGTCGCATCGAAGTGCCCCGGCAACGCCGCGCCTGGCTGCGGCACCCGGGTGCGGCACCCGAGCGTGTGGACGCTTTTGGAAAATCTCTCCCCGTTGATCCAACCAGCCTGCAAGCTTTGCGCATTCGGGGGGCCTGTGGTCATAACTTGCAACAGGTGAGTGTCGATTTGCCGATTGGGCTGATGACCTGCGTGACGGGGGTGTCGGGCTCCGGGAAGTCGACCTTGGTCAATGACACGCTCTACACCGCAGCAGCGCGCCAAATCCATCGGGCTCACGCCGAGCCGGCACCCCACGATGAACTGACCGGGCTGGAACACATCGACAAGGTGATTAATGTCGATCAGTCGCCGATTGGGCGCACCCCACGCAGCAATCCAGCCACCTACACCGGCTTGTTCACCCCCATCCGCGAGTTGCTGGCCGAGGTGCCCATGGCGCGTGAGCGGGGTTATGGGCCCGGGCGTTTTTCGTTCAATGTGTCGGGCGGGCGTTGCGAAGCCTGCCAAGGCGATGGGGTGGTCAAAGTCGAGATGCACTTCCTGCCCGATGTGTATGTGGCCTGCGATGTCTGTGATGGCAAACGCTACAACCAGGAAACCCTGGACATCCGATACAAAGGGCACAACATCGCCCAGATTCTGGACCTGACGGTCGAAGCCGCACTGAGTTTGTTCGAGGCGGTGCCCGCCATCGCCCGCAAGTTGCAAACGCTGATGGAGGTCGGGCTGAGCTACATCCGTCTGGGCCAGTCGGCCACGACGCTCTCGGGCGGCGAAGCGCAGCGCGTGAAGCTGGCCCTGGAACTCTCCAAGCGCGACACCGGGCGAACGCTGTACATCCTCGATGAACCGACCACCGGTTTGCACTTCGCCGACATCGATTTGTTGCTGAAAGTTTTGCACCAGTTGGTCGAGGCGGGTAACACGGTGGTGATCATCGAACACAACCTCGATGTGATCAAAACCGCTGACTGGGTGATCGACATGGGGCCCGAGGGGGGCTCGGGCGGGGGTCAAGTCGTGGCCACCGGCACCCCTGAGGAGGTGGCTCGTGTCCCGGGCAGCCACACGGGGCGTTATCTGGCGCGCTTGCTGACCCCCCAGCACCCCGGCGCATGAAAAAAAGGGCCCCGCACTGCGGGGCCCAACCAGGGAAGAAACTTCAGGGAATCACCGGTTGTAGGCGGTTTCGCCGTGCGAGCTGATGTCGAGGCCTTCGCGTTCTTCTTCTTCGGTCACGCGCAAACCCACCACCAGGTCGACCAGTTTGTAAGCCACCACAGACACCACCCCCGACCAGACCAGGGTGAGGAGCACCGCCTGCAACTGGATCCAAACCTGTCCTGCGATCGAGAAATCGGGGCTGGCGGCGTTGGCGACGTAATCGAACACCCCTGCGCCGCCCAGGGAGGGCGCAGCGAAGACACCGGTGAGCAAGGCGCCGGCGATGCCGCCCACGCCGTGAACACCAAAGACATCCAGCGAGTCGTCTGCGCCCAGCATCCGCTTCAGACCGGTCACACCCCACAAGCACAGCAGACCCGAAATCAAACCGATGGCGATGGCGCCCATCGGGCCGACAAAGCCGCAGGCCGGGGTGATGGCGACCAGGCCTGCAACGGCACCGGAGGCAGCGCCCAGCATCGAAGCCTTGCCTTTGGACAGCGCTTCACCAGCGATCCAGCTCAGCGTGGCGGCTGCGGTGGCGACCAAGGTGTTGACAAAGGCCAGGGCAGTGACGCCATTGGCTTCCAGGTTGGAGCCGGCATTGAAGCCGAACCAGCCAACCCACAGCAATGAGGCACCGACCATCGTCAAGGTCAGGTTGTGCGGGGCCATGGCTTCGCGACCATAACCCGTGCGCTTGCCGACCATGTATGCCCCCACCAAACCTGCAACGGCGGCATTGATGTGCACCACGGTGCCCCCGGCAAAGTCGAGCGCACCTTTGGCCCACAACCAGCCTGCGGCGGCCGTCACGGCCTCGAGTGAAGCCGCATCGGTGATGGCGTCAGGGCCGTCCCAGTACCAGACCATGTGGGCAATCGGCAGGTAGCTGAAGGTGAACCACAGGGTACAGAACAGCAGCACAGCAGAAAACTTGATGCGCTCGGCAAAGGCGCCCACGATCAGCGCGCAAGTGATGGCGGCGAAGGTGGCCTGGAAGCCCACAAACGAGAACTCGGGAATGACGACACCTTTGCTGAAAGTGGCGGCGATGGTGTCGACCGTCACGCCTTGCAGAAATGCCTTGTCGAACGAACCGAAGAACGGAGAACCACCGGTGAATGCCACCGAATAGCCATAGACCGCCCAAAGCACGTACATCAGTGACGCAACCACGAACACTTGCATCAGCACCGACAACATGTTTTTGCTGCGCACCAGGCCACCGTAGAACAGGGCCAGGCCGGGCAGGGTCATGAGGATGACGAGCAACGTGGCCACGGTCATCCAGGCGGTGTCGCCTTTGTTGGGCACGGGTGCCGCAGGCGCGGCGGCTTCAGCAGCGGCAGGCGCTTTGGCCTCAGCCGCTGCGGCAGCCACCGGGGCCGGGGTGGCCGGGGAGGCTTGCGCCCAAGCCAGGCTACCGCCCCACATCAGGGCCAGGCCCAGAAAAAGAGAAGACAGAATTTTTTTCATGATGGTTTTCTCCGGGTTGGTTCAAAGGGCTTCCTGGCCGGTCTCACCGGTTCGGATGCGCACCACCTGGGTCAGGTCGTAAACAAAAATCTTGCCGTCGCCGATCTTGCCGGTGCGGGCTGCACCCTCGATGGCCTCGATGCTGCGCTCGACGATGGCGTCGTCGACGGCAGCCTCGATCTTGACCTTGGGCAAAAAGTCGACGACGTACTCGGCACCCCGATAGAGTTCGGTGTGCCCTTTTTGGCGGCCAAAGCCCTTGACTTCGGTGACTGTGATGCCTTGCACGCCGATGGCGGACAGGGCCTCACGCACTTCGTCGAGTTTGAAGGGCTTGATGATGGCGGTGATCATTTTCATGATGGCTCCTTGATGAGGGTGCGCTGGATCAGAAGGTGTACTTCAGGCCCAGGACAAAAGCACTTTTGCCCGTGGCTTTGTTGAAATCGGAACCTGCCGCAGGGACATAATAAAAACTGCTGTTGGCATTCGTGTCGTGGTACGTGCCCGTGACCACCAAGCCATTGCCCATGTCTTTGTTCAAAGACAGCGAGTAGTGGGTGTATGTCGCCACGCTGGTGTTCTTCACCGTTTGGCGGCCGACTTGGGGCACCAAGCTGAAACCATTGCCCAGGTCAAAGGTGGCGTTCAGATCGAGATAGGTGCTGCCCTTGGTGTTGATGTTGCCGAAAAGGTCGGAAAAAGCGTAGGAATACTTCAGGGTAAAGGGCCCAACGGCACCGGCCACATAGGCTTCATCGGTATTGGCGTTTTTGTAAGAGCCACCGCCGCCAGTGTTGGCCAGGGTGTTGTTCAAATATTGGTAGCGCAAATAGCCCACATCCATGGCGACAGATCCAAGCGAAAATTTGTATCCGCCGTACACATCCAGCTCCATGTTTCCCTTGACCGGATTGGTCGAGGTAGAGTTGTCTTCAATCCACTTGATCGTGCTGGCCCAAGCACCGACATAAAAACCGCTCTTGTCGGCATAGTCGACGCCGCCTTGCACGGCAGGGTCAAAGCGCGACTGGGCCAGGCCCCGATAACGGTACTCGCTGACGACACCGATGTTGTACGACAGGGTCGATGCAGGGGCCGGGGTTTGAGCTTGGGCGATGCCCGACAGAGAGGCCATGCAAGCCACGGCCAGAACGGCTTGGGAGACAAGGGGTTTTTTCATGAGACTTCCTTCCTGATGATGAGGGTGACCCACTTACTTAGCAGTCTTCATGCCAAGGATTTGGGTTCCATTTACATTGGATTTCTGTCGGAATCGTGCGTTAATGCCATCAGTCTGTGCATGATGCGCACCCGATTGGTGCGAGGTCGATGTGTGAAGCACAGTCTTCTTCTACATGCACCAAGACGGTGAATACCATGAGCCATGCACGCATCAGCAGTTGCGCCCTGATCGGCGCACGCCCGATCCGGGTCGAGGTCGAAACCCATGTCAGCGCCGGCTTGCCGGCCTTGCAGTTGGTGGGCTTGGCCGACACCGAGGTGCGCGAAGCCCGCGAGCGGGTTCGTTGCGCTTTGCTCAGCAGTGGTCTGCCTTTTCCACAAGACAAACGGGTGACCATCCACCTGGCCCCAGCCGATCTGCCCAAGGCCTCGGGGCGCTTTGATCTGCCGATTGCATTGGCGCTGCTGGTGGCGAGCGGGCATTTGCAGGCTCGGGCCTTGCAAGGCCATGTGTATGCGGGCGAATTGGCGCTCAATGGCGAGTTGCGCCCGGTGCACGCAGCGCTGGCCATGGTCTTGGCCTGTGCGAGCCGGGGTTGGAGCGAGGCCTGGGTGTTGCCCGCTGTCAGTGCCCGCGAAGCCAGCATGGTGCCTCATGTGCAGGTTTATCAGGCTGCCCACCTGATGGATGTGGTGGCGCATTGTCGGGGCGAAAGCGCAACGGGCTGGTCGCGGCTGTACCCGCAACCGGCCGTGGCCGACAGCCGCTGCGAACCCGACTTGAGCGAGGTTCGGGGGCATGCCGCCGCCAAGCGCGCGCTGGAGGTGGCCGCGGCTGGACATCACAACTTGCTGATGGCTGGTCCACCGGGCTCGGGCAAGTCGATGCTGGCGCAACGCCTGCCCGGCCTGCTGCCGATGCCTGACCACGAGGCGGCCTTGCAAGCAGCAGCGCTGCAATGTCTGGCCGGGCAAGATGCATGGGCTCAATGGGGCCGTCAACCGTTTCGTTCACCGCATCACAGTTGCACCGCAGCCGCCCTGGTGGGCGGTGGCTCGCCGCCACGGCCCGGCGAGGTCAGTCTGGCGCACCGGGGGGTGTTGTTTCTGGATGAGGTGCCCGAATTTCGGCGTCAGGCCCTGGAGGCTCTGCGCGAGCCCCTGGAAAACCAACGCATCACGATTTCTCGCGCCGCCCATCAGGCGGAGTTCGATGCCGACTTCCAGCTGATCGCTGCCATGAACCCTTGCCCGTGCGGTCAATTGGGTGCGATGGGACGCATTTGTCGCTGCACCCCGGATGAGGTGCGGCGCTATCAGAACCGCCTGAGCGGTCCGCTGCTGGACCGGATTGATTTGCACATCGAAGTGCCGCTCTTGCCCGCCGGGGCCTTGCTCCATGAGTCTGCAGCCACCGAAAGCAGCGCCACCGTGCGCCAACGGTGTGAGCAGGCCCGGCAGCGGGCTTTGCAGCGACAGGGGTGCCCCAATGCCCGCTTGCCCGCGGCGCAACTCGAGGCCCTGCCTTGGGCCGATGCTGCCCGTCAAGTCTTGCAGCAGGCGGGGCAACGCTGGGGTCTGTCAGCGCGCGCCATTCACCGCCTTTGGCGGGTTGCCATGACCATTGCCGACCTGGCACAGGCCGACGCAGTGAACGTGACGCATGTGGGCGAAGCTTTGCGCTATCGCTACCGCGGACATGACAGCCCCGCGCAAGCCCCGGACCGATAATGGGCTCATGACCCGAAGCGGTAACACCCCTGACGCCTGGTTTGTTTTTTGGCTGTCATTCGCTCAACTCATTTCGTGGGGCAGTGTGTTCTACGGGTTTTCGGTCTTTCTGGAGCCCACCGAGCAGGCGCTGGGCATCGGGCGCGCCGAATCATCGCTGGGTTTTAGTCTGGCGCTGCTGGCCGAAGGCTTGCTGGCCTATCCGGTGGGCCGCTTGATCGATCGGGGGCACGAGCGTGCGGTCATGACGCTGGGCTCGGTGTGGACAGGCCTGTCGCTGGTGGCGCTGTCCATGGTGCAGACGCTGTGGCAGTTCTGGGGCGCCTGGCTGGTGCTCGGCATCGGTCTGTCGGCGACGCTTTACCCGCCGGCTTTTGCGGTGCTGACCCGGCGCTTTCCGACCGACTTCCGGCGTGCCATCATCAGCCTGACGTTTTTGGGTGGCTTGGCCAGCACGGTGTTCATTCCCCTCATGGCCGGGCTGATCGAATGGTTGGAATGGCGCCATGCGTTGCTGGTGCTGGCTTCGTTTCACTTGTTGGTGTGTGCGCCCTTGCACAGCATCATTTTGCGCGGGGCCCCGCGCCAGCCCTTGCTGCCATCAGGCAACGCGCACGGGGTGATGGACCCGGGCCTGCGCCACCACCTGCGCCAGCCCACATTTTGGTTGATCGGGGTGTTCGTGGTGTTGCTTTTGGGGGTGACCGCGGCCTTGCCTGCCCACATGATTGTCTTGTTGCGTGAAACGGGCCTGAGCGAGCGTTGGGTCATCATCGCGCCAGCGGTGATTGGAGCCATGCAGGTGGTCGGGCGCATGACGTTGTATGTGCTGGAGAGACAACTCAACCCGCACGTGACCAACCGCTGGATGCCGTGCCTGATCCCTTTGGGGCTGTTGTTTTTGATGCTGGGTGCGGGACAGGTTTGGGCCGCCATGTGCTTTGTGGTGCTGTATGGGGTCGGCAATGGTTTGCTGACCATCGTCAAAGGCACCGCCATGGCCCAGTATGTCAGTCAGGCGCACACCGCCAGCCTGAACGGTGCGCTTGGCTTGCCGCTGGCACTGGCGCGTGCCGGTGCGCCGTTTTTGCTCGGCCTGCTGTGGTCGCCCGAGGGCGGATATGCGCTGGGGCTGTGGCTCATGTGGGGCACGTGTCTGGTGGGCATTGCGGCGCTGTGGGCGGCGCAGGCGCGGGCGCTGCGGCGATCCGCTTAGGCCAGCGCTGCAGCACACTCAGAGTTGCGGTGCCAACCAGCGGCGCAATTCGTCCTCGGTGACCCCCTCGCGCGCGGCCATGTCTTGCAATTGGTCTTCACCGATCTTGCCGACATTGAAATACTTGGCTTCGGGGTGCCCGATGTAGAACCCGCTCACGCTGGCTGCCGGTGACATGGCCAGGCTCTCGGTCAGGGTCATGCCGATGTCGGCGCAGCCCAGCAAGTCGAACATGGGCCGCTTGACGCGGTGATCCGGACAAGCCGGATAGCCGGGTGCCGGGCGGATGCCCCGATAGCGCTCGGCAATCAGGTCTTCGTTGCTCAGGTGTTCATGGGCCGCGTATCCCCACAGGTCGGTGCGCACACGTTGGTGGAAACACTCGGCCATGGCTTCGGCTAAGCGATCGGCCAATGCCTTGAGCATGATGGCGCTGTAGTCGTCGTGGTCTTTGAGGAAGTATTGCTCTTTGGCGTCGACCCCCAGACCGGCGGTGACGGCAAACACCCCCACATGATCGTTGATGCCTACCGGGCCGACAAAATCCGACAAGCAACGGTTGGGGTTATCGCGCGGTTTGGCTGTTTGCTGGCGTAAGCCGTGCCAGACCAGCGCCGGTTCGGTGCGTGACTCGTCACGCCAGAGCACGATGTCGTCGCCACGCGAATTGGCCGGGTACAGGCCCACCACCGCATGAGCGGTCAGCCAGCGTCCTTCGATCAATCGGCGCAACATGCGTTTGCCGTCACTCAGCACGCGC
>JACCDS010058125.1_pt1 | contig 24966 bp, 1 predicted proteins | sample 7446441 | NCBI WGS metagenome assembly JACCDS01 (sample SAMN15323445, study PRJNA562643) | freshwater metagenome | isolation source: river surface water | place: USA:Blue River Watershed | collected 2017-08-17 | reverse complement strand
GTCGCGGTGGCCGTGGCCGGGGTGGCCTGGACACCGACGCCCGCGTAGGAGAGCACGCCGCCGTCGACGAGGACGGAGCCGGCGCCCAGGTGGGCGCCCTGCGTGAAGGCGAGGGTGCCCGCGTTGACCCGCAGCTGTCCCGTGAAGGTGTTGGCGCCGGAGAGCGTGACGACGCCCGAGGTGCTCTTCACCACGTTGGCGGAGCCGCCGAGGATCGCGGAGACGGAACCGGCGCGGAGATCGAAGTCCTGGATCGAGGTCAGGACGCCGGTGGTGCCGTTGATGGCGCCGGCGCGAAGGCTGACGGAATCGACGGTCTCATCGAAGGAGGCGACGTTGAACGCACCGCCGTCCACCGTGAGGGAGGACGAGGCGGCCAAGGCGTCGGCGACCCCGAGGGTCACGGTGCCGGCGTTGATGAGCGTGCTGGCGAAGCCGTTGACGCCCGAGAGCGTGAGCGTGCCCGCGCCGACCTTGGTGACGGTGGCCGTGGCGCCGGTGATGGCACCCGCGACGACGACGTTGCCGGCGCCGCCGAAGGTGAGCGCGCGGGAACCCGCGGCGATCGCGGTGGCACCCGAGAGCGTGAGCGTGCCCGCGTCGGACTGGACGAGGGTGTCGCCGGAGAGGGTGACCGTGCCGGCGAAGGAGTTGGCTCCGTTGAGATTGCGGAGGGCGCCCGTGGCGCCGACGCCGGTGCCGCCGAGGGTGACCGCTTCCGCGGCGACGTTGGCTCCGCCCTGGAACTCGAGCGCCGCGCCGTTCGCGACGACGGTGTCACCGACGGTGGTGCCGAAGGCCGCGGCCGAGGCCGCGGTGAGGGTGCCTGTGTTGACGACGATCGCGCCGTCGAAGGTGTTCGCACCGCCCAGGGTGAGTTTGCCCGTGCCGTTCTTGGTGAGATTGGCGGTGGTGCCCGTGATGGCGCCGCTGACGACGATGTCGCCCGCGCCGTCGAACGTCAGGGCATGGGTGTCCCCGGCGAGGGAACCGCCCAGCGTGAGGCTGCCGGCCTCGGAACGGATGAGCGTGGCGCCGCCGAAGGCGATCGCGCCGCCGAAGGAGTTGGCGCCGCTGAGGTTGCGCAGCGCACCGTTGGCGGAAAGGCCGGTGCCGACGAGGGAGAGGGCCTCGGCGCCGACGGTGATGCCTCCGCGGAGTTCGAGCGCCGCGCCGTCGGCCACGGTCGTGCCGCCGGTGGTGTCTCCGAGGGCGGTCGAGTTGCCGATGGCCAGGAGGCCGGAGTTCACGGCGGTCGCACCCGCGTAGGAACTGGCGCCGGTCAGCACGATCGTACCGGAACCACCGAGGGTCAGGCTGCCGGTGCCCGAGATGGCGTTGTCGGCGGCATAGGTGCCCGCGCGATTGATGACGAGCGCGGCGTTGTTGACGATCGCGCCGACGCCGAGGGTACCCGTCGTCGAGCCCGTGCCGACCTGGAGAGTGCCGCCGGCGATGGTGAAGACGCCGGAGAAGCTGTTGAAGCCGTCGAGGATGAGGGTGCCCGGGGTGGTCTTGCTGATCGCTCCGCCGCCGTTGATTTCAGTGACGTTGCGCAACGTGCCGGACTCGAGGCTGACGGTGTTGATCGGACGGGTGAGCGTGCCGATGGTGAAGCCGTTCAGGTCCAACGTCGCGTTGGCCAGACGAAGCGTCGAAGTGACGGACGCGAAGCCGTTGCCGACTCCCTTGGCGATCGAATTGCGGACGTCGACCGTACCGCCGGTGATGTTGAGCTCAGCGATGGAAGTACCATTGACGTTGGTCGAACCACCGAGCCTGACCGGACCGTTGATGGTCACGTTGCCGCCCGAGATGTTGATCGTCCCGGCCGAGGTCTGCGATGCGTTGGTCGAAGTATTGGCCGCGACGTTCAGGCCGGTCGCACCGATGATCACGGTGCCTCCGGAGATGTTGAGAGTGCCGCGCGAGGTGCCGGTCTGGGCGCCGGTCCCGGTGTTGCGACGGTCGGCGACGTTGACGGCGGTGGCGTCGAGGACGCCCGAACTGAAGTTGAAGGTGGCCGTGACGGTGGTGCCGTCCGTATTGATGCGGCCGCCGATGTTCAGGGAGGAAAGCAGCAGGTCGGCGTCGTGACCGGAGAGGTCGGCCAGGATCGTGGGGTTGGCGCCGGTGTTGTTGTTCATCCAGCCGACATTCATGACGGCACGGCCGGTGCCGGCGCGGTTGCGGACGATCAGGCTGCCTTGGACGAGGTCGTGGAACTGAAGGGTGGCGCCGCCGCGGTCGCCGCCGAGCTCGATGGTGTTGACGTTGAGGGTGTTGACCCCCGTGCCGAGGCGCAGGACATGCGCGGCCACGCTGGTCGGCGAGCTCATGTTCAGCGTCGCCGCGACGATCGTGCTCGTGGGGGCCAGGGTGACAACCGAGCCGGAACCACCGCCGGCGACGCCGTTACCGTTGGTGGGGTCGCCGATACGGAAGGTACCGCCAGCGAGACCCGCATAGAAGGAGGACAGGCCGGTCATGTCGACCACGGCGCGATTCGTCGCGTTGTCGCTGGTGTTGGCGCCCATCTGGACGTTGATCAGCGAGGAATTACCCACGCTGCCGATCAGGAAGGAACCGCCGCCGGTGAGGCGCAGACGGGTATCGGTGACGGCGCCGGAGTTGAAGCCGACGGTGACCGCGCCGTTGATCTGCAGGGTGTGGCCCGCGCCGATGGTGATGACGTTGTCGGAGACCGCGTTACGGTTACGGACGGTCAGGCTGCCGAAACGGGCGCCGCCGTTGGTGAGGTCGAGGGAGGAGACGACCGTCGAGTTGGCGACATTACCGAAGATGAGCGCGCCGTTCGTGTTGAACTGGTTGGGCGCGGTGACGCCGACGGTGCCGGTGCTGCCGAGGATGACCGCGCCGTTGCCCGAGACGACGTTGCCGGCCGGCAGGACGTAGCTGTCGGTGCGGGCGAAGAGGATCGTACCCGCGTTGTCGATGAGCCCGCGACCGATGGAACCTTCGTTGCCGAAGGCGCCGACCTGGACGGTGGTCGAAGCACTGATGGTCGTCTGGCCCGTGTAGGTGTTGGCACCGAGGAGGGTGACCGTCCCCGAACCGGTGAAGGCGACGCCGGTCTTGCGCGTGCCCGAGCCAAGCACGTCCTGGACGGCGAGCGCCAAGGTGGCGGTGCCGCCCGCATAGGTCAGGAGAGAGTCGCTCGTCGTGCTGCTGTTGCCGATCCGCTGGTCGGCGGCGACCGCGCCGGCTCCGAGGTTCAGGGCGGAGACGGTCTGGTTGAAGCCGCCGAGGTCGAGTCGGCCGACGGTGCCGACGCCGCCCAAGGTCAGGGCGCCGACGGAGAAGGCGTTGTTCGCGCCGAGGAGCGCGGTGCCGTTGGAGATGATGGTACCGCCGGTGTAGGCGTTGGAACTGCCGAAGGTCAGCGTGCCGCCGCCCGCGTAGCCGATGGCGATGCGGGTGTTCGGGGCGGTCTCGACGAGGGCGCCGCCGAAGGAGACGGTGCCGGCGCCGGTGAAGGTCAGGGTTGCCGTGCCGACCGCGCTGTTGCGCACGGTCTGGTCGGCCGCGACGCCGTCCGTGGCGAGGCTCTGGAGGGACTTGCTGAAGCCGTTGAGTTCAAGGGTCGCGCTGTTGCCGACGCTGCCGAGCACCACGCGGTCGGAATTGGCCCAGGCCGAAGCGGCGCCGATCACGAGCGTGCCGTTTTCGACGCGGGTGAAACCGGAGTAAGCGTTCGCACCGGAAAGCGTCAGGATGCCGCCGTTCGCCATGCGGCTGACGAGGTCGCCGGTCCCGTTGACGCTGTTGGCGAAGGACAAGGAGCCGGAGCGGGAGATGACGAGGCTGCCGCTGTTGGCGACGACGGCGGCCGGAGGCAGGGCGCCCGTGGCGCCGCCGTTGCCGAGCTGCAGGGTGGCTCCGGAAGCGACCGCGGTCGTCCCCTGATAGGCGTTCGCGCCCGTGAGCACGAGGGTGCCCGCGTCGACGGCGAGGCCGCCGAGACCGCCGACGACGGAACCGATGGTGGCCGTACCGGTGGTGTTGACGCGCAACGAACCGTCGACGTTGACGATACCGGCGCCGGTGATCGCGCTGCCGGTGCCGAGCGTGAGGACCTGGCCCGCGCCGACGAGGGTGCCGCCGTCATGGCCGAGGTTGCCGGAGACGGTCAGGTTGCCGCCGCCAAGGATGGCGACGGAGCCCAGACCGGAAGTGCTGCCGGCATAGCTGAAGGTGTCCGGACGATCGAAGGCGAGCAGCGCTCCGGCGGCGATGGCCGCGGAGCCGAGCGCCCCACCCTGCCCCACCTGGAGCGTGCCGGCGGACACGGTGGCGCCGCCGGTGAACGAGTTGGCGCCGGCGAGCACGAAGGTGCCTGCGCCGGTCTTGGCGAGGGCGAGCGTGCCGACGCTGCCGTCGGCGAGGACGCCGGCGAAGGTCTGCGTGCCCGAGGCGACGCCGACGGTGAGCGTCGCGGTCGTCGCGGCGACGCCGTTGACGACGCTGGGGGTGCCGGCCGTGGCGTGCGTGGAGAGACCGGCGAGGACGAGGGAGTTGCCGCCGAGACGGAGCTCACCGGTCGCGCCGGATCCGAAGGCGACGGAGTTGCCCGTGCCCAGGGCGCCAGCGGCTTCCAAGGTAAGGGAACCCGCGCCGTTGAGGGCGACGTTGCCGGAGAGGGTGTTTGCCGAGCGGAGGACGAGCGCGCCGCCGTTGACCGTGAGGCCTCCGGCGATGGTCTGCGCGGACTGGAACACGAGGGTGCCCGCGTTGACGGTCACGCCGCCGGTGAAGTTATTGCCGGTATTGGCGAACGTGGCCTGGGCGGCGCCGTTCTTGACGATGCCGGTGTTGCCGGTGACGCCGAAGTCGCCGGTGAAGGAGTAAGCGAGCGTGGCGTTGTCGAGCGTGAGGCTCGAAGGCGACACGGCGCCCTCGCTGATCACGACGGAACCGGCGGCGGCTTCGTCGTTGAAGACGATGGAGTCGCGGACCTGGAAGTCGGTCGAAGCGCCACCCGGGACGACGCGGAGGTTCTGGGCGCCGGCGCCGGGGGTGCCGACGGGGACATGCCAGACGTTGTCGGCGACACCGCCGACGTCGCCCTGCCAGCGGACGGAGACACCGCCGATGAGGACGGAGAGCTTGGTCGGGTCGCTCGTGACGATGGAGCCCGACTGACGGCCGCCGAGACCGGAGATCGCGCCGACGGTGAAGGCGTTGAAATCCGCGAGCGGGGTGGTGAAGTTGGCCAGCAGGTAGGTGCCGTTGGCGAGGGCGCCGCCGTTGACGGCGGTGACCGTGACGGAACCGTTCCCGCCGTTGGCGAGGAACGTGCCGATGTTCATGACCGACGCCGAGGCGCCGAGGTCGATGTTACGGAAGCGGAGGGTGGAGAGGTCGCCCGAGGTCGTGCCGAGGACGAGGTTGCCGATCGTCAGGCTGCCCGCGACGCCGTTGCCGGCTTCGACGACACCGCCGTCGGCGACGTTGACCGTGCCCTGGAAAGCGCCCGCGCCGCGCAAGACGGCGTTGGTCGCCACGTTGGCCGTGACGTTCGCGCCGGCGCTGCCGCCGAAGGAAAGCGTGCCGCCGTTGACGTTGACCGCGACCGTGCCGGTCAGGGCGGAGGTCGGGCCCATCGTGAACGCGCCGGTTCCCGTCTTGATGAGCTTGCTGGTGCCGGAACCGGAGACCGCGCCGCCGAAGGCGGTGTTGGCTCCGACGGTCAGTTCGCCGTCGGCTCCGAGGAGGACCGCGCCGCCTGCGGCGCCCGCGCCTTCAAGGGCGGCGACGGACTGGATCGTGCCGTTGAGGTCGAGGGTCGCGCCGGCCACGTCGGCCAGACGGACGGTGGAGGCGGAAGAGAAGGCGTTCGCGACGCCGGCACGGAGCGTGCCGCCGTTGAGGGCGGTCTCGACGGCGTAGGTCTGGGCGACGGCGAAGGTCCACACCCCTGCCCCGCTCTTCGTGAAGGAAGCCGCGTTGATGAAGTCCGTGGCCAGGGAGCCGTCGCCGGCGCCGGTGAGCACGAGGGCGCGGTCGATGCCGTCCGCGCTGCGGGAGTTGAGGCTGCCCGTCGGGCCGTTCAGGGTCAGCATGCCCGCGTCGGAACGCAGGGTGAGCGCGCCGCCGTTCGTCGGACGAAGGCCGACCGACCAGGCGTTGGCGCCGGAGATGTTCTGGAGAAGCGGCGTGGTCGCGTCGACACCCGCGTAGGTGATGCCACCCGCGAGCTGGAGACCGGCGCCGGCGGCGACGGTGAGCGAAGAGGTGCTGCCGAGGGCGCCCGCGTCCGCGAGGCGCAGGGCGCCTGCGTTGACGACGGTGGCGCCGGCGTAGGTGTTGGCCGTGCCGAGGGTCGCGACGCCGAGGCCTTCCTTGGTCAGGCCGCCCGAACCGAGGCTGACCGCGCCGCCGAGGACGAGGTTGCCCGAGCCGCCCAGCGTCAGGGCATGATTAGCCGAGGAGATGGCACCGCCGAGCGTGAGCGTGCCGGCGTCGCTTGAGAAGCGGGAGGCGCCGGTGAGCAAGATGGCTCCGCCCAAGGTGTTGGTACCGGAAAGGTTGCGGAGCACACCCGCGCCGAGGCCGTTGCCGGCGAGGACGAGAGGCTCGTTGCTGGTGATGTCACCGAAGACGCGGAGGGCGGCGCCGACGGAGACCACGGTCTCACCCGCGGCGCTACCGAGGCCGGCCGAGCTGCCGAGGTTGATGGCGCCCGCGTAGACGTTGGTCACGCCGGAGTAGTTCGACGTGCCGGTAAGGGTGAGCACGCCGGAGCCGTCCTTGTAGAGCGAGAGTCCGCGGAAGAGGCCGTCGTTGATCGCGCCGCCGAAGGAGGAATCGGCCGCGGTGAAGGTGGAGAGCACCGAACCGCCCGACTGGAGGCCGGAGTCGGTGATGACGCCGCCCGTACCGGCGAGCGTGCCGATCGCGGCGCTGCCCGTGCCGAAGATGTCGAGGACGCCGCCGTTGACGGTCACCGCGCCGTTGAAGCCGGTGTCGCCGCCGAGCGCGTTGGCGTTGCCGATACGCAGGGTGCCGGCGTTGACGGTCGTGCCGCCGGTGTAGGAGTTGACGCCCGTGAGCGTCTGCATGCCGGCCCCGTTCTTGACGAGCGAGAGGTTGCCGGTGATCTGACCGGCGTAAGTCCAGTCACCCGTGAAGATGCCGCCGTCGTTGGCGATGACGTCGATCGTCAGGGAGGCCGGGAGGCCCGAAGTATTGGTGACGATACGGTTGTCGCCGGCCTGGGTGCGGAGGAGCGCCCCGATGGTCTGGCTGAAACCGTTGAGGTCGATGGTCGCGGCGCCGGCGGAACCGATGTCCACGATGGCACGGGGCGACAGCGCGTTGTTCGCGCCGAAGCTCACGACCGCGGCCTGGTTGGTGAAGTAATCGTAGTCGGAGTTCGCGTTCGGATTGGAGAACCGGACGTTGCCGATGCGCACGGTGACCATCTGGCCGGGAGCCGCGGTGACGGGACCCGTGACGTCCAGGATCCCGCCGTTGGAACCGAAGAGGCCGCCGGCGAAAGTGGTGTTCTGGACGTTGATCGCGCCCGACAAGGTGCCGACGCCGGAGGACGCGTTCAAGAAGATGGCGGCTTCACCGCTGCGGCCGCTGGCGAACTGGACGTTGATCGGATTGGCGAGGGTCACGCCCTGTTCGATCTGGAACTGACCCGCGCTGACTAGGTTGACGACGTTGGTGCTGGCGCCCAACGAGCCGGACTCCGCGACGCGGAAGGTGCCGGCGGCGCCGCCGCTGATGTTGACCTCACCGGTGAAGTCATTGGTGGCGTTCTTGAGGACGACCAGACCGGGGCCGGTCTTGGTCAGGCCGCCGTTGCCGGTGATGCGGGATTCGATCACGAGACCACCGGACGGGCTGGTGTTCCACTGGTGCAGGATGAGGTCCTGGCCGGGAGCCGCGGCGACGGTGCCACCGGCGAGGGTGACGAAGTTGGCGCCGACGGTCGGCGTCATCAGGATACCGCCGCTGGTGACGGTCAGGCCGGCACCGGTGTTGAGCGACAGCGTGGTGGCGGAATTGAAGCGGAGCGAATTGATCGTGACCGGCGAGGCGCCGATGGTGGTCAGGCCCGCGTTGTCGACGTTGGCGGCGGCCGCGTAGGCGGCGCCGTAGGCGGAGAAACCGCCGATGCGCCCGCCGCTAACGGTGGCGAAGCCCGAGCCTGCGTTGACGGTCGCCCAACCACCGAGGATGCCGGTGGCGTCGTTGACGCTGCTGGTCTGGACGGCACCCGTGCCCATGCCCGTGGCGGGGACGTCGAGGCCGGAACCAAGGTTACGGGTGATGGCGCCGAGGTTGAGATTCAGGGCCGTCGTCGAGCCGGCTACGGTCACGCGGGAGCTACCGTTCAGCAAGGTCGTGCCGTTGAAAGCCTGCGAATGGGTGCCGGAAGGCTTCGAAGACATCGCCAACGTGCCGCCGCCGAGTTCGAGCGGGCTGGCGCTGTTGAGGATGGTCGTCGGCGCGGTGGTGAGAGGGTTGTAATTGAGGGTGATGGTACCGCCGCGGATCGTGACGGTGCCGATGAAGTTGGCGTTCTGACCCGAAACGAGGGAGAGATTGCCGCTGCCGATCTTGACGATACCCGCCGAGCTGGTGCCGACCGAGCCGACGCCACCCCAGATGAGACCAGCGAATTCGGAGTTGCCCGTACCGGCCAGGGTCAGCTTGAAGCCGTTGAGGTTAAGAACGCTGCCAGCCGGATTGGCATTGTTGACGGTGGGCGCGTTGATGGCACCGACGGTGACGTCGCGGTTGAGCTGAGCGACATTACCCGCGGCGTTATTGAAGTGCAGCAGCACGCCGGAGGCGGCGCCGTTGAGCGCGTAGCCGACGTTGAAAGGATTGGCGTTGTTGAGCAGGAGCGTGCTCTGGATACCCGCACCGGGACCGATCACATCCGTGTTAGCCAGGTAGGTGTTGATGCCGTCGAGACGTAGGACACCGCGTCCTTCCTTCAGGAAGGAGCCCGTGGACTGGACGAAGTTGCTGTACGCGCCGATGCCTCGGGCGAAGACGATCGTGTCGGTGTCGAGCGCGCGGTTGGTGTTATACTTGATACCGCCCGTGATGACGATCGAAGTGAGGTTCGACGCCGAGGACATGTCCGCGTCCGCGTTGGGCATCGCCAGGGCGGGACGGAAGGTCGGGTTGACGCTGACGAAGGTAATCGGTCCGTTACCGAAGACGGACCACGGATTGGGAATGGCCGCCACTTCCACCGCGCCGAACGGGCCGTTCTGGCCGACGATCGTGCCGCCACGGTAGTTGTTCGAGCCCGGGGTGGTCGGGTTGAGGAAGACGGTACCGTAACTGTTGTTCGCCGAGCCGCCGGTGAGGACCACCGCGGTGTTGCCGGTGATGCTGTTGGCGTAAGTGAGGTTGGCGCCGCCGCCGCCGAGGCGGAGGGTGGCCTGACCGTTGAGGACGTTGGGCTGGAAAGCGCCCGTGAAGGTCAGGTTTTCGTTCGCACCGAGGCTCACGCCCGCGAGGTTGGCCCCACGGAAGTCGAGCGGCTCGGCGGCGGTCGCCACGCGGAGGGCGACGGTACCGGCAGAACCGAAGGCGATCTTATCCAGGACGGCGGCCTGGACGCCCGCGAAGTTCGGGATGATCGTGCCGTAAGTGCCGAGCTGGATGGACGTCGGCGAGCCGAGGTTCGCCAGGCTGTCGAAGCGGTAGCCGCCCGAACCGATGTTGTAGGAGCCGGCCCAGCCGGTGTTGTCGCCCGTGAAGTTGATGGTGCCGTCGCCCCAGCCGGAGCGGGCGGTGAGGTTGAAGTCGCCGAAGAGCTTGGCGCTGACCGTGGCCTGGGCCCCGGTGGCGCGGATGCCCGCGTCGCCCATGAGGTTGAGCGTACCGGCCAGGGTGACGTTGTTGCCGAGACGGATAGCGCCATGGAAGGCCCCCGGCTGCGAGCTGCCTTCCGTCCAACCGTTGCCGATGATATACCAGTTACGGGTCAGGGTACCGGTGTTGTCGCCCATCATGAACTGACCACCGTTATTGCCATAGATGAAGACGTTTCCGTTGGCGCCAGTACCGAAGGGGGTGCTGGGAGCCTGATAGGTGACCGCAGCCGAGGCGGCTACCGTCGCGGGCTGGCTGAGCGTCAAGGTGTTGCCGGCGACAGCGGTGACTGTCGTTCCCGCCGGGATACCCGTTCCCGTGATGATATTACCCACGACCGCACCGGTCGAACTGGCGACGGTGAGCGTCGTGGAAGCGGTGGTCGCCGCCGCCGCGGTCGAAGCCGCGGTGCTGAGTCGGACGCGCAGGCCGCTGATATAAGTATTGCCCGTGTAAGTATTGTTGGCGCCGAGCACGACATCGTTGCGACCCTGACCTACGCTGACGAGACCACGGAAAGTGACGTCCGTACCCCCGGCCGTGGCGCTCTCGCCGAGCACCGAGTTGATGGTAAGCGTGTTGCCGTTGGCGAAGACGACGAGTTCACGGCCGGCTCCGGGCACGATCGTGCCTCCGGTGATGGTCGAAGCGCCCGCGGAGGAGCCGAAGAGAATACCCCCCGTCGCGATGGTGAGCGTATTGCCCGCTCCGATCGTCGCGGTCAGGGCGGCGGAGTTGTTGAAACGCAGCGAGTTGATCGTCTGCGTGGCCCAATTACCCGTGTTCGTGTTGACGACGTCGAGGTTGTTGGCGGCCGCATAAGTGGTAGTGGCCGCGACGGACGCGGTGTAACTCGCAGCGGCGAGCGGGGCGAGCCAGCCACCGGCGTTCTTGACGGCCCAATCGGTGACGGTCGTGGCGCTGTTATTGGCCATGACGGCATAAGCCGTGCCGTTGGCGTCCGCCAAGAGCGCGCCGGATGCTCCGGAGGTCGTCTGGACGCCGTTATTGGCGGCAAGCGTGTTAGCGGGATTACCGATGAACAGCGTGGCGCCGCGGCCGCGCGTGATGGCTCCAAGGGTGAGCGAAACGGGCTGGGTTCCGCTGCTGGTGAAGACGATGTCCGAAGCACCCGTGCCCAGGGTGGTCGAGGCGAAGGCCTGGGACGTGGTCGCGCCCGCCGCGGTGAGGAGGAGACGACCGCTGCCGTTGCCGACGTTGGCAAGCTGGACGGCGTCAAGCTGGGTGCCGACCTGCGGAGCCGAAGCCCCGCCGAGGATCAGCACCGAGTTCGCGCTGAGGAGATTGGTGGCGGCGTTGGTATTGAAGCTCAGCTGCAAGGTGCTGATCTTGCTCGCGGAACCGCTGGTGACGCCGGGCGCTCCGGCGATGATGGTCGTGGCGCCCGTGTAGGTCTGGCGTACGCCGTTGAGGTTCAGGGTGCCGTTACCGGTCTTGGTCAGGCCGCCCGCGCCGGAGAAGACGCCGGTGTAGACGGTGTTCTGGCCGCCATTACCGACGCGCAAAGTGATCGGATTATTGGCGTTGTCCGTGAGCGGGATGCTGAGGTTGGTGGTACCCAGGCCGCCGATGGTGAAGGTGCGCGAAGCGACGCTGGAGTCGAAGACGATGCTGCCCGCGTTCATCACGTTCGTGACGTTGAGGGCGCTGTACGCGAGGGCGTCGGAGTTCTTGAGCAAGATCGAGCCGTCGATGACGGTGGTGTTGCCCGTGAAGGTGTTGGCGCCGGAAAGCGTGAGCACACCGTTGCCGATCTTGGTGAGGCCACCGGAGAGGCCTTCGCGACTGCCGCCTGTAGCGGCGCGGTTACCGATTGAACCGGCAAGCTCGACGTTGTTCCCGTTGGTATCGATGAGCGCGGTACCGACCAAGGTGATGCCGCCGGGGATCGCGCCCGCGCCGGCCGTGATGTCGGTGGTGGAACCGGCCGCCCAGCGGATGGTGCCGCCCTGGACGGTCAGACCGCCTGGGCTGAGGCCGTAACCGGCCGAGACGCTGTTCTGAAGCACCTGGAGGGTGCCGCCGGTGTTCAGGATCAGGCCGCCGCGGAAGGTGTTCGTGCCGGAGAAGGCGACGGAAGTGCCGATGATGTCGACGCGGGTGTCGTAGCCGCCGGTGATGTTCGAAGCGAAGTTGAGGACGCTGCCGCCGCCGCCAAGGCGGAGGAAGCCGGCCTGGCCAGGCGTATAGGTTCCGGTGTAGGTGACGTCACCCATGCCGGCGCCGAGACCCATGCCCGTGAGGTTGAAGCCGGTGCGGCTGAGGTTGACGTCAGCGTTCGCGGTCGCGGACGAGACGGCGATCGCGCCCGTGCTCGAGGCGTTGGTGAAGCGATTGATCTTCGGGAGCGAGTCCGCGGCGTTCGCCACGATGGCGCCGCCCTGCGAGACCACGAGGAAGCGGCCGGCCTGATAACCGTCGAGGGTGGTCGCGTTGAGCGCGCCGCCTGCGCCGACGGCGATGGAGCCGCCGTTGATCGCCATGGTGGTGGCGAAGGTGTTGACGCCGGTGAACGTGAGCGTGCCGAGGCCGGACTTGACGAGGCTACCGGCCGTATTGGCGGTATTCAGGGCCGAGACGGCCACGGATGCGCCGGTGCCGCCGCCGCCCGTGAGGGTGACGGTCGGGACGGTGCCCGCCACGTAGGTGCCGGGGCTGGTGATGACGATGCCGGTGACCTGACCGTTGGCGATGACCGCGTAACCCGCGGCCGGAGTGCCGCCCGGGACGAGGCCGGCGGTGCTGAAGGTGACCGCCGGAGCGCCGACGTAGCCGGTGCCGCCGTTGACGACGAGGTCAGCCTGGGTGACGCCCGCGCCCGTGGCGGCGGTGAGTCCGGCCAGCGAGACCGCGAAGCCGTTGGTGTCGATCGTGACGATACCGCTGCCGGAAGCAGCTCCGGCCACCGCGGAATTGTCGACCGCGCCGAACAGCGTGTTGGTCCAGAGACCGTAAGGCGTGGCGATGCGGTTATCGGCGGTGACGTAGGCGCCGGTCGCGTTCAGCAGCGACGGCAGGACGCCCGTCGTCATCGCGGCGTTGGCGCGGAAGGTGCCGCCCGAGAAGTTGTTGTAGCCGACGTTACCGCGGCCCGCGGTCATGTTGACGGAGGCGTTGTTGCCCAACGTCATCGTGCCCGCCAGCTGGTTATAGAAGGAAGTCGAAGAGGTGACGCCGCCGTTACCCCAGCGGAAACGGCTCGCACTGCTGTCGAAAGTGCCGCCGGCGATGTTCAAGGAACCGTAAGTGCCGGTACCACCAAGGACGAAGGCGATTTCGCTCGAAGTGTTCTGACGATTGATGAGTCCACCCGGACCGACGGTGAGCTGGCCAATACCCTGGTAGCCGATGATGAACCAGTCGCCGCCGAAGTTGGAATTATTGAGCACGCCCGTGCCTCCGACGTAACCAACGCCGATCGCGGCCGCGTTATTCTCGGTGATATTGAAACGGTTGATGCCGGTGCCGGTGGCCATCTGATACAGGCCTCCGGTCAGGTTGAAATAACCGTAGCCGACGAGGGAAACGTAATGGTTGCCGCCGCCGCCCACGGTGAACAGACGAACCGTCCCGCCGGTCTGGTTGTAGACCGAGACGGCGCCCACGGAGTTGGCGCCTCGCATCGAGAACAGGTCGATGTTACCGCTGACGTTGACGATGCTCTGGAAGGGACTGCCGCCGTAGAGCAAGACGCCTTGGCTGACGGAACCGAGCAGTTCGCCGGTGATGTTCAGCGTGCCGCCGTTGACGTTCGTGTTGCCGGTGAAGGTGTTCGTACCGGACAGGGTGAGGGTTCCGTTACCGACCTTGGTCAAGGCGAGCGGGACGATGCCGCCGTCGCGGATCGTACCATCGAAGACGGTGCTGGCATTGTTACGACCGACCGTGAGGGTGACGCCCGTGACCGAGTCGGCGTTCTCGACGATTCCGTCGCCCGCCAGGCCGCCGATCGTGTTATTGAAACCGTTGAGGCGCAGGATGCCGGGGGTGGCGCCCTGCGACGAGAGGATGTGCGTGGAATTGGGGCTGAAGGAGTTGGCGGCACCGGAGACGAGCACCATGCCGGGGAAGCTGGTGGAGCCGGCGTAGGTGTTGAGACCCGAAAGGAAGAACGAGCTTCCGGCCGGTCCGGCGATGAGCAGGTTGTTGCCCGCGGCGCCGGAGATGGCTCCGGAGACGGTGAGCGAGGAGCCATTGGCGCCGGTGCCGGCGATGGACCAGGTCTGCGAAGCGCCGAGGACGACCGGCGCGCTGATCAGGACCGCGCCGGCGTTGTCTTCGACGGTGATACCGGCCGAGGAGACGGCCGGAGCGATGGTGAGCGCGGTGGTGGTCTCAGGTCCGCCCTGGGCGATGGTGACGCTGGTGATGCCCGTCGGGGTCGAAGTGAAACGCAGCGTGCCGACGGTGAAGTCGCCGTCGAGGGTGGTGACGTAGGCCGAGGTCGCCGCGCCGGGGGTGGCGCTGAAGATGAGGTTGTTCGCGATGCCGGGGAAGCCCTTGGCGTTGGTCGTGCCGGCGGCGTCGGTCGTGAAGTTGGTGTCGAAGTTGGAGTAGTCGAGCGAGGACCAGCTCACGTCCGAGCCGACGCGCCAGTAGAGGTCGGTCGGCAGGGCCGTCGTGGTCAGGCGGACGGCGGTGTCCGTGCTGCTGAGCGCGAAGGTGTGGCCGCCGAAGGTACGGAGGTCGCCGAGGGAATACGTCGCCCCCGAGAGACCGCTGGCGGCGGTGATCAGGTCATACGTGCCCGCGGTGAGGCCGCTGACGCCCGTCAGGTTGAGGATGACGCGGTTGGCGGTGACGGCCGCGGAAGACGTGCTGATGCGGTCGAAGGCGGAGAGGCCGCCGACATCGAAACCGAGCGAGGCGGCGCCCGAGGAGCCGGCGCCGAGGTTCAGCGTGCCGGCGCCGAGGTCGATGGCCTGGCCGACGGTGTTGTTGAAGTTCAGGATCGCGCCGGCGCCGACGCGGACGGACGAGGTCCGGAGCGCGGCGGTGCGTCCGCCGGTGATGTTGAGGCGGCCGCCGAGGACGGTCGTCTGTCCGACGTAGGAGAGCGTCGCACCCGAAAGGGTGAGCGTACCGACCCCATTCTTGATGAGGCCGATGTTGTCCTGGTTGACGCCGAGGCCACCGATGGAACCGTTGAACTCGGTGAAGACGTCCTGGTCGACGGTGAGGTTGGAGACGGCCGAGGCGCCGCCGACGATGGCGTTGTTGGTGACGCTGCCCAGACTACGGACGAGGATCGACGCGGAGTTGCCGCCGCCGCCCGAGACGGTGACGATGGGCGCGAAGCCCGGACGATAAAGACCGGGGTCGGTGATCGTGATGCCGGTGATGATACCTGCGGAGACGGTCGCGACGGCCTGCGCACCCTGGGCGCCCATGAGGCCGCCGACGGCGCCGAAGCTGATGATCGGCGCCGAGGTGAAGGCCTGACCCGGATTGAGGATGGTGATGTCCGCGGCCTGCACGCCAGTGACGCCGGAGAGCGAGGAGACGGTCTGATCGCTGGCGCCATCGGCGTTACCCAGCTGGAGCACGGCGTTGCCGTTGCCGGAGCCGACGAAGAGATCGGCGGCAGCGGCGAGGCGGTTATTGGCCCCGCCGGCCAGGACGAGGCGGCCATTGGCCACCGTCGAAGCACCGGTGAAGGTGTTGACGCCCGCCAGGGTGAGCGTACCCGTGCCGGACTTGGTGAGACCGCCGACGCTGGCGCCCGCGGCGCCGCCGATCGGATTAGCCAAGACGAGGTCGTTGGTGGTGACGTCGATCGTGCCGCCGGCGGAAAGCAGGCGGACCTCACGGGAAGACAGGTCGTCGGCGAAACCGGGCAGAAGGCGGAGGGTGCCGCCGGCGAGACGCACGATGCCGGAGGTGCCGCCAATGTTATCAAGGTCCGAAATCGCAAGGACGCCTTCGTTGACGGTGGTGCCGAAGCTGGCGCCTCCGCCGGCGGTGTTCGCGCCGGAGAGCACGAGGGTGCCGCGGCCGGACTTGGTGATGTGACCGGCCGAGGAGAGCGACGAGGAAACGGTCGCGGTGAGACGCGGGGTGATCGCGGAAGACGCCGGATTGACGACGTGGAAGAGATACTCGTTCGCGGTGCCCGAGAGCGAGATGCCGCCGTCGAAGCCGCCGAGGGTGATGGCGTTCTCGGAGGAGGCCGGCGCCGCCGAGTTCAGGGTGAAGAGGAAAGTGCCGCTGCCAAGGCTCAGGCTCGAACCGGCGGCGCCGGTGACGTTGAAGGAAGCGGGCGTCAGGCCGGTGTTGTTATTGTGCAGGACGAGGGCGTTGATCGTGGCGCTCGCCGGGATCGTAAGGTCGGCCGTGAGGACTTCCCGGACGTTGACCGCGTCGCGGACGCTGGGATCGACGAGATTGCGGGCGGCGAAGGTCGCGTAGTCGGTGGCGAAATCGAGGTCATAGAGACCGGTATTGGGAAGATAGGTCACCAGCGAGACGCCCATGTCGGTCTCAGACACGGGACCGCTTCCACCCGTGAAGTTCTGTCCGACGAACCAGGTGGAGATGCTCTTATTAAGCGCCCATGCCCAGAGGGAAAGCCCGGTGCCGCTGGCGGTCGCAGGGTTACTCAGGGTAAGGACGGTCGGGCTGACGACGGCGGCAACGACGGTCCCGGGCGCGATACCCGTGCCGGTCACCGGCATACCGACGGTGACGCCGGTGGTGGAGGCCACGGTGAGAGACGTGCTTCCCACGGTGGTGACGCCGGAAGTGAGACCGACATTAGTGCCCTGCCCGCCGATCATCGAGGCGATGAACTCGTTCTGCGGGTTGGTACCTTGGATCTGCCAGCGCGCGGCGTTGGTCGCGGTGGCGGTACCACCAAGCGACCGGCCTCGGACATTACCGGTGGCGAAGTTGCTACGGAAGAAGCCCGTGGGACGGAATTCTTGGGCGGTATTGCCCGAGACCATCATGGTCAGGTAATTAGTGCCCGAATCAAAGAACAGATTACCGACCAGCTCCGAACGCGTGCCTTGGGCATTTCCGCCCCCGTTGATCATGTACAAGCCGAGCGGAAGAGTATCGGCAAAATTCGAGCCCGTGACCAGGTTGCCTCGCGTGCCCGCGGCGGAGTTCAGACGGATGGCGACCGAGTCGCCGATGCCGTCGGTGGTGGTGTTGACGTTGCGCTCGAGCATCAGCACGCCGAAACGATTGACGTAGATCGTCGGGAAGCTGCCCGCCGGCAGGGTCACATAGATGCGACCTGCGCTGTTGCTGTTGCCCGTGTTGACGCGCAGGACACCGGCGTCGATGATGGTGTCGCCGTAGGCACGGCTGGCATTCTGGAGGGTGAGGGTGCCGTTACCGATGAGGCGCAGGTTACCCAGTCCCATGATCTCACCGTTGAAGGTGGAATCGGTCGTCTGGTTGACGGTAAGCGTGGCGCCGAGGCCGAGGTCGATGAAGTTATAGTTGGCGTTGGTCTGGCGATTGCCTCCCGAGAGAGCGCCGACGGTCTCACCGTAGAGGGAAGCCGCCTGGATCGTCGTGACGGCGGTGGCGTTCACGAACGCAAAGTCGCTCATGACGAAGCGCTTGCCCGCATCGATGGTCAAGGTGCGCGGAGTGGCGGAGGGGGCGAGGGATCCACCCGTGAAGACGAAGCGGCGGGCCTCATCAGGCAGATCCACCGCGATGACGCGGGTGGTGTTGAATTCGGTGCCGACGTCGGCTCCGGAGATCGCGAGCACGTCACCCGACTTGATGCCGTGGTTGACTTGCGTCGTGACGACGGTGACCGCCTCGGCGGCCAGGTCGACGGTGCCGTTCTGGGTGGCGTTGACGCTCAGGATGAAACCCGCGCCGGGCGTGATGCCGGTGATGAAAGCATTGGCGGGAATGTTCGGTCCGCTGACCGGCTGACCCACGACCAGTCCGGTCGTGTTGGCCACGTTGACGATCGGGCTGCCGGCGCTGACAGCCGCTCCGGTGATGGAGACCGCGGCGACGGAAGTGAAGCTGCCGTTGAACTCAAGGCTGACGATGCGGGCGGCCGGATTGATGCCATTGCCATTGAGGACCTGTCCGACGGAGAGGCCCTGGATGCTGTCGACCTTGACGACCGGAGAGCCGACGGCGGTGGCGCCGATGGGGCCGGTCAGCGTCAGGCCGTCGCGCAGCATGCGTAGGTTCGAGGAGTCCTGATTCGAGAACACGATCGGCGCGAAATCGCCGATGGCGAAGGAACCGCGGCCGGTGCGACCGAGCTCGAGCACGCCCGCCTGCAGTTGGATGATGCCGCTGAAGTCGTTGGCCTGATTACCGGCACGGAGCGCGAGCGTGCCGTTGCCGGTCTTGGTGATGCCCTGCTGACCGTCGATCGACGAGGTGACGAGCAGTCGCTTGGTCGGATAGAGCGAGTTAGGATCTCCGGGGACGTTGGGATGCCAGCCGAGGGTGTCGTTGGAGAAGATGAGTTCACGGGTGGGCGAACGCAGCGTGCCGCCTTGGATGACGCTGATCGCGCCGGCGGTGAGGGCCGTGCCGGGAGAGGTCGCGGTGGCTCCGGAGTCGATCTGCAGGGTCGTGGCGTCGATGATCCGGGCGATGCGGGCGCCGCCCGGAAGACCGGTGCCGGAGATCGGCATGCCGACGAGAAGGCCGGCGGTGCTGCCGACGGTGACGTTGGGAGAGCCTTGGACCGTCGCGGCGCCAGGCAGCGAGATCGTGGAAGTCGCGGCGGCAGAGGTCTGGAGGATACCACCCGAGATGAGCTTGACGATGCCACCGTCCGGAATGGTGAGCAGCGAAGAGCCCGCCGCGTTGAAGCGGATCGTCATCGGCGAGACGACGTTCAGGAGGGAACCGGTGTAACCGCTGACGTCGGTGATGTTCTCGGCGTTCAGGACGCCGGCGAGGGCGTCGCGGTTGGCCATCGCGACGGGCACGATGTTGGTGCCGACGCGGGTGGCGAAGCTCGTGGCGCCCGAGGCGGTGGTGACGGTGGCCGACGCACCAAGCGTACCGACGAGTCCGGTGAAGAGGTCGTTGGCGGTGGTGGTCGTGATGCCATTGACGGAGCTCTGGGTGCCCGCAGGCAGCGTGAAGCGTACCGTGCCGGCGAGACGCTGGGTGATCGGTCCGAGGTTCAGGACCAGGTTACGTCCGTTAGCGGAGAAAAGATCGATGGAGGAATACGCCCCCGTGTTACCGGCAGCCGTATTAGGAAGGACGAGCCCCGCGACGGTCTGGCTGATGTCCAGCGTCGGGCTGCCCAGAAGGCTGACACTGCCACCACGCAAGTCCATGACACCCAGAGGGTTGATACGATCACTGGTCGCGACGCTGGCGGCCGTGGAATAGTCAAGAATGGCCAAGCCCGCGTCGAAGCGGTTGGCCACCGTGCCTTCTAATAGACTGCGACCCTGGATCCGGAGCGTACCGCCGCCGGTCTTGAGCCAGCCACCGTTGGGTCCGCCACCGGTGATGACGGCATCGATGACCAGCTCGGCTTCGCCAGGAGCCAGATTGAGGCTCTTGATGACGGTGATGGTGCGCTGCGCGCCGCCCATGGAGAGGCTGGCGCCGGCGGAACCGATGATACCTGCGGCCTGGGTGCCGCCACCATGCTGGGCGTTGACGCCGATGTTGCCGCCGAGGGTCAGCGTGCCGCCGTTACCCAGTAGCACGAGGCCCTGGGAGTTGATATTCGAATTCGGCGAATTGTAGAAATTCAAAGCCCCGACCGTCTGGGCGCTGCCGTTGAGGTCGAAGATGGCCGACTGTGCGCCATGGTTGATGACGAGCGTGGTCGTCGGATTGAACTGCTGACCGAAACCACTGGCGACACGGACCACGCCGCCATCGATGAAGGTGCTGCCGCCGACCCAGGTCGAGGTAACAGGCATGGCGACCGTCCAGACGCCCGCGCCGCGCTTGGAGATGCTGTTACCAAGGGTGCCGCCCAGCATGCCGCTGAAGGTGGTGTTGGTGTTATCCGCGCCGAAGCCAGGATTACGGGCGGAGGAGCCGGTCACGGTGAGAAGGCCCGCGCCGGAAAGGGAGCCGACGCTGTCATTGCCTGCCGCAAGATCCCAGGTGGCACCTGCGTTGATCGTCAGAGGAACGGTATCAGCGATACGGTCGGCGGCGGTGCTGCGGAGAGTTCCCGCCGCGATGACGAGGGGGCCCGTGAAGGTATTGGCGCCGGCCAAGGAGAGCGTACCGTTGCCGGTCTTGGTGAGGCCACCCGCGCCGCTGATCACGCCATCCAGCTGCAGGGTCGCGCCCGAGGTGGCGACTTCGATCGTCCCCATCCCGCCGGTGAGGTTGAAAGTGTGGGTGTTAGCGTTGGTCCCGGCGCCCATCGTCGCGGTGCCGCCAGTGTAACGAAGCGTCGCTCCGCCGGAAATGAAGACGGGCTTGGCCACGCCGAGGCCGAGGGTACCCACGCCCGTGGCGGTGGCGTTGCTGAAGGAAAGCACCCCTCCGTTGACGTAAGTGTTGCCGGTGTAGGTGTTCGCGCCGCTGATCACGGTCACTCCCGTTCCGGCGACGACGAGGTTGGTCAGCTGCGTGGTCGTGGTGAAATCCTTGACGGCCGCCGAGATGGTCAACGGCGCGCTCGCATAATTATGGATGATGAGGTCTCCGCCCGCCGTGCCGCCCGCGCTGACCTTGAGACCCCCGGCGCCGGTGGCCCCGATGGTGAAAGCATTGGAGCCAGTGAACAGCAGTCCGCCCACGCCGGCGCCGAAGGTGATGTCGTTGGCGCCGAGCGAGAGCGACTGGCCGGCGGCCGAGGGCGCGATCTTGAGGGTACCGACCGAAGTCGCGACGGTCTGGGTCTGCGTAGCGGTAAGGAGGCTGTTGGCGGTCGTAGAACCCGCGGCGGCGTTCGGCAGTCCGACATAAGAGCCCGCGGCAAGTCCGGAGAGGACGAACGGAGTCGCGCCGCTGGTGGTGGTCAGCCAGTCGAAGTTGACGCCGTCGGTGAACACCGCGCGGCCGGCGCCGATGATGCCGTTGGCCAGCGTGGTGTTCGTGGCGGTCGTGATGAGGGTGTTGGCCGGAGCGGAGACGAGGAGAGTGCCGGTGTTCGTGCCGGTGGCGAAAGTGATCGCGCCGAGGTTGAGGCGGGTGACGTTGGTGTCGCCGGCGATGACGGAGATGACGCCACCCGACTGGTTGACGTTCACCGCGCCGAGCGTCTGCGCCGCGGCCAGGCCGGCCCTTCCGCGCATCGTGAAACTCGAGGAGCCGCCCTGGAAGGTGAGCGGCGAAGCAGCCATGAGCGAGGTCAGGGAGCCGCTGCTGACGAAGTCGAGCAGGAAGGTGCCGCCTTGGAGCGTGGTGGTTCCGGTGTAGTTGCTCGCGACCGAAGGCGCGAAGGTGAACGTGCCGGCTCCGAGCTTGGTGACGTTGAGGCGGTTGGCGGTCGGGGCGGAGAAGGTACCCGTGAAAGTGGTGCTGGTGTCGTTGCGGCCGAAGGTGAACGTGGAGGCGGAAGTGCCGGAGGAATTCAGCACGAAGCCGCCGCCGCTCAGCGAGCCGACGATCTGGGCGGTGTTGTTGATGTCGAAGGTCGCGCCGGCGGCCACGGTGAGCGGGCTGCGGTTAGGCAGGATGTTGGCGGCCTGAGCGCGCAAGGTGCCCTCGTTGACGAGCGTGGCGCCGCCGTAGCTGTTGTTTCCGGTGGAGAACAGCAGGACGCCGGAACCGGTCTTGATGACGTTGCCGCCGGTGATGAGCGCGCCCGTGACGACATTGGTCGTGCCGGCGCCGGCGAAGGTGATGTTCGACTGGCCGGAACGCAGGCCGCCGGAGAACGTGATGCGCCCGAGGGCATTGGTCGAAGTGATGGTCAGGTCATCGTTGAAATACACCAGAGCGGCGATTTCATCGGCGGTGCCCGTGCCGGTCTTGGTAATCGCGACGGGAGCGGAGCCCACGCCGTCGAAGACGAGTGACCCGGCGCCGGTGACGCTGGCTTGTCCGGACAGAGGCAGGATGCCGGGATTCGCGATGACGCCGGCCTGGATGCGATATTGGTCTCCGCCCGTGGAATCACCGATGTTCAGCGCCGAAAGCGTGACGTTAGCGTCGAGATTGATGATGTTCGTCCCGTTGATGTTGAACGTCAGGTTGGCGATGTCGCCGATACCGTCCGGCGTACCGATGTCACCCGACCAGCTGGTGGTGTTGATCCACGAGTATTCGCCCGTCGTCTGGTTGATGCCGGACTGTGTCCAGGTGAAGTTCGCGGCCTTGGCGGACTTGGGGACACCGACGGCGAGAAGCGCCGCGGCGACCATCAGCGAGGCGCGCGAAAACAGGGGACGAGACTTCGAACTTTTCATTAGAATAGATTTGGGGAGGCCACCGGGGGGTGGCATCAATGGGGAATAGGGAAATCTTGGGGTGAACCCCCTATCGGCACAACCGAATTTGTCCCTTTTTCCGCTCGAATGGGTGAAAAACCTGCAATTCGATCGGGGTAATTATTTATTTGTGAAAAATGAGTAAAATCCACGCATTAAACCGTTTAAATGAGCGTTTAAATGATTTAATTGCCCGCCTTGGTCATTTAAAAGTTATTCACACCCCGTTTAATCAATTAGGTCAGATTTGGGCAGAATAGGGGTAGGGGTAGGGGTAGCGACGCCAGTCCCCTGCCCTGTCCAGTTCCAGTTATGTCGTGATGCGTTCCCGACCCTACCCATGGGAGGTATCAGCGGTTAGCGGTAAGCGGTGGGCGGTTGGGAACATCAGCGCTCAAGGGGAGACCGGGAAGGATGCTGCGGCCATAGACCCCCAGCCAATCATCCGGTCTCCGGTTCCCCTTTGAGTTCATGATTCTTTGTCTCGGGGTAGGGACGTGATTGCCATCACGTCCGTGGACGGATGGACGGGAATCGGGTCGATAAGCCTGCCCGGCGCGTCGCAGAACCCTCGGCGAACGGCGGCCATGGCAATGGCCGCCCTACCCATGGCAGGTGCTGGCGGTTAGCGGTTGGGAGCACAGATCCCGCCACCTGCCACCCGGGACTGCCACCCGCCACCCGAGAACGGAATTCACTAGGGCAGCACGCGGTGCTGCCCCTACCCCAAGGCCATCACTCCCCCGATACTCGATACTCCATACTCGATACTCTCTGCATCCATCGATGCAGCCCTCAGTCATCTACTCAGGTGACGGGTGGCAGCCCTAAGTGGCGGGCGTGATCTGCTGCCCGAGCGGAAACACTTGATGGGACAGGGGCAGGGACACGGACAGGTCTCGACACCTAGGGGTAGCTGCGCAGGGACAGACGCAGGAATACATGCTGCCCTGACCCTGTCGCTGCGTCTAAGAATCGGAAACTGTCCCTGTCCCTGTCCCTGTCCCTGTCCCTAATTTAAAATCTTCAACACCTGCTCCGCCAACAGCGCCATCCCTAGGCCCGAGAACCCGATCAGGGTCTCGGTGATCGTCCAGGTGCGCAGGGTCTGGCCGACGGACAGCCCGAGGCACTCCTTGACCATCCAGAAGCCGCTGTCGTTGAGGTGCGAGAGGAAGAGCGAGCCGCAGCCAATGGAGATCACCATGAGCTCGGGACTGGTGCCCGGATGGGCCGCGAGCACGGGCGCGATGAAGCCCGAAGCGACGGTGATCGCGACGGTCGCCGAGCCCGTGGCGACGCGGATGAAGGCCGAGACGAGCCAGCCGTAGACGAGCAAAGGCAGGCCCGCGGTGGCCGCGAGTTCGGCGAGCTGCTTGTCCACTCCGGCCGTGCGCATGACGAGCGCGAAACCGCCTCCGGCGCCGACGAGGATGAGCGTCATGCCGATGCCGGACACGCTCTGCTCGGAGAATTTCAGGAGCTCGCCGGTGCTGCGTCCGCAGCGTTTTCCGAAGGCCCACATCGCGAAAAGCACCGATAAAAGCAGGGCGATCACGGGGTTGCCGATGAAGAGACCGACCTTGCCCCAGAGCGCTTCCTTGGCGTGCAAGAGCTCCACCAACGTGCCGGTGAGCAGCAAAAGCACCGGCAGCAGGACGGTGAAGATCGTGAGTCCGAACGTCGGCAAGGTCTGCCCTTCCGAGACCGACGGCGTGAACTCCGGCGTGGCGACCTCGACGCGTTTGACGGCGAGTTTCGCGAAGAACGGACCCGCGATCGCCGCGACGGGAATGCCCAGCACCAGCGCCCACAAGATGACCTTGCCCATGTCGGCATGCAGGGCGTCGATCGCGATGACGGGACCGGGATGCGGCGGCATGAGGCCGTGCATGACGGACAGGAACGAGAGCAGCGGGAGCACGAGCCGCAGGAACGGCTGGCCGGTCTCCTTGGCCAAGGTGATGACGATCGGGAGGATGAGCAGCAGGCCGACGGCGAACCAGGTCGTCATGCCCACGCAGAGGGCGAGGAGGATGATGCAGAGGCCGATGCGGGAAGGCCCGAGGGTCCGGATGAACTGCTTGGCCAGGACCCCTGCCCCGCCCGATTCGGCGAGCAATTTACCGAAGACGACCCCCAGCACGATGATCGAGCCGGTGCTGGCCAAAGTGTTGCCAAACCCCGTCTGGAAGGCCTTCAGGACCTCCGTCATGGTCAGCGCACCCTGGGTGACGACGACCATCGCCCCCAACGCGAGCGAGCTGATCAACAGCGCGATGAAGGGGTTGAGCTTCAGCCAGGTCACCAACAGGACCAGGACGGCGATGGCGAGCAGGGCGTAAAGCATGGCGTAAGGGTATCAGGGTTTCGGTGGGGCGACCGTAGCACGAGTAGCACCCGTGCTGATGCCCCCGTCAACCAACAAGGTCTGTCCGGTCACGTAGCGGCTCTCTTCCGAAGCGAGGAAGACGACCGGGCCGGCGAGGTCGTCCGGCGCGCCGGGGCGCTTGAGCGGGATGCGGTCGCAGAGATACTCCACCCATTCGCGGTTCTCGTAGAGGACGGCGTTCTGGGCGGTCTTGAACCAACCCGGGGCGAGGCAGTTGACGGTGACGCCATGGCGGCCCCAGTCGTCGGCGAGGCTCATGGTGAGCTGCTTCACGCCGCCGCGGCTCGCGCCATACGGGGCGAGGCCGGCGTAACCGGCGACGCAGGT
>JACCDS011088691.1_pt1 | contig 24972 bp, 33 predicted proteins | sample 7446441 | NCBI WGS metagenome assembly JACCDS01 (sample SAMN15323445, study PRJNA562643) | freshwater metagenome | isolation source: river surface water | place: USA:Blue River Watershed | collected 2017-08-17 | reverse complement strand
ATTATGCAGAGAACTAGGTTATGGCGAAACACCGTCGGAAATACATCACATTAGAAGAACTAGTAAACGAAGTAATGCCCCTGTTATCCCACTATGCACCGAGCACCATCGTGGAAATACAGGCATTCACGGACTTGGCAGAAAAAGCTTTGAAAAGCGATATTCCCTTACAGAGGAATATTTGCTGGAAAGAACTAACGCACTCATTACAGGAAAAGGAATTAATTTAACTGGGGGAATAAATGGATATATCTGAACTAACAATACTTGCACAAAAAGAAGTAAGAAGTATTAGAGATACAGTTGCAAGTGCAGGTAATACAGATATGAATGTATTGCTAATGCACATTACCAATTTAGAGAGAGTTGTAAGACAGATGCAAAAATACTACAAGGAGAATAAAGAATGAATGTTCCATACAATACAGGCAAAATTTCTATTGGCAAATACTACCAACCACCTAGATATATTGAATCTGACTCTGATATGTTAGAGCTTCAATCTTATCTAATACAAGATCCAAGATTAATAAATCGCCAGTATTGGGCTAGAAAAATATACTTTGCAGTCTTAATTTTTATGGTTGCAATTATATATATTAAGAATTAAACAAGGCTCGTTCATCGTTTCTACGATTTTGCAAACCTTTAAGGATTTTGCCACCTGCCATAATGTATTTTAAGAATTCAGCCGAAGCACCTTCAAAATCTTCACGATTAATTTTTTGACGAAGTGTGCTTCGCTGAAGTGTTCCCAAGCCCACATTAAAAGAAAAGCTGACAAGAGCATCAAACTGACCTTGTGTAAGCCGAACTGTGCAGTATTGTTCCACCCCTCGTTCAAACCTAGCCAAATCTGATTTAAGTATTGCATCTACTTCTTCCATGCTAAATGTTCGGTTATCTTCAGGTCGTAACGGCACAAGCATTCGTTCATCCATTTTAAGTCGTGCTTGTTCAGGATATAGCACATGACCTACACCGATAGTCCATAAGTTAGCAGGGCATCTATAAGGTTTTTGCCTGACACCCTCATGATGTTTAATCATTGTTACTGCTTTATCAGATACTTTCATTTCTTAAACGCTTGTGTTCCAAACCAAAAGGCTATGATAGAAGCAAGGATTTGCATTTCATCGCTATCAAATATAAGAATAATAGATTCTGCAAAAGATGCACCGCTAGACCATGCCCACCAAATAGACGCTACATCAACAATAATTAATAATAATACAAACAAATATGTAACCATTGGTCTTACAGATGCTCTAAGGTTTACAACCCATTGACTAGCACCTTTGCCAATCTCTATATCATGTGCATACATAGCAGATCGTTCCTGTGCCTGTGTTTCCATAGCTACTTGCTCTGTCTTTATTTCTTCAATCCGAGCCTGTGCTTGATAACCTCTTTCAGCCATTTGTAATTCTCGTTCCATCTGCATACGAGCCAGTTCAAGTTCATGCTTTTTATCGCCTTTGTCTTGAAAAAAGTCTAATAGTTTAGGCAAACCGCCCATTAAAAAAGATAGTGCAGTAGATATTAAAGTAAGCATATTAATAGTTCCATGCGTAATAAGTTATAAAAGCCACCCAAGCAGTTGCCACAACCCAAGCCCACATTAGCGTATCAAAATCATCATCATTCATATAACACCTAATACAAATTTGAGCCATAAAGTAACAATTAAAGCCGCTAAAAAACAAAAAAATTGAACACGTTTTACTTCTTGTAAATCATGGTCAAACGCTTCTTTGCTTTTCTTTTCTATGGTTTCAATTTCAGTCTTAATTCTTAAAACTGATTCCCATTCTTTTGTGCCGTATTGTTTTATAAATGCAATTTTTAAACGATGTTCTTCATCGCTAATTCTTTTTCTTCTTTTGTATTCATCAAGAGCCTTTATGATTGCTCTTTCTTTTAAAAACTCGGCTTCTCGTTGTTGCCGTTTTCTTTCTTGTGCTTTGCGTAATGCTACATCAGATGCTTCTTTTTGAACATTCTCTATGCTTTTAGAGAGTTCTTTAGCACCTGCACGACTGGCATCTAGGCTACCGCTAAGACCCTTTGCCCCTTCTAAAAATCCAAACTGATCGGACATTTATCATAATTAATTTATCTTGAGAACTATTGTTAGCAATACTCCGACCATAGCAAAACCAGTTCCTACTAAACCAAACGCAGATGTTATTAATATTCTTTCAATGCGTTTAAGCCTTGCATTAATAGATTCATATCGCAACAGGCAAACTGCCTCATGAGAATTTAATCGGGCTTCTGTTTCAGTCATGCTTTGTAATACTCAAGATTGTTTATAAGCCTGTCATTTGCAGGTTCCATTTCGACTGCTATTGTTCCGTGTCTTATGGATTCTTGTTTTAAGCCTAAATGATACGCTGATATTGCAATTAAGTCATGTGGTTTAGCACCCCATACACTAGGATCCATTGTATATACCAGTTCTTTATCTTTAATCTCTAATGCTTTTGTAGCAGATGCAAAACATTCTTGCCATTCACCTTTAAGATAACAAGAATGTGCTAATTCTACCCAAGGCTCTCTAGTATTAGGAGCTTCTTTACAAGCCTTGCGATACCATTCTCGACCATCTTGCCCCATAGCATCATAGGCTTTGCCTAATAAACGCATGGCATAGCACCGTTCATTTTGCCAAGTAGCTTCAGGCATAGCTAAATAACGATTAAGTGCCACAATAGCATCTAGCCATTTGTTATAAAAAGTTAATTCTCTTGCATAATAGAAAGCATTACGAGGGCATCGTGGATCTTCTTTAACGCTTACTTCTAATAGATCAAGGTATTGACCACGAGATTTTGTAGGGTCAGGTTTGTGAACAACCAATAATTTATCAGTTGTTGCCCATACTTCATTAGTCCTAATATCAGGAACAGGATACTCATGGCAAGGGTGATGCCAATGATAACCTTTTCTATGATGTATTTTTTCATAATAAAAAGATATGCCACATCCCCAGTCAAATTTGTAACGCAGACGAGTTGTGTCTTCTTTCCATACTCGTTCTATTTCTTTTCGCCAACCTTCTTGTAGTTCTTCATCAAGGTCTAGGCTAATGCAAACATCTATATCTGCAGGAAGTAAGCAAAGGGCAACATCTCTAGCAATATCAAACCGCCAAGGCATAACAGAAATGTTGTGAACAGTAGCCCCATATTTTTTGGCTTCCTTAACAGTATTGTCAGTTGATCCTGTGTCTGCTATTAACACTACATCTGCATCTTTAGCAGATTCACAGAATCGTTTGACAAATTGTTCTTCGTTTTTACTTATTGCATATACCGCTATTTTCATGTCTTATCCTATTGTTTATTAGTAAACCAAATCTACCCTCGTTCCTGCGGCAAGTCCTGTAGCAAATACAACCTGTGTTCCGCTAGTTACAGTTACATCTGAGCCATTAACCATACGAACACCATTTGCAAACACATTAATCTTGCCTGATGTGTAACTTGCAGAAGTTGTAAATGTGGTCTGTGATGCAGTAGCAGTAAAGATGTCATAGTTCACAATGCCTGTGCTACCTGTAGGTCCTGTAGCCCCTGTCGCACCTGTGCTTCCAGTTGGACCAGTCGGACCTACATTACCCTGCACACCTTGTATTCCCTGCACACCTTGAGCACCAGTAGGACCTGTCGGACCAACGCTACCTTGAGCACCAGTAGAACCTGTCGGACCTGTCGGACCTACTGCTCCTGTCGCACCTGTATCGCCTGTCGCCCCTGTAGGACCAGTTGGTCCAACCGCACCTGTCGCACCTGTAGAACCTGTCGGACCTGTTGGTCCTACTTCGCCTTGAATACCTTGAATTCCCTGTATTCCCTGTGGTCCTGTAGGTCCAACATCACCCTGAATACCTTGAGCACCTGTCGGTCCTGTAGGTCCTACTGCACCTGTAGCACCAGTTGATCCAGTTGATCCTGTAGGTCCAACCTCTCCTTGTATTCCTTGAATACCTTGAACCCCTTGAATACCTTGTGGTCCTGTCGGTCCTACTTCGCCTTGCGGTCCTGTCGGTCCTGTCGGTCCAATATCTCCTGTTGGTCCAGTAGGTCCTGCGACAGTTGATGCCGCACCTGTAGGTCCTGTAGCACCTGTTGGACCTGTAACACCAATAGATTGAATAACAAAAATTACGGCTTTGTTATGCGGAAAGTTTGTTGTGCCTGTGCCTGTTGAACTTACTAAGGTAACAGGAATATTTACATAACTATTAGGAACTACAGTTGGTGTTGCCGATACATTCCATTTTTGCGTATTAGCAGAATCATCTTTATCTTGCAGGATTAAAGTATCGCCTGTCTTAATAAAGCCAAGGAATATGTCAATATCTACACCATCTGCATCAATATGACTAAATGTAAGTTGTGTTGCTAATATTTGAGTAGCATTGTTGTAATACATATATTGTGGAGTAGGAATTCCACTTGTTACATTGGCATCTACTTTGTAGTCATAGTAACTAGATGATTGACCATCTTGACCCTGCGGACCAGTAGGACCAGTTGCCCCTGTAGGACCTGTTGCACCTACATCGCCTTGCGGTCCTGTCGGACCGACAACACCTTGAGAGCCTGTAGGACCAGTTGGACCAACATCACCTTGAACACCTTGCACACCCTGAATACCTTGTATGCCTTGTGGACCAGTAGGACCTACATCCCCTTGACTGCCTGTAGCACCTGTAGGACCAGTTGCTCCTTGAATACCCTGTATTCCTTGTGCTCCTGTAGGACCAGTTTCTCCTTGAATGCCTTGCACTCCTTGGATTCCCTGCGGACCTGTAGGACCTGCAATACCTTGCAATCCTTGTTCGCCTGTTGGACCAGTAGGACCTACCTCAGTAGATGGTGCTCCTGTCGGACCAGTAGGACCTGTAATTGATGTGCCGTTAGCACCTGTCGGACCTGTAGGACCTGCTACAGTTGATTGTGGTCCAGTAGGACCTGTATCGCCTGTATTACCTTGAATACCTTGAACACCCTGTGGACCTGTAGGACCGCCAACACCTTGGTCGCCTTGATTTCCTGTAGGACCAGTAGGACCAGTAGGACCTGCTACTGTGCTAGGTGCTCCTGTTGGACCTGTCGCTCCTGTAGGACCTGTGCCTGATGGTCCTGTTGCTCCAGTTGGACCAGTTGGACCTGAACCTGTAGGACCTGTCGGACCTGTTCCACTAGGACCAGTTGCACCTGTTGGACCTGTAGCACCTGCCGAGCCATTAGCCCCTGCAGGACCTGTAGGTCCAGTAGGACCATTAGCAGGACCAGTAGGTCCTAATGGACCAGTAGGACCTGTAGGACCACCTGCAGGACCTTGTGGTCCTGTAGGACCAATAATGCCTTGATCGACAATTAAAGTAACTTGATTAGCGTTTTCGTAAGAGATAGTAGGCATGACAGTTCCTAATTATTGACTACTGCATCTGAACGAATCAGAAACAGTAAAAAAATGATCATATCGTTTGCAGGAGTAGAGCCACTTGCAGGAAAACTAATCTTAATGCGACCTGAAAAACCTACAGGATTTACATCATTAATATCTAGTTCAGGATCACCTGCTATTACATTCCATGTTGCTTGATTTATTACAAGAGTAAATGTTCCGTTAGCAGGAATAATATTTGTAATAGTTAAAGCTACAGGAGTAGGTGCAGGATTAATGTCAGCAATATCAAAAGTAAGCCCATAGCGACTATCTCGCACATTAGACAATGTTCGTCTAATAATCTGTGCATCTATTGTTGCACCTGTAAGATCAATAGGAGTTACTGTGCCGTTGCAATCGCAAGGATTAGTATTATTGCCTAGCGTCAGATTCCAATAAGTGTTTTGGTTATAAACCAATTCACCTGCAATAATTTGATTGTCAAACCCACTTACTTGAGTAAGTGTATTTTTATTAAAGACTGCCATGATCTCTCCAATTCTCGGTTAATAGGGAATGGCACTCCACTCACCTACGGAATCATGTTTTGTCGTATTTTTGTTAGTTTACTTCAGTTTCTTTCACAATAGGAACATTTTGCCATTTACTTTTGTAACCTTGCGGTTCGTTTATATAACGCACTTGCAAAATTTGTTCATTGTTTTTTGTTATTAGTATTCTAAATTCAGGGCTTGAATTAGGATATATCACGAATTTTTGCTTTCTGCAAATACATTAACAAAAACTGTATTGTCTTCTAATGCTTTAATTTCATGACCAATTCCAGCAGTTAAATTTACTGGTTGCGTGTCTTTAGTCATTACCAAAGATTTACCGTTTTCAAGAGTAATTAAACATGATCCCGAATTGCACATAGTTGCGTGTGAGTATTCATGACCGTGCATTGGCAAACCCTCGTCTTTATTAGCATGATAAACATTTAACTTTGCCCCATCATAGGTAAAAGTATGTTTTAACAATGCTTGATAAATCATAAATTTTGCGTTCCCTCACTTGTTGGTTGTTCACTTTCAGGGGCAGGATTAGGAGTTGGATAAACGGGCAAAACATATTTTGCTATTTCTCCATATTCACCCGCATTACCTTTAGTCCAAATTTCACGAATATGAACATATGGATCAACTCCATCAATAGTAGATGGATGTTCTTCATTAAATTCTTCATACTTAACAATGCAATCAAACATTGTATGTTCAGGATTAGCCCATTGAAGATTTTTTACATATTGAATAGTAAACATATTTTATCCTTTAAGAAACACGAACCCATAAATTTGGACTACTAAAATAATTGCCGCAATCATCGGGATCGCCATTTTTACTTAAAGCCCCTACTGCTCGCCAAGTTCCTGCCCTACCAAAATTAGATATGCTGTATCCCTGATTTCCTGTTTTAATTGCATTAAATGGACCCCCTGAATTACCACCACTAAAATTGTATAAAGCTGAACCCGACGCAGTATCTCCAACATTAGTTGTTGCTTGTGCTCCATTTAATCTTGATCCACAAGTATAAGAACCAATAACATTAAAACTAGTATTAGTAATTGCACCCGTTTGTCCGTTAAGGGATGTAACACCGCCACCTGATGCAGAAATAGTTACTGCACCTGTTGATGCAGAAACGCTAATTCCACTTCCTGCGGCAACAGAAGTTACTGCAACGCTTGATAAAGCAGTTGATCCTGTTCCGCCATTGGCTTGTGGCAAGACTCCTGATGCATTAGTCCCAACATTTAATTTGCCTGAACTATCTACGGCATTTGCCAAAATTGCTAAATTATATGCTTGTGTCATTAGACTGCCCCTGTTCTTGCAAAGGTTTGATTGACCATAATATTTAATATTGTATCGGGAGTATTGGTCAAAGTATATACCCCTGATCCTGTTGTAAAGTCTGTTCCCTGCTTTAAATGAACCCCATTTTGGTAAAGATTAAAGGCATTTGGGTCATAGTTAAATAGGTAACTAGCCTGACTTGGAATAGTATTAAATGCCACATTTACAGGATTTCCGTTAGGTGTTCCTAGATTATTAGCAGTCCATTGATATACCACTACTTTGCCTGTAAGGGTAGATGGAAAGTCTGTAATAACCTGCCCAACAATGTTGTAGTCTTGCTCATTTAGGACTGTGCCGTTAATAAAAATTAACTCATAGCCACTATTTAGCGTAAACAATCCTGTGCAGTCTATTTGGCTTACATTGGTTACATCTATTTCATTTCGGCTAAATGATGCGTAATTACCGCTAGTCGAGTTATAAGACCTAAACGATATAATATATATCTGATCGCCTGAACTAGCAGGGTTTGTAAGCGTTACCGTTCCTGTTGCACCGCCTGTATCGGTAAACTCAGAATCGTCTAGTAATACTCCGTTTTGGAATACCCAACAATTATTTATAATATATCCTGAACTACGAGTTACAGTAAAGGCTGTCTGACTTGCAGTAGCCACAAACTGTTCTTCTGTGTAATAAAAAGAATCAGGAGTTTCAAATCCTACTACTCGCCCATAAATATCAATAGTAAGAGTAGCGACTGCACTTGTTTGTTGATATGGACCGCCAAAGTCTAGGAATGTCTTTAGAGCAGCAACAATCTTGCCATCTGCATTATTAACTACATCAATCTCGCCTGTGCCTACGCTAGTTGTTCCTGTCTGAATTAACTGCCCTGTGCGTTCATCTAGGTCAATAATATTTGTGCCATCAGGTAATGCTGACCAAATGCTAGGATCAAATATAGTTGCTTGTGTAAGAACAAATGCACCATTACCACCTGCGTATCCTGCAAAGCCTGTATCAAAACTAAATTTGCGACCTGTTCGATTTGTATAACCTAAGAATATATTTGTGCCAAATGCAGGATCGGCTAAATACCATGTATATACAGTTGGATCATTTGATGATGTAATACTTGTCTGATTACACAATCCATAATATAGGCGATTAGTAGGACTAAAACTAAAGTTGCTAGAGCCTGTAATATTGTCTGCATAAGCTACCGCCAAGTATCTATCTGTATATTGGAATGTGCTTGGTCGCCATTGAAATAAAGTGCTAGGACTACTATAAGCAGAACTAGCAAGGCTATTGACCATGCGAGTAAAGAAATACCAATTACCTGCAGGAATATTAGAAAGGAATACAGTAGGCAATACAGTATTAGTATTCCAAGGAGTTCCGTTTGATTGAACCTCGCTTGTTCCTGCAAAATACATCTGTGTCTGTAACGGATTGCTATATGCTGAATACCATACTTCTGCATACTGAATAATTCCTGATTGAGAAGTCGTAATGACTACACCAAAGGAAGGATTGGTTGCAGTAGGGTATTGAGCAGTAATAACAGGTGCAGGAACAGTCCCAAAAAATGTTGGGTCGCCTATACCTGTATTAGGTGCAGGTTGGAATTGTGTAATACTTGTATCGTCATAAACGCTAGGATTAAATTCACTAAGATTTAACTTAACAATAATTGCACCATCATCAGTAAATGTCTGAGATAGTTTTGTAATCCTAAATAGTTTATCTACCCATCCATAATTACTATTAGTTACAGTTACTACATCACCTGCATCTAACTCAAGACCAATAAAATTAACATCTACGGCTACTTGTAAATCTTCTCTACCTGACTTTAAAGTTCTAGTTGCTATGTATTGAGCCTGAACATCATTGTTTACTAATGGCAAACTTAGCGATACCTTATTGACAGGCTCATTTGGATATAACAAAGCAGGATCAATTTGTGCCAAATCAAATGTAGTTGAGTTAAACGCATCTTGATTAGACTCATCAGGAAACTTACATTCCACAACATTGTATGAACCTGCAATATCTAAAGGACTAATAGTAATAGAAGAAACCATATTACTATCATTAATGTTCATGGCTACTGTATATGTCGGACTTTGAACAATTACTCCCCATTTGCCTGAAACTTCATTGTATTTAAGCAAACAATCGCAACAAGATGTCATATCTTGCAGGTTGTTCATAATAGTTCTATTAGTATCAATTAGTCCGTTAAATTTAAATCGTGGTTGTGTAGCAGGATTGCCATCAGAATCAGTATAGGAAAAAGATTGATTAGAATAAGTAGTTAATGCAGTAAGGCTTGTAGTATCTATTTGACTTAAAGGAATAGATGCACCATACCGAGTATTAATTAAATAATCATAGAAACAATCGCCTGTATCTGTGCGACTATTTGTTACTTGAAATTTGGTTTGTTCAATACCACGAACATTAGCAGATTGACTATAAGTTAATTTAACAATGGCAAATGCACAATTACTCATTAACTTAGTGTTATCCCATTGATACACTAAATTAACATTAGACATTACATCTATTGCACTAGCTGTTCCCCTTGCAGGAGTAGCATAACCATTAGGATATAAATAAAATTCTATGCGACCTGCAACAGTAGTATCTACAATTCCTGTAGATTCATCTAACAATCCTGTAATACTAGAACTTGTGCTATTAGTAAATTGAACTAATTTACCGCCATAGTAAACATTTCCAAAAGTAATCGTATCAGGAGTTTGACCTGCGTTTGTGCTAGTTACTTCACAAATAGAAATTACATAATACAGTTGCTGATTGTCGCTTGTAATACTTAAATCAGTAATTGTTCCGCCTACATAGGAAGAACCATATACAACAGGAAGTTTGTTATCAGTAGCAGGTGGCACTTGTTGATTGTTGCCCGGATTTGGACTTGATCCTGCACCAAAATCACCTGATGGTTGATTAGGAGAAAAGAACGCTTTAGATACAACAGTAGCAACAATCATGTTAATTGCAAATGCAGTTACCGCTACATAAGTAGCAGAAATATATCCTGCAGTTACTAATGCAGTTGCAATCGTCATACCAATAGCAAAAGTTGATCCTGCAAAAGTTAGCAGAACTGTTGCTACGGCTAATTTACTGTATCCAAGTTTCATCTAATTTATTAAATCCAAATTTGTCATACTTAATATTAGGACTACTAATCATTTTGGCTATGGAAAAAAACTTTATGCGACCTTGTTCTTTAAGTTGCTTTCCATAATCAATATATTGTTTAAATAATCTATATCCTATTGTTGTGTTTCTATATTCAGGCTTTACATACCAAGCCAATTCATACATTTGAAAAGTTCTATCGCACCAAGCAGTATGTGTAATTATTGCCATTAGCAATCCTTTACCTTGTTCTAAAAACACAACTCCTTGTCCTGCTATTATGTTGTCTAATAATTTGTTCCAATAAACTACATTGTCTAAATGCTTGTAATGCTCAATGTCTGCTTCTGCTCTAAACATTTGCATCATATCTATTATTTCTGTTTTATCGTATTTTGTGGCTTTTCTAATCATGAATTTGGACTAGCACCTTTTCCAAAGTAATAATTAATATTTGTAATAAATGGCACACGATCCATACTTGTATCACCACTATTAAAAAATTGCCATGAATTGTCATTTGTATAACGACCTGCAACACGGTTCTGCAAGATAAGTTGTATAGATGATGCAGAAACAGTTATTACACCGACAAACATACGCACATCTTCCATCCATTGTTCGCTAATAGAAAATGAACTTATGTAGCCATTAAAGTATTGATATAAACCGCCTTGACCGCCTGTAGTAATTAACGCACCATCAGTATCAAAAAAACCTTTCCATGCCTGTATTTGGCTACCTTTAATTTGTTGCCCTAATACAAAACCAAGCATAGCAGTATCAATACCCACAAGGGTAAATGTAGTTTCATTAGCAGTAGATTTAATATCTCGCTGAACATCGCTAACACGCACTAACTGACCAAGTGCATTAAATGGTTGTGCATCTACCTCAGATACAGTAATAGAAGATGGTGCAGTAGAAAACCGATATGTGCCATCAGGACTTATAACTCTTACAAAGTCAGCATATCGTATATTGTTTGTATTTTCTATTGGAGTAATAACTTCACTCATAGCACACTTTCAAATGCTTGAAAATTACCTGCCCATTGAATAAACGAATCATTAGTCATAGGCACAAGCGTATAGGTTGGATACTCTCTTAGTATTACAGGAAATGTAACTCCTGTATAAGGACTACCACCTAACGATATAGTTGTTCCATATTCACCTATTACGGCATTAACAGGACTTGCTAATGTTGCAATAAGGTTTCTATGCACAGGAATATTAACTGTAGAACCTGCACCTCTAGTTACATCTGCAGTTGCAATGTAAGCATATCGACCTACTTGGCAAAAATCCCCAACACGAACAATATAAGCAGAAGAAGAAATGCTAGGTAAAGAACCTAATACAAGTGTTTTGTTTACTGAACTTGTTTGCCATTGACACGCACTAATTTGTCCGCTTGTCATATCACCTTGATACGCAATATAGTTTTCCCATCCTGTAGCACCAAAGTTAAGATATTGTTCTAATGCTTTATCAGGAATACGCAAAGAATTTAGCAACACTCTATTTTGACTATATAACAAATAATTCATTGGTTTCATATCAAAGAAAAAAGGCACAACAGTTGTAATTTCTGATGTGCTAATTCTTTGATTTCGGCTAACTACTTGACCTACAAAACGATGGTCATTAATGCCTACTGATTCGCTAATAGATAAGATAGTTGTAAGACTCATAATTACCTCGATGTAGGCATACCACGACTAGCAGATTGATTTGCTGACCATACCGCTAGTTTATTTTGTGATAAAAATTGTGTTGCAGATTGAGTATCAATAGCAGACATTTGTGCAATATATGGTCCGTTGTAAACAATAGTTGGCTGATCTCCTGTCATACCTGACATTTGTTGATTAGGTATTACAGTTCCACTTCGTTGTGGAATAAATAATTCAGGACCATTTTCTCCTACTAAATGAGGAAACCCTGCGTTTGCCATACCGCCAGTAGCTAAAGGAGTCATAGTTCTTCCTGCAAGAACGGCAGATTCTGACATAGTTGCAGTTCCAAAACCTGTTCCACCGCCACCAAATAGACTTCCTAAAAATCCACCTGCTTGACCAAACATTTGCATAGCAGACATTCGTAATTGTATTTTTATTAAATCTTTAATTACGCTTGATGCAAAATCACTAAAACTAAATTTGCCAGTTTCTACAAAATTATCTATTGCAGAAGTCATGTTATCTGTAATAGATTTAAAACTTTCTTCAGCAATACGACCATAGTTATACGCATCTTCTACAAATTGATTAAATGCTTTTTCCCATCCAAACTGAAAAGTGCGTTGTGCTTGTATAGCTTGTGCTTCTTGATTGCGTGTTAATTCAGCAAATCTATTGCCAATTTCTTGTATCTTAACAATCTGTCTATCATACTCATCAATAACTGCTTGACCTGCTTTTCTGCCAACCGCTTCTTCTCTGCGTTTAGTAATATCATCAATTTTTTTGCTTGTATCATCTAATACTTTATTGACTGCTTCTTGAATTCTTCTTTCATCTTCAGTCATTCCTGCCATTGCGTTTCTTGTTTTTAATTGTTGCAACGCAAATTGTTGTTGTCTTTCATATTCAACAGATAATAGCTTTGCCATAGCTAACATTTGTTGTTGTTGCTTGGCTAACTCCATAGCCCTTTCAGTTGCTATCTTTGTAGACTTACCATAGAAGCCACCCTCTTGAGCATCAGCATCTGTGCTTTTATTTAAGCCCATTATTTGTCTTTGAAACTTGTCTAGGTTTTGCCTAGCTTCTTCTGATTCTTTATTGTATTTTTCCCAAAACCCTGCAACGGCTTCTTTAGATGCAAACAATCCAAGTTCAAACCTGCCAAATACTGCAACAAATCTTTCAAATATAAATAATAAATCTGATCCTAATACGGCTACTACTTGAAACACAGTTTTAAATACTGTTCCTACAACACCTATTTGATCTTGAATTTTGCTTAAATAATCTACTACTGCTTTAAGTTCTTCGCCTACACTCTTAGCAATAGTTGACATAAGAGTAGTCCAAATAATATTAAGATTGTCAGCAGTTTCTGCCATTGCCTTAATACCTGCTTCAGAATCTTTAAACCTAGTAGTTGCGTTTTCTAATTCTGAACTAAATGCAGACCATGAAATATTTTTTCCTGCTTTGCTAAATAAATCCATGGCAATAGCATTACGCTTAATAGGATCTTCTATTTTTGCTAAAGCGTTTGATACTCGTCTTAATAATTCTTCATTAGATGACGATGCAATTTCTTTTAAAGAAATTCCTAATCGTTCAAAAGGTTCTTGTGCAGACTCAACACCTTGAGTTACATCATCAATTTTTTTGGTTAGTCCTGCTAATAGTTTTCCTGCGTTATCTGCCCTGCCCCCTGATACGGCTAGTGCAGAACTAAGAGCCATAACAGAACTAATACTTATATCATTAGCCTCTGCTAAATCAGTTACTTTATCCGCATACGCTACAGTCTTAGCTATTAGTGCAGTCATACCTGCAGTTCCAATAGCAATTTGCGTTTTACTTTTTTCTACAAATCGGGAAAGAGCAAGAGTTGCATCACCTAAACCTTTAGTGAACTCTGCGGTAGCTAGTCCTAATACTACTCCAAGTCTTGCTATATTTTGTGCCATCTACTTATCCTTAAACAATTCTTGTGGAGCTTTTGGTTTGCTCTTAATAAAGTTAATTAAATCTTTATTTGTCTTATCTTTCTTGTCTTGTTCTGATAGCGGTGGATACAAATATTCATATTGACTAGGAATAATATCCTTTAGTTTATATGGTTGTTTGCCTTTAGGCAACATAGAATTAAAAAAACCAGTTGTATGACTAGCAAGTATTTGAATAATGCCTAAATTACCAATAACCCCATCATGATACATAATACATATATCATTTAGCGTTTCTTCATCTACGGCATCAGGGTCTGTTCCATGTGCAGTCAAATAAGCTTTGACTTGCCTACGGACAGACCTAACTACTTTCCCTTAGTAGTTACATAGCTAGGAGAGATTACATCACCAATTCGTTCTAATAGTTCTAATTGCACACTAAATGGAAATAACTCATCTACCATTTCATAAGTAACAGTTGCCATATCAAAGTCTTTTTCTTCAGGCACTAGCAATCTAATCATAGCTAGAATTCTGTTATTAGTAATTAATATGTTTTTTGCGGTTTCTTTTAGGGATCTGCCTTGCACCACAATATCGTTATCACCAAACACAACATCATCTTCGGGCTTAATTGTGTCTTTGTTTTTAATAAATTCTTGGGCTAATTCGTTGTAATGCTTATCTAGTTTAGCCTCATCTATTTCTTGTGTTTGTTTGAGGATGGCTTCATATTCTGAAGATAGGGGAACTCGCACTTTAAATGAATGACCATTAAAGTCAAATGATCGTGTGCGAATAATGTCTTTATTAAACTTCTTGCCAAAAGCAGAAGATAGATTGCTCATGTATTACTCCTTATTTGTTTTGTTTTGCTTTGTATTTTTGTAACGCTACCTGTAATGATCCTGCTAAATCATCTACTACTACATTTTTAGAACTCTCTAATGCAGGTCGCAAAAAAGGTTTTGCCCCCATCTTAGCAGTTCCAAATTCATTAGCTATTGCTCTTGCATCACTAGCAATACCTGTTTCTTTCTTTCCAGTTTTAACATTTAAAAAAGAACGCTTTGCTAATTTGTTTCCTGATGCCGTTGTTACTGCACTTATTACTACATCATTAGTATTAACATAAATAGATTTTCTGTCTTTACGACTAGGCTTTCTTGCCTCTACTTGTAATGATGCTCTTAATGCTCCTGTATCTACTGGGGCTAATGCCTGTGCTTTTCTTAATACAGGTTGCATAGATTTTCTTACTGCATTAGTTAATATTTTCTTTTGATCTTGTTCATTAAAATCTTTTTGCATCTCTTTGAAAACATTAGCTAATTCAGCAAACCCTGTGTAATGAACTTTAACGGCACTCATACTAACCTTTAATTAGTTTAGTAAATATAGTGTTATTTAGTTTGTTTACATACTCAACAATTTCTTCAGGCGATAGCTTGTCTGCATGAACTTCAGCTATGCGATAGGCAAGATTAATACCTGCTATTTTTTGTTGGCGAAAACCAAACCAATCCTTTGCTCCTGAATTGGCTTGGCTTAATAGATAGTTTAATAAGTCTTGTGAATTGTTTTGTATTGTCATGTCATATATTACGAATTAGACCATCCGTATTCGTTGCTTCCTACTGGATGGATTGTGAAGATAAATTTACCTTCTGCATCAGGAGCCATATCCCATTGCATACCACCAATACGAGCATTAAACGCATAAGCTACTGTGTCTGTGCCATCATAGACTGCAATAACATAAGTGCGGATAGTAGTGCCGTTATAACCATCATCACGAATAAGTAACTGTGCAGGATCAGCAGGATTCCAAGGTGCAGTTACAGTAAGGCTAGTAACTTGATTTTGAGTTGTAATCTTAGCACCAGTCCTTTGACCTGCGATTGAGTAAGCCGCAAAAGCATCATCAGCACCAAAAGATGGGACTGCTTCTACAGGGACTTGAATACCTGCAGTTCCAGTTCCACCTGCTGAAGTTCCGCAAATTGTTTCTACGGCAGTTGCCCAAGTAGAAAGATTTGCTACGCTAAATGGAGTTGGAGTTGCATCATCTTGACACCATAGGGTCGCTACATAACCAGGAAGAACTTTATTAATTAGAGCCATTTTAAACCTCGTTTAAAGTAAGTTAATAAATCTTATCTTATGCAGGAACATACAGAGTGCAATCCATAAATACTTGATGCAATCCTAATTCATTATCATAACTATTGTATAACCAATAGGCATCTACTTTTGATACCCAAAATCCAGAAGTGCTTGGGTTTCCAAACATTCCTGAATAACCATGAAGTGATTGTAATATATCGTTACTTAGATTAAAAGCATCTGCCATATCTTGTGCAAATACAGATATTTGAAATATAGGAGTATCTATTCCTTTGTTGCTTTGTGTTTGACCTGTATAGACAGGCTGATGCACATCTCTTAATTGCCATGTAAGAAACTTGTTTTGATTAGCATAGTTTCTATTAAACAAAGCATAGACAGGCACAGGAGTAACAATACTATTTAATTGGTATTGAATACATTGTGCGTAATCTACAGGGTTTAATTGAACGGTCATACAGGAGTATTAGGTTGATTGTAATAACACAAGAAAGTAACACTCATGCGATCATTTGCTTCACGGCAATCTGTTATTCGCCAATCCTGACCTCGCCATGTAATACTAAATAATTCTTGATCATCTACTATTTGTTTTACCCAAGGGGTATAGTTAAGTTTTAGGTTTACTAAATCTTGATATACCCTATAGCGTTCTGAAATTCTTAAACTATTAGTTACATCTGAAACTACTGCTCGTGTTTTAAACCATTCTGTAATAGTAGTTGTATATTGACCTAAATCGTCAATGCCGTTAGTAACATTATTAACTATGATATTTTCATAACGAGCAATAGACATTTACATCACCAATGGCTTGTATAGTCTTAAAAGTTGCTCAACACCAAATGGTATATTGTGTCTAATACCATCAGTCGTATTGCTACGATTGTTATATAAATGTGTTAGCAATAATAGTCCTGCTTGTTTAATTACAGGATAAGCAGATATAGGGTTAGCCCTAGTCTGCCATACTATTACAATAGGGTTTGCAATAGTAGTGCTTACATCATTTGGTAAAGTATTAACTATTACACGATTAGCAGTAGGATCATAATAATACTCACTAGAACTAATGGTTGTTAATACAGGCGGAGTATTGCCATTGTAATAAGACACGCAATTAATTACATTACCGCATTGACCTTTATAGCCTTGTGATACCTCAGGCAAATCAAAAGCAGTTTGCATACCCATAGAGTTAGTAACGGCTCCATAGTAAGCCTTGTATGTAATAGGAAATATAGACATACCAAGGTAATCCTCAATAGCCATACGAGTAGCTAACTCAAGTCCTGACAAGTATGTGTCTTGACTTTCGTCTTGAAACAAATTTAACTGTTGAGTAATTTCTTCAAGAGTAAGCCAAGATGTTGTTATATCTCGGCTTATCTGCTCTACTTTTTCATAGCTAAAAGGGTTTCTAGGTTGCGAATAATACGACAAACTAGTTATATCACTAGCCATAATTTACCTTTTATGGTGCTGTATAAGTTAAGCGAACACCTGCAAACACATCACGAATTGTAGATACCATACGCTTTTCTGCCCATAGCGTTACAAATCCTGCTTGTGTTTGGTCAAATCGCTTAATGGTCATTTCTTCATTATCAGCAATAGTCAAGAACCTAGACCAATCAGCAAGATAAACTGGGAATTTGCCATTGCCTACTTCATCCATATAAGGATTGACAATTACTTCATGTCCAAAAATGTAACCTACTGCAGATCCATTAACATTTCCGACTTCAAGGAATACAGGCATACCACCAGTTGCAGTTAATTCTCTTAACGACTCAATAGTAGATGGGTGCATCATCCATGCAGTAGTATCAAAATTCCAATATTGTGCAGGTAAAGCAGAAGCTAAAGCAGTAATGTCGTTATAAGCAATACTAGCCCCTGCTTGTGCTACTGTCTTAACAGTATGCAAACCATTGGTTAAGCCTGAACCATTAGTTCCAAATGAGGCACTTGCACCGCTAGGATAATAATTAAGACCACGAAGACCTGCAGTTCCACCAGTAGTTGTAGTAGTTGATCCAGTTTGATCATTATTTAGCATCATAGAATTAGCTTCTACTTGCAGAAATTCAAGGATTAAATCATCTACAATAGCCTGTTCTAGGTTATCAATATCTTCCATTACTGCAGTTCTTACTGGGATACTTGCACTAATTACTTTAGTAGAAATTTGCCAAAATGCAGAAGAAATATCACCTGCATTATAAGAAGGAGTGTAACCCCAAGGATTACTAGAATCTGTTGCATTTCCTTTTTTAACTACAAATGCTTCATCTGAGCCTGTAGTTGTAATTTGTCTAGCATACTTGCGTAATGGGTTACCCATACGCAAACTTGCAAACGCATCATCATAAATAACACGACCACCAACACCTGAACCTGATCCAGTAATTGCTGATGCTTCTTTTAAATTGATGGTAGATTTGCCTGTCAATAGGGCTTCTTTAATACCATCTAATAATGTGTAGTTTTCCATCTTTGCTAATTCCTTTTCTGCCCAAGATTTACCTGCATCACCGCCCCATAAAGCCCAAGCGATTCGACCTGCACTTGGGTATCCATCTTCACCTTGACTAAATCCCTGTCCTTTTTTATCTACCTCATGTCTTGCAAAATAGCTGACCATTCTGCCAATGGTATCTCGACTTAAATCTGCACCATTAATAATATCTCTTGCTCTAGCGACACCTACTTCTGTGCCACCACGCTTAAATTCTTTTCGCCAATCCAAGCCTCTTTGTGCTTCTTCTTTCATAGCTTGTGTAGGTTTTGGCATATTTATTCCTTGTTCCAAAGGTAGGGGCTTTCGCCCCTAACCTTTATACAGTTGCAGTTGCAGTTGAACGATAACGAACAATCGCAAATGGATCTACAACAGAAGTTGCTAGACGCTTCTCACCATAGAAAGTAATGAATCCGGGCAAGGTTTGATCGTAACGACGAAGAACCATGTTCAAACGATCTACGATTGCATGACCTTTTTGGAAATCACCAAAATACATTGGATATAAAGAATCAGTTCCTGCGGCACTTGCTACAGATGGAACATCAACATAGTTGTTAGCTACTACATCAAAGCCTAACAGACGACCTACAATACCATCTTCACGAGCCAAGCCATCAACATAAATTGGACGACCTTGATCATCTACTAATCCACGAATAGCTGAAAGCATTACAGGATTAATAATGAACTTAGCAGTTGGAGTCCAATATTGTTGTGGTAGTGCATAAATGAAATTAACAATGTCAGCGTAAGTTACTTCATTAGTAATGTTATCGCCATTAGTTGTTAATTGATCATAGGTTGCAAGGCTATGCAAACCGCTTGATGATCCAGTTCCGCTTGAGCCATAAGCCGCAACAGAAGTTGTGCCACCAGTATAAGATGCGTTTGCACCGCCATACTGATCTAAACCACGCAGACCGTTGCTTCCACCATAAGGCAAGTTGGTTGCACCTTGATCGTTATTTTGAATCATGGATAAACCTTCTTGTTGGCTAAATTCAGCCATCATGTCAGAAACTACATTGCCCTCTAAACCATCAATGTCGTCAAGAGCCGCAGTTCTGATTGGGAACTGAGTGTTTAAATCTTGCAATGTAAGTTGCCAAATAACAGTAGATTCAGTCGTTGGGTTTGCACCTGACGAAGTATTATTATTAATTGCATAACCCCACATAGCACCTGCGTTACCAGTCTTAGCACGAAACTGATAGGTAGAACCATCAGTAGCAGTTTGACGAGATACACCACGCATTGGGTTCATTAAACGCAAAGAAACAAATACAGGGTCATAAGCAGTTCTACCACCAACACCAGCACCTGAACCAGTCAATGCAGATGCTTCTTGCATATATGCATCATACTGACTTTCATCAGCAAACATTTTGAGTTCTTTCTCAACACGCTTGTCGTTTTTTACAAACTCACGAAGTTGCTCTTTTACAGAACGATTAACTTCTTGACTAATAGTTTTGTAAGTCTTGATAGTTGGGGTTGCACCCAGTTCGCTTACCTTTGCTTCAAGGTTAGCTACTTTTTCAGCAAATTCAGCTTTAGCAGTTTCAATGCTTTGGCTTACTTCTGCCTTAACTTCTTCAATCTTAGCTACTTGAGTAGCTTCGATTGTGTCTAATTTTTCAATAACTTCTTTCATTTAAAGCTCCTTATTTGATGCGTTTAGATAATGCTTTCAACAATTCTCTTTCTTGTAATGCTTTAAGAATTGCATCAGCTTCATTGACCACCGCTTCAGGCTCACTCTGAATAGGGGCTACCTCAGTAATAGTCTTATCAGCATCACGCTGTTCTAGGATTTTCTTGAGGACTGAAGATGCGGTGGTCGCATCTTTTCGGGAAAGACCTGCATCACGCAAGACTTTTTCGATTAATCGTGGATTAGCGTGTCCTTCTGCATCAAAATATTCTAGCTTTTGAATATTAGCTTCAGGATTATTAGGATACATAACTACAGATATTTCACGCAAACCACCTTTAGTAATTTGGAAATAACCTTCTTCATCGTCATCATCATCCATAGGTTCGCCATCTGCATTAACCATCATAGCTTCATCTGCATAAGCACCTACAGATACACCGCCAAACATACGAGGCGATTCTTTCAAAATTGAATAAACATCTGATCCGCTTACAGTATTTAGATAAAGACGACCTTTTGCGGTCATACCATCTTCATCAAACATAACTTCGTTCCATTCGCCAATAGGCATACCCATATCATTATGGTTTAGGAACATGGGCATAGGCTTACCCATTTTAGAAAATTCGTCTGCCCAATCGTAGAAACCTTCAGGTTGGTAGTTGAACTTTCTACCATCAGCACCCTCTCTAGCACCCCAAGTCGTTGCTCGGGCTTCAATCATTCCGCTAGGATTTTTTGCTTCGTCTGCTGACTGACCGAGTTTTACTTCCGCTTCGCAAACTAGAATTAGATTTTTCATTTATAGCCCCGTTAGAAATAGCTTGATTATTATCTTGTATTTTAGGGGATTCTATAGCATTTTTAGGCAGTTTAACACTAGAAGTATTAATTTGGGAAGTCCACTTTTTAATTAAATCATGTAAAAACATTATGTCGTTCCTATGTTCATTCGTCTAGTTTGATTGCCACCACCGCCCCCAGTATCTTGAGGTGATGTTCCGCTAATCTTATCTTGTGGTTTTGCGTTGCTTTGCAAAGTATCTGCACCTGCAACTTTAGGTATATTTAGATATTCTCTTGCTTCGTTAGGAGTCATAATTCCCGCCCCTACTCCTGCAGTTACAAAATTCATTTGATCTAGGGGAGCTCCTTTTAAGAATTCCTTAGTATCAAATCTAATACATAAATTAGGATAGCCTTTAAATAAAGCCTGATTTAGCTTTTGCTCTACATTAATGACCGTTGGATACATAGTCGTCTTATAGAATTCATCAAGCATTGTTTGAGTATTATTGTATTTACCCTCAGAAATGCCGATCATAGCAGGAGGCACACCGAACAATCCGCATATACGCTTCATGGTTTGTAGCTTTAAATTAGCACAATCAGCATCTTGCAAGGTCAGCATTTCTACAGTTTCAAATGTCATACCTTGGTCTAACAACATTCCTTGACCTGGCTTACTTAAATCACTATTACGAGAATTGGTCATATTTGACCAAGCTTCTTTTAGACGACCTGCAATTTCCTTGTATTTAGCATCAGGAATAACTTGCTCAGTCCTAAACAAACCGCTTGGTTTAGCACCATTCTGCATGACATAGTTAGCATACAAATCAATGTCTTGATCTAGTGCAACGAGTTCCGTTGCCAATATGCCCTTGTTCCATCCCGCACTACCTTGCCATGCTGATTCTGTGATGTGCATGACCTGATGGGCTGAGAGAGGCTCATCTTTATTAAATCCATAAGTAGGAGTAGTAAGACGATAGGAAGGATAACGAGCAGGAGTAAGCTGAACAGTAATAAGAGTGGCATCAAGGTTATACATCTCAATAGGGGTTTGCGTAGGATCATCTTGCTTTACTCTCCAAAATAAGGTGAAACATTCACCTGCTAAGTCTTGCCACATTTGCCATTGATACCAAAACTCATAGCTAGACTGGAAGTTATTAGGTTGGTATAACAAATTTAATACTTGTTTAGCTTTGGCTTTATCTCTTGCATTTATATCTTTTGCTTCTAGTGCATTTACAAAAGTGCCATCATCAGCTTTATACATAACCTCTTTAGGTAATTGAGCTAATGCTCTAGCCTTTGCATTTACGCATGATATGACTGTGCTATTCCTAGACAATACAGTCATATCAACAGGTCTTCCTGCTGATGTTGTGCTACCAGTTGTTACATATAGAAGTTGTTGGGATACTGTTTGCCGACCTTGTGGACCTTGATATAAGACATTGTTACCAAGTTGGGTCTGACCAAATAGGGTATTTGACTCTTTTTGTAGAGATTTTTTGCCTCTAAAAATATCTAAAATACCCATAAATACTCCTTAGTTATTACAAATTTTATACTAAAAACTTCTAAATCCAAAGCTTGATGATACAAAAGGATTATCCAAAGAGCAATGCAAAGCAATAATTAAAGCAATAATACCATCCACTTTTGCTGATTTGTCAGCTTCATTCTTGCGAACTTTGATGTTTCCGTTTACATCCTCATACACTTCACAGTTTCCTAGTTGCCAACCTACAAACGGATTGCCATCATGCTTTATGCTTTTCTGTAGTATTAGCCTTTCTGCATATTTACTAGGATTGTTTAATACAGACATACCCTGTCCAACTTTCTTTACTGGCATACCTGATTCATGCAAACGACTTACTAATAGTGATGCATTGTAGGCATCATAGCCCACCTCTTTTAAATTAGGATACTTCTTGTATTGTCCTAATATATAGTCTGCTACCTCGTTATAGTCCATTACATTACCCTCTGTAATCTTTAGAATTTTGCTATTTACTGCACTTCTAAAAATATCTGAGTAATGTTTAGGTATTAGGGATAACCCTTCTTCAGGTAAAAAGAATTTAAACTCTGCCTCATAGTCATCTTCGCTAAAGCGTTTAAGGGTAACTACTGCATTTAGGTCTCGAGTAGATGCTAAGTCAAACCCTATAAATACGGCTTCAGGTTCACGCTGATTTGTAATAATAGTAGATGGATCATCCCAATGAGAACGGTCTATCCATGCACTATTAGCACTAACAAATATATTTAATGTTTTACATAGGAACTCATTAAGACTGGCAGGTTTATGTTTTGCCATTTCTGCCCTTTCCGCAATAGCGGATTCAAAGACAGATATACCATGCATTGGGTTAGCCTTAGCCCATGTTGTAGGGTCTCGCCAGTCATCTTGAGGGTCTAGCCCATATAGCAGTCCAAACCATCTAGGATTGTCTGTAGCCTCGCCATGTAGCATAGCTTGATATAACGACATATCCTCATGAAACTTGGTTTCTTTAGTAAAACTAGCAGTTGTAATATATATACGCAAAGGGTTCTGTCGTGCCACCATACCCGAATGTAATACTTCTATACTATTACGATCTAAGATTTGTGATGCCTCATCAACTATTACGCATGATGGATTTTTACCATCACCAGTCTTTTTAGTATCACGGCTTAATGCCTTAAACATAGATTGGCTATCGCCTACCTTTTTTATCTCATACTTATTTAATACATATAAGTTTGCTAATTCTGTAGGCATATTTTCAACAAATCCCCTAGATGCATCAAAGACAATAGTTGCCTGTTCTCTGTTTGTAGCTAGGGTAAATACCTCAGGTCCTGCTTCACCAAATAATAGTTCATACAAAGCTATAACTGCAGTTAGTGTGGACTTACCTGCTTTGCGAGGAATAAATAGTATTACATCAGTTACCATTCTTTTCTCTAGGTCTTTCTTTCCCCTGAACCCATAGACTGCACAAAGAAAGAATATTTGAAATGGCTCTAATACTAAGTCTTGCCCTGCTTGTGGACCCTTAGTATGTTTAAGAGTAGATGCAAAATTAAGAATGTGTTGCGGTGGTCTAGGGTCAAATACCCATTCCCATTCTTTATTCTCTAATTGGTTTATAAAACGCTGACACGCAAGTCTTACATCTTGGCATACATTAATGTTGCCTTTAACTACTTCGTGTGCATAGTGGACTCCATCTTCCCAATTCATAGTTAATGGGCAAACGGTCCTTTAAGAAATTTAGCTACTGGTGATTCTGCATCTGTCTTATTTGCATTAAGCCTACTTCTAGCGGTAAGCCCTAGTTCATTCATAATCATAAATATATCTCGTAAGCATTTCTGCAAAATACTTACATAGGGGTTAGGCATAGCAGTCTTGCCACCATTAGTAACTAATACCATTGACGATTCTTTAATTTTTTTCTTGCAAGTAACATACATATCAATCGTGTCTGCCAGTAGTGCAAGGGAGTGCTTATCTTGATCGCATCCGATGCCATAGACCTCATACAAAAAATCAGAAGTTTCTTTTACAAAAACATCCATGTCCCAAGAGTCAGGGTTGTCTAACCAATCTGCTTTAGGGATTCTCTGCTTAATTTTTTCAGGAAGGAGTTGCCCTTGATTGACTCCTTTAGTTCCATCAATGAGGTGAAGTTCAGGCGGTTTTTTATTATTCATAATAGTAGTCTAGCATACATTTAAACACCCCCCCTACCCCCATCTTCTTTCGTAAGAAATTCAGCCCGAGCCTGCTGTAT